>Ga0315550_1002059_pt1 | contig 12361 bp, 11 predicted proteins | sample SalMarSW160190MG_2_FD_203100 | JGI IMG/M metagenome (GOLD analysis project Ga0315550, IMG submission 203100) | Salt marsh sediment microbial communities from the Plum Island Ecosystem LTER, Massachusetts, United States - Salt Marsh Sediment SW1601-90 ... | reverse complement strand
AATCAGCAAATACCGGCCTGAGGCGAGGATCATCACTGTAACAGGTCAGGAAAGAATTCTTCGTCAGTTGAACCTTGTCTGGGGTGTGCGTGGAATTGAAAGTCAGGACTTTATCCACAACCAGGATACAGCATTTAAAAAAATTATAGAACGTCTTAAACAGGAAGGGTATATTGAAAAAAGCGACTTTGTTGTTTTTACAGCCGGTCTGCCGTTATTAGCGAAGGGAACGACAGATACTATCAATGTTGAGCAAGTCGAGTAGTATGGGTAAGTAAGAGTTTTTTCTATCTTGAAGTTGTCGGCGGCCAGCCATTTTGAAAACGAAGTAATTCACTTATCATATGGATGTCATGTTTGCGCTGGACATAAGAAAGAAATTTAACCAGTACTAACGCGGTTGCGTATGCATCTCCTGAAGCGCGATGCCGTTCAGGGATTGTAATATTTAAAGCAGAAGTGACGGGGCCAAGCGATTTGCTGGTCAAATGCGGTAAAATCCTTTTGCTCAGCTTAACTGTGCATAATTGCTGATTAAAAAGCTCGATACCTCGTTCACGCATTGCTGTTTCGGAAACGAATCCCCAATCGAACGGTGCATTGTGAGCAACGAACACCGCATCGCCCAGAAATTCCGCAATGGTTGGCGTTACTTCCCGGGCAGTCGGTGCATCTGCTACCATCAGGTTGTCAATTCCGGTCAGGTCTGTAATAGAAGGAGGGATTGGTACGAGCGGATTGATTAAAGTCGAAAGTTCGTCCTGTAAAACGCCGCCTTTTACTTTCATCATAGCAATTTCTGTGATACGGTCTTCGGCCGGATTAAGACCGGTAGTCTCTACATCGACGACAACAAATGTACTATCGGAGAGAAGCTTATCTTCCATTTATCTTACTCTCTTGTTCTTTATATTGAAGCTCATATAATTTGCGGTAAATTCCGTTTAAGGCAAGAAGTTCCTGATGATTGCCCATTTCCCGGATTTCACCTTTATGCAGAACGATGATTTTGTCGGCTCTCTGGATGGTTGAAAGCCGATGTGCAATGACAATAGAAGTACGGCCGGCAAGCATTTTCTTGATTGCCTGCTGAATCAATATTTCAGTATCTGTATCTATGCTTGACGTCGCTTCATCAAGGACGAGGATGCGGGGATTGAATGCTAGAGCGCGCGCGAAAGAGAGTAATTGCTTCTGCCCCACCGACATTGTCGCTCCCCGTTCCTTTACTTCGGTGTTGTAAGAGTTCGGCAGCATTTCAATAAACTTATTTGCTCCGACCATACGTGCGGCAGCTTTTACTCTATCTTCAGAAATTATCTCATCGCCGAGATGGATGTTGTTTTTAATATCGCCGGAAAAAATAAATACATCCTGTAGAACCACAGCAATATGTTTGCGAAGATCATGCGGATGGACAAGCTGGATGTTTACGCCGTCGATGAATATCTCGCCCTGTTGAATATCGTAGAATCGATTGAGGAGATTGATTATTGTTGTTTTTCCTGCACCGGTATGACCGACGATGGCAATTGTCTGTCCCTGTTTTATTGAAAAAGAAATATTCTTTAAAATCCAATCAGGCGATTGTGATTCATCGGAAGGCGGATTGTAAGCGAACCAGACATTGCGAAATTCAATATTGCCTTTAACATGCTCCAGCGATTGCGGTGCCGGATGGATTTTAATAATTGTTTTATCATCCAGTAATTGAAAAATTCGTTCCGACGATGCCATTGCTGTTTGCAGTATATTGTATTTCTCCGATAGGTCTCGAATTGGACGCCAGAACATTTCGTTAAATTGGACAAATGCCATCACAGTCCCTACAGTAACAATCCCTGCTAATGCGTTATAACCTGCATACCAGATAATGAGGCCGACGGCAATTGCACCTATTAAATCCACGCCTGGATAAAAAACCGCATAATAAAAGACAGATCGGACATTTGCATTGCGATGTGCGGCATTAATATTCGAAAACTTGACGTAGGATTTCTTCTCACGATTAAATATTTGATCTACAAGCATACCGGTAATGTGTTCCTGCATAAATGTATTTATTCGTGCAATCTGGATGCGGACATCACGGTATGTTTCCCTTGCTTTTCTCCGGAAAAGGAATGTGCCATAGAAAAGAAACGGCAGAACGCTTAATGTAACAAGCGCTAATTTCCAATTCATTGTGAACATGAAGTAGAATATGCCGATAATGGTGAACACATCGCTAAAAACCATAACGATACCAGATGAAAACATTTCATTAAGCACTTCCACATCATTGGTAAGGCGGGTAATAAGTCTGCCGATAGGATTCCGGTCGTAGAATTTCAGTGAAAGACGTTGAAGGTGCTGGAAGATTTCCATCCTGAGATCGAAAATAGTACGCTGCCCGATCCAGTGTGTCAGATATGCATTTGCATATTGCAGGAATCCCCGCGCTATCATAACTGACAGGAACAATAAGATTGTAATGAGTAAGCCCTGTCTGTCATTCTGCGCAATGTTGGTGTCCACTGCGATCTTGGTGAAGTACGGACGTACTGCTTCCATTGCGCTTACGAGCAGACTGAGAACTATCCCGAGGACGACAAGCCAGCGATACGGCTTCAAGTGCTTTAATAGCCTCCGCATGAGCCGAGCATCGTATGCTTTACCTAAGACTTCCTCTTCTTGCATAATTCAAGTCAAAAGTGATAAGTAAAAGGATAAAAGTGAAATATTGTTCATTATTTCTTTCGTTTTCCTCTCGCTGTGCTAACGATTGCACCGAAAATTCTTGTGATTTCATCCGACTCTTGGAAAAGAGTCTCTATTTCTTTCTCAACAATCAATTTTGATTCCTTTAACAGTCGTATCCAATATTGTGTTTCTCTTGCTTCACAAAGTGCAATATTAGTTTTATAGATGAAGTCAGCTTTACTGCTTGCTGCAAGAGCTTCCTGTGCGTTAGCGCCGATGGAAGTAGCGGATCGGATCAGTTGGTTTGCAATCGCATTCCCCGCTCGTGTATATGGAATCTTATCGATTGATTTGATTATTTCAAGTCCAAATTGAAAAGTTCGTTCACGAATATCCATAGGCTTATCAGCCATATTATTTCCTTTTACCTTTTTACTTTGAATTTAATTTTACATCTCTTCCAATTGCTGTTCTAAAAGCTGTTTCCGGCATAAATCGGCGTAAATACCGTTGATTGCCAGTAATTCATTGTGGCTTCCGCGTTCAATAATTTCACCGTTCTGAAGAACAATGATCAAATCAGCATTTTTTACCGTTGATATTCGATGACTGATGATAATGCTTGTGCGGCCTTCCATAAATTCCTGCAAGCGTTGAAGAATTATTTCTTCAGTATATGTATCAACTGCCGACAATGCGTCATCAAGAATCAGGATCTTTGGATTGCGCATAATAGCGCGGGCAATACTTGACCTTTGTTTCTGGCCGCCGGAAAGAGTGATTCCTCTTTCGCCAATAATAGTTTCATATTGTTTTGGGAATTTCATCACCTCTTCGGCAATTTGGGATATTTCTGCGGCCTTATTTAGACCTTCCTTATCGTGGTTATCGACACCGTACAAAATATTTTCTGAGATCGTTTCTGAGAAGAGAAATGTTTCCTGAGGGACAAATCCGATATTTGAGCGCAGCAGTTCCAACGGAATTCTGCGGATGTCGATTCCGTCGATCAATAATTCTCCTTCTGTAATATCATAGAGCCGCGGAATCAGGCTTACTAAAGTGGATTTTCCGGTTCCTGTATAACCAACGACGGCAACCGTCGTTCCGGATTCAATCTTAAGATTTATGTTTTTCAATGTCGGTTTAGTTGTGTCCTTATGTACAAACGAAACATTGCGGAATTCAATAGCACCTTGAATGTCTACAATAGAATGATCTGTTGCTTCAGTATTTTTAATTTCGGCTTCAGTATCCAGAATAGCTGCTAAACGTCCCATCGAAGCAGCGCCTTGCTGCAATATATTGGCAACCCAGCCAAAAGCGATCATAGGCCAGATGAGCATACCAAGATAAGCTGTGAATGCTGTGAGTGTGCCTATTGTCATATGCCCGTCGATCACTTTGAGTCCGCCGAAGTAGATGGTGATGACAAGTGAAAAGCCGACCAGTACAAACATTAAAGGCCATATGATAGCCTGCACTTTTGCGAGAACAAGATTCTTTTTTAGGTATTCAAAGCTGAGTTTTCGGAATCGCTGTTCTTCGTATATTTCACGTCCGTATGCTCTCACGATGCGGATTCCGGAAAGAGTCTCTTGAGCGCGGGTAGTAAGAAGCGAGAATTGTTCCTGGCGTGCGGTAAATACTTTGTTCACAAATTTGCTAAGCTTGTATACGGTAAATGATACAAGCGGCATAGGAATCAGGGCCATCAATGTAAGCTGCCAGTTGCTTATGAACATCATAAATAGAACAAATGTTAACGTAACGATTGTATCGGATGGGTACATAATGCCCGGTCCGACGGCGTTTCGGACTGCGCTGATATCATTGGTAGCATGAGCCATTAAATCGCCGGTCGGTTTATTCTGGAAATATGAATATGATAATTTTTGAAGATGAGAGAGAAAATCATTGCGCAAATCATATTCGATATGCCGCGATACAACAATAATCGTCTGACGTGTTAGAAATGTGAATATACCGGCGATTAGTGCAAAACCGACGATCAGCCCGGCCCACATCAGCAGGTCGCCGGTAACGTAGTTATGTGTTTCGATGCCGTACTTTAACTCATCTACTGCTTTGCCGAGAAACATCGGCTGTACAATCGTAAAAACATTGCTTCCTATGACTGTGAGTAGTCCGAGAAGGAGTGTCTTTTTATAACGAAGAAGATACGGTTTAAGGCGGAGCAGCGGCCTCATGAATTGTATTATCCGATTACTTCAAATTTTGTGTATTGATGCAAGACCTTTGGAATAATGATCTTTCCTTCCGGAGTTTGATAATGCTCTATAAGTGCTGCAACAACGCGCGGCAGGGCCAGGCCTGATCCATTCAGAGTGTGAACGATTTCCGGCTTGCCGCCGTTCTCCGGGCGGAATTTGATATTCATTCGTCGTGCCTGGAATGATTCAAAGTTGCTGCAAGACGATACTTCCAGCCATTTTTGCTGTCCAGGTGCCCATACTTCAAGATCATATTTCTTAGTTTGAGTGAATCCCATATCACCCGTGCACATGAGAAGTGTATGGTAAGGAAGACAGAGAAGCTGAATGATGTGTTCGGCGTCTTGCCGCAGTGATTCTAATTCTTCGTAGGATTTTGAGGGGTGGACAAACTTTACCAGCTCAACTTTGTCAAACTGATGGAGTCGATTCAAGCCACGCACATCTTTACCATATGAACCGGCTTCTCGCCGGAGGCAGGGAGTATATGCCGCATATCGAATGGGGAGATCATGCTCTGCAATCTGTTCGTCACGATGGAAGTTTGTAACCGGTACTTCGGCAGTCGGAATCATGTAAAGCTGGTCGCGTTCCACAATGTACATTAAGTCCTCTTTGTCCGGAATTTGTCCTGTGCCGCGAGCACTATCTTCGTTGACAACAATAGGCGGTACAATTTCTTTGTAACCGTGTTGAGCTGCTTGATCGAGGAAAAAGTTGATGAGTGCGCGTTCCAATACGGCACCTTTGCCGACATAAAATGGAAATCCCGCACCGGAAACTTTCGAGCCGCGATTGAAATCGACTATGCCGAATTTATCCGTCAACTCCCAATGCGGTTTCATAGGGAAGTCCACTTTTGGAATTTCACCCCAGCGAAAGATTTCTTTGTTATCCGTCGGGGATTTTCCAATCGGGACAGAAGGATGCGGAATGTTGGGTATGGCCAGTAACAGCGCGTTCAGGTTCTTTTCAACTTCGCGCATCTCGCTGTCAATTTCCTGAATTCGAGTTTTTACCGATTCCATCTCGGCAATTACTGAGCTCGCGTTGCCGCTTTCTTTTTTTATTTTTCCTACTTGAGCAGATACTCGATTGCGCTTGGCTTTTAGGATATCTCCTTCCTGAATCAATGCCTTGCGCCGCTCATCGGCATTAAGTAACATATCGAGGTTGACGGTGATGCCCTTTGCTTCAGCACCAGCGCAAACGAGATCGCGATTCTCACGGATAAATTTTAAATCTAACATGATTGTTATCCTTCTTTTTCAATTTTTTCCGATATGCTGAAGTTCATGTTTCAGTAATGTTAATCCTTCTTTCACTTTTAAGAAATGCATGCCAAGCTGCGTTTCGGCTTTCAGAGTAATAAAACCTGAAAGCATCGGCCGGGGCGATGCTTGATGCAGATCGCTTGTCTTAATACGCTTGATCAACGATGCATCCAAATTGAAAATATCCGCTATCTGTAAAGCAAAATCAAATCTGCTCAGTTGTTCGCTGCCGCCGATGTGAAAAATACCTCCGCGGTTCAACTCGAATGATTTGATCATTGCAAGCGCCAGATCACCTACATATGTCGGATTGCCAATTTGGTCGTCTACTACATTTATTTGTTTTCCGGATTTAAGGTTGTTAATTACCCACAAAGCAAAATTTGCTTTTACACCGATCCCGCTTCCATAGAGAACGATTGTGCGAAGTATTGTATATGGTATTTCAGAAGAACGCACGGCGTTTTCACTGGCAAGTTTTGATTTGCCGTAATATCCGATGGGGTGCGGTTTAGCTTCTTCATCATATGGGCCGTTCTTGCCGTTAAATACGTAATCTGTTGATACATGAACGAGTTTTGCTTTGACCTTTCGTGCTGCATCGATAAGATTTTCCACTGCAGTCACATTGGCCTTCCATGTCTCTTCGCGGTTTGATTCACACCAATCGACATTTGTTACACCGGCGGCATTGAAGATCACGTCCGGCTGAAAGCTTGATGAAAGGCTTTTTACGTCGCTCCGATTTATTATATCCAGCTGGTTGTAATCGAAAAGAATATTATCAAAAACAAACGAACGCTCTATGGAAGTATTCAGTACTTCATAATCAGTCTGGGTGCTGAGCATAAGTGAAAGACGTTGACCGAGAAGCCCGTTAGCCCCGCAAATGAGAATTCGCTTCATCGCAAACTTTCTTCGAGAATTGTGGCAGCATCGGTATTCTTGTCGCGGTATTTAATAATGATCGGAGCATATAAGGAGATTTGATGCTTTAGTGCAAATTGAGCAGGTGTGGTTCTGGTTCCGGGGACAACAACCGCGCCTTCCGGGATTATTAAAGGCGTATCTTTAGTTTTTCGATAGATTTTTTCGTTGACCAGATCATATACCGGAGTTGAACCGGTCAAAATAACGCCTGCTGCAATAACCGCTCTTTGTTTTACAATAGTTCCTTCGAAAATTCCACAATTACCGCCTATGAACACATCGTCTTCAATAATAACAGGCATGGCTCCGATAGGTTCTAACACGCCGCCAATTTGAGCTGCTGCGCTAAGATGAACACGTTTCCCGACTTGTGCACATGAACCGACCAATGCATGTGAATCGATCATGGTTTCGCTACCGATATAAGCGCCGACATTAATATAAGCCGGAGGCATAATCATAACTCCGGAAGCAATATATGACCCGTCACGAACAGATGATCCTCCAGGTACAATTCTTATCTGGTTTTCGAGTATAATCTTTTTTAAAGGATATGTATTTTTGTCGAAATATTTGAAATGCTTGTCTATTGAAACATCCGTAAGTACACCGAATCGAAAACCAAGTAAGATTCCCTTCTTTACCCAGTCGTTTACTACCCAACCGCCGTGGTTGCCATCAGCTGATGATGGCGCAGCTGCACGGACATCACCGGCATTTAAAAAGAACTTTAATTCGTTGAATGTCTGTATTGCAGATCGACGATCTATTTTATCAATATCTTGTGTGAACAAAGACTCAATTCGTTCTTTTAAAATCATTTTATTATGAAATCTCGCCTTTTAAGAACCATTCGTTTGTTTCCCGTTATTTATCGGTTTAGAAACGACTATTCCAAGCTGCTCAAGCTTTGTACGAAGCCCATCTAACTCTTGAGTATTCTTAAAAGTTGTATTAAGAGCTGCTGCCTTATTTGCAAATTCAGCTGCGATAAATCTGTCTTTACATTTGAGATATTGATATAAAAATGCCGCACCGAAGACATCCCCGCATCCGGTTGTATCTATTGCAGTGCCCAGCGAACAGCCCGTAAAATCCTTTCGTGTGAGTTTTTTATGAATATCCTGCATGATTACGGTTACTCCGCGCTCTCTGCGGGTAATTACCAGTGTTTCGACCATTAGTGTCATTAATTGGTTGATTAGTGTAGTTTCGTCGTACCGTTCGGCCGAAAGACCAAGTGCTTCTTCTTCATTCATTTGGATAGAGTTGAGCATAAAGCACCAGCGGCGCCAGTCTGTAAGAGGACGATGGAAACGTTTAAATTCCTGGTCGATCCCGAGTGTCAGTGAATGGAAATCGAAATGGATTGGGATCCCGCGTTCGCGTATTTCCATTCTGATGTAATCCAGTGTTTCCAATGTTATGTCCGATCCTGAAATCATATTGATAAGCACAGCGTCGCCGTCAAGGTATGATTTGATACGATTGAATGGAATAGGTGGCGAGATGTGTTTGGAGCATTCTATCCTCGTTTGCGAATCTTTCTGAAAAAAAAGATGCACTTGATTTGTCGGGCCTTTGATTTTAAAAATTCCGCTTACATCGATATTCTTATATTGTTTGATTCGTTCCATCAACAACTCATAATCTGCCTGTCCGACACCGAAGACCGGTTGGACGCGGTCTTTCTCGCTCATCAGATTTGCAAGTGTAAGTACTGCATATAGAATACCTCCAAAAAATTCTTGCTGATTTTCTTTTTTCCCCTGTAGATGGATAACATCTTTACAGAGATGCCCGATAACTGTAATAATCATTTAGATTCTTCGTGTTGGTCCGAGATCAGTAAGCGCCAATTCGTTTAAGCGCCAAAGCGCCTGGCATGGGAAATGGTTTTCGTATAACGGTTTTCCGACGACTACAGAATCTACGCCGTACTTTTCAAGCTCTTGCAGCCGCATAAGGTCTTTGTAATTCGAAACGCCTCCACGAGCTGTGATGCGAACACCGGTCTTGATTGCCAGTTCTTTAAGTGTATTATACGGCAATGTCCTATCATGCTCTCCATCTTCGCGTTCACCATAGAGAATCCGTGATACGCCAAGATGTACCATTTTTAAGGCAAGATCGAGTGGTGTGATTTCTGTAGCTTCTGCGCCTCCCTTAATTGATACTTTTCCGCCCTCTGAAATGATTGCCACATCAATTTTTCGTGTCCCAAATTCTTTTACCAATTGCTCTACAAGTCCGGGCTGTTCGACGGCAGCAGTGGCGATCGATACTCGATAAACACCGAGGTTTAAGACCCTTTTAATTTCATCATAAGTTCGCAGCCCGCCGCCCATTTGTATCGGAATATCAACAGTTTTGACCATTCTTCGAATAATGTCTTCATTGACAATACGTCCCTCTGCAATTCCGTCCAAATCCACAACATGCAGTGTCTTAGCATTTTCACCTCGCCACATAACTGCTAATTGTACCGGATCAACTGAATACACATGTTCCGAACCGGGGATGCCGTGCACAATCTCGACAGAGCTGTGATGACTGATTTCTATCGCCGGATATATAAGAATCATTTTATTGCTTTCATAAAACGAACAGAATACGAATTCTCTGCAGTTTGACCATTCGTATAACAAAAATGCAGAAAAAATTGCCGAGATTCAAGAAACAATGGTAACTTCTGCCGGATTCAAGTTTATTATCAATTAGGTTGTTTATTTGAAGTCAGAGAACTTGACAACATGAGGGATATAATTGCGCCTGCAAAGAAATCAATGTACTTTATGTATGAGATGCTTGAGTTGAAAAAAATATTGATTATCAGATTTAGTTCCATCGGAGATATTATACTCGCTTCACCGTTAATCCGGGTTCTATATAAACGGTTTCCTGCTTCGAAAATTGATTTTGTTGTTCGAAAACAGTATGCCGAGCTTATACATTATCATCCTGGTCTGAATTCTATTTATGAATTCGATACCCAAGGCGGATTCGGCGAGCTCCATAAGCTGGCAAAAATAATACGGTATAACAAATACGATCTGATTATAGACATACACAACAGCCTGCGGAGCCGATATATTCGTTATTACAGCGGAGCTAAAAAAGCAGTAGTAATCGATAAGCGGATACTTGCACGGACAATGTTGGTAAGGTTTAAGAAAAAATATTATAAGGATTTTGTTTCTGTGGCCGGCAGATACATAGAACCGTTAAAAGCTTTTGGAATAGGAAATGATGCCAAAGGATTGGAAATCTTTATACCTGATGAAACGGTATCTCGAATATCAGGGAAAATGTCTCCTCTTAAACTTCATACATTTAAAGAGATAGTTGGATTTTGCCCATCAGCTAAACATGCGACAAAACGCTGGCCGGAAGAACGTTTCATTGAAACGGGAATAAGGTTAGCACATGAACTTAAAGCTAAAATAGCTATATTTGGAGGCAAGAGTGATGCCGCATTATGCGCAATGATTACGCAGGGGATAAATAGTAAATCCGGAGAAGAATATGCGGTTGATTATAGTGATCAATTTTCTTTATTAGAAACAGCTGCTGCAATAAAATTCTGTGACATAATTGTGACGAACGATTCAGGGTTGATGCATATTGCTGCTGCAATGGGGAAAAAGATAGTAGCGATATTCGGTTCGACGGTACGTGAATTTGGTTTCTTTCCGATAGGTACAGAGAATATTATCGTAGAGCGAAAAGGGCTTTATTGCAGGCCTTGTTCTCATATTGGTCGCAGTAGCTGTCCTGAAGGTCATTTTCGTTGTATGAATGAGATCCTTACTGATGATGTCGTTAATGCAGTAAAAGCGATCGATGCAGGAGTGAAAACATTTTAAAGAGAATTTAATGTATAATATTAATATTTATTATCTATAGAGGGAAAAGGGATGAAGAATTTAGTTGAGGAAAATGAATTATTGAATTCCAGCAATATTCAGGAATATGCTGAAAAGCAGGTCATTGCTAACGAAGGGGACGCAGAGGTTGGGTGGTATGTCCTGTTAAATGGGAGAGTAGGTGTATTTAAGCATGATAAAAATGTAGCAGAATTTAGCGAGCATGGAGTAGTCTTTGGTGAATTGAGCAGTATCCTTAACACTCCCCGAACCGCTACATTGATTGCTCTTGAGCCGACACGGGTAATCCATTTTAATGCATCTCTTGATAATATTATCGAGAATTATCCGAAGATGACGAGACAAATAATTATCAGTCTGGCTGAGCGATTGGCTAAAACAACGGATAATTTAATTACTGTTGCTGAAAAAGGTATTGAGCTTAAATCCAGATCTTAATTTTGCTAGTCTTCTCGTTTATCATCGTTGAGACTTGGGCGTTTCTCTCGCGAAGATCTGTCGGTCTTTGCACTTGGAGAGCTTTGACGCGTACGTTCTATTCTTTTTTGGAGTGTTTCACGTGTTGTCCGTGGTGTAGGATTCTGTTTACGTTCATACCGTTGAATGAGTTCACGCCGCATTTCTTTTCTATTCTGCTGCAGTTTTCCTCCCTGCACTCGCGGAGTCGATTTACGTGTCTGTTCCTCACTTTTTACTTTACGGTTAAGCCGTTTATCTTGTTGTTGGACTTTACGTTGAACGTTACGTTCGGTCTGCCGTGCATCTGACCTCACTGATTCACGGTTCGAACGTTCATTTGAATTCTTGCGGGACTCTATGCGCGGCCGTTCGACCTTTTTCATGTCAATTGAAAGAGCCCGGTCGCCGCGTCGGGCATTAATACTTACAATACCACGCTGCATTTCATCTTTCGTAGGGCGATAGACTTCAATCCGTTCTATAACGCGATTGCCGTTTGATCGAATTATCCGTTCTCCCGACTGTTTATGCATAACCTGTACTTGTACCCTTGAAATTCGTTTTTTACCGCGCCGCTCAATAATTGCTATATCAACGCCGCGATTGATGATGCGGCCGTTACTTACTTTATACTGCAAACCGGTTCGTGTTGTGCGAATAAGACGTCTTGTTTGTCCAACTGACGCAATATCTTTATAATGGATAACATTGCCGAAGTGATGATACGGAATGAAGTTCCAATAATGAACAGGAGTAGTCCAATGCGTTGTAAAACTTATTCCGAATGAAACACTGAATGTTGCATACGGAGGCAGAGGTGCCCAGCCGATATAGCTGTTATCATACCGCCATTCGACCCAAGCAGGCCCCCAGACGTCATCCGGTACCCATATCC
>Ga0315550_1002057_pt1 | contig 12363 bp, 11 predicted proteins | sample SalMarSW160190MG_2_FD_203100 | JGI IMG/M metagenome (GOLD analysis project Ga0315550, IMG submission 203100) | Salt marsh sediment microbial communities from the Plum Island Ecosystem LTER, Massachusetts, United States - Salt Marsh Sediment SW1601-90 ... | reverse complement strand
TCTTCTGTTTGCTGTTGGTCTTGGCCAGTTCCTCGTGCAGCCCCTGCGAGGTGAGCTCCAGGTCCAGCCGCTTGAGCAGTTCACGGGTGGCTTCGGCGCCCATCATGGCCTGGAAGCCGGCCCCGTACTTCTCCTGAGCGGCGCGGTACTCTTCCTCGGTAAGCAACTGCTTGGGGCGCAGGGGCGTATCGCCCGGGTCGACTACCACGTAGTCCTGGAAATAGACCACCTTCTCCAGGTCTACGGTCTTCATGTCCAGCAGGTTGCCCAGCCGGGAGGGCATGGCTTTGAAAAACCAGATGTGCACGATGGGGGCCGCCAGGTTAATGTGCCCCATGCGCTTGCGGCGCACCCGTGAGTGGGTCACCTTCACCCCGCAGCGATCGCAGATGATGCCCTTATGTTTGGTGCCCTTGTACTTGCCGCAGGCGCATTCCCAATCGCGCTCGGGGCCGAAGATCCGCTCGCAGAACAGACCGTCCTTCTCCGCCCGATAGGTGCGGTAGTTGATGGTTTCGGGTTTCTTGACCTCGCCGAACGACCAACTGCGGATGTCATTCGGACTGGCCAGGGAAATCCTCACCGAGCCGTAATCGTTGATCCGGTCATAAACGGTTTCAGTCATCTGAAAGGGGTCCTTTCATCCTGAAACGTGTCCTCATGCACAGCCCAACCAGGTGAGCTGACCAGCCGGCCGGGCCGATCAGCTACGGGCCACTTGGGTGGGGTCCAGATGCAAGGGCACCAGGGTGGTGTCGCGCTTGAAGCCTAACTCTTCGCAGAAGTCCACTTCGGTTCCGTAGGCCAGCACGCGGATGCGTTCCACGCCGGAATCGCACAGGGTGCGGAGCACGTGGTTGGCCATGGCCCGGGCGATGCCGTGTTCATCGTGCTCGATGCGTCCGTCGATACGCGTCACCGCCGCCGGTCCCTGATAGGAGGGGTCCAGCTTGCACTCGGCCAGGTAGCCATTGACCCCGTCCGAGATACCCCGGGCCATGCCCACCAGCTTTTGGTCCACCCGGGCCAGCACCACGCAGGCGCTGTTGGCGATCATCTCATGGACTTTCTCCTCGGAGGCCCGGATGGGATGGCGCTGATTGGAGTAGAAGGCCAACAGTTCCGCCGGATCGACCTGCTCGGTTAGTGTACATGCTAGCTGCTCGGTCATGGCGCCTCCTGTCTGTTGAACGGACCAGGCCGCAGGTAAGGTGCGCGGCATCAGATCACCTTGCGTTTCTCAAGTTGGATGTTCATTCCCAAACCGCGTATCTCATTGCACAACACGTCGAAGCTGACCGGCGTGCCGGCCTCGAGCGTGTTTTGCCCCTTGACCATGGATTCGTAGATCTTGGTGCGGCCCTCCACGTCATCACTCTTGACGGTGAGCAATTCCTGCAGGACGTAGGCGGCCCCGTAGGCTTCCAGGCCCCAGACCTCCATCTCACCGAAGCGCTGGCCGCCGGTGCGGGCCTTGCCCCCTAGAGGCTGCTGGGTGATCAACGAGTAAGGTCCGGTGGCTCGGGCGTGAATCTTGTCATCTACCAGGTGGTGCAGCTTGAGCATGTAGATGTAGCCTACGGTAACCGGCTGATCGAGGGGCTCGCCGGAGCGCCCGTCGAACAGCGTGATCTTTCCACCGGGCGGCATCTCCACAAAAAGCTCGCGGGTGCTGCCGGCCCGACGAAGGGCCTCGGAGTCCTGCGTGCGCCGACGGATGTGCTCGTTGGCTTCCTTGACGACCTGGTGAATCTCCTGCTCCGTAGCTCCGTCGAAGACCGGCGTAACCGCCTGGAACCCCAAAACCGCCGCCGCCCAACCCAGGTGAGTCTCCAGAATCTGGCCCACGTTCATACGGCTGGGTACGCCCAGGGGATTGAGCAGAATCTCCACCGGCGTGCCATCGGCCAGGAAGGGCATGTCCTCTTCCGGCACGGTCCGGGCGATGACCCCCTTGTTCCCGTGCCGGCCGGCCATCTTGTCACCCACGGCCAACTGGCGCTTGGTGGCCACATACACCTTAACCATTTCCAGTACGCCGCTGGGCAGTTCGTCGCCGCGCTTCATCTGGCTGGCCTTGCGGTCCCGCTCCTCTATCAGTTCAATCATCCGCGGCCAGTATTCCGCAGCAATCTGCAGGGCCTGGTCCCGCTGCTCCGCCGGCCTGACCCAGCGCAGGTCGCCGGCCTCGTACTGGAGCTTGACCGATGCGACCTGCTCCATGATGACTTCGGCGATTTCGCTCTTGCCCACCTTCTGGTGGGTGCTGGGATCCACCATGACCTGCCCGGTCAGCTCCTCGACCCGCTGGCAGAACTGGTGGAACAGATGGATGACTTTCTGGCTCATGGCTTCCCGGTATTCCCTAATCTGCCGGGCCAGGGCGCGCTTCTGCTCGTCGGTCATGTTCATCCGGCGGCTGAAACGCTTGGCATCGATGACGATGCCCTCGTCACCGGCGGGCACCTCCAGGGAGTCGTTCTTCACATCCTCGCCGGCCTTGCCGAAGATGGCGTGCAGGAGTTTCTCTTCCGGGGAAAGCTCGGTCTTGCTCTTGGGGCTGACCTTGCCTACCAGGATGTCGCCCGGACCCACCTTGGTGCCGATCCGCACCACGCCCTCTTGGTCCAGGTTACGCAGGGCCCGCTCCGAAACGTTGGGGATGTCCCGGGTGAACTCTTCGCGGCCCAGCTTGGTCTCGCGAATCTCCACCTCGTATTCTTCGATGTGGATGCTGGTGTAAACGTCCTCCTTGACCAGCTTCTCGCTGATCAGGATGGCGTCCTCGAAGTTGTAGCCCTCGTAGCACATGAAGGCCACCAGCACGTTACGCCCCAGGGAAAGCTCACCCCGATAAGTAGCTGGCCCGTCGGCAATGATCTGCCCGGCCTTGACCTTCTGGCCGAGCTTGACACTGGGCCTCTGGTTTAGGCAGGTTCGCTCGTTGAGTCCCTGGAACTTGCGCAGCACGTATTCGTCGGTGTGGTCCAGCACGATGCGCATGGCGTCCACGTAGGTGACCACGCCGTCCTGGTTGGCCTGGACCACCATTCCGCTGTTGGCCGGGACGGCCTTCTCCATGCCGGTGGCCACGATGGGCGGCTCAACCTTGAGCAGGGGGACGGCCTGGCGCTGCATGTTCGAGCCCATCAGGGCCCGGTTGGCGTCGTCGTGTTCGAGGAAGGGAATCAGCGCCGCCGAGACCCCCACCGTCTGCTTGGGGGAGATATCCACATAGTCGATGTCTTTGCTGGGTAGCTGAGCCAACTCGCCCCGAGCCCGGGCCAGATTCAACCCTTCGTGCAGCTTGCCCGTCTCGGGGTCCACCGCGTTGGGCGGGGCCAGGTTCCGGCGCATCTCCTCGTCCGCGCGAAGATACTCGGTCTTGCCGTCGACTTTGCCCCGCTCCACCTTTCGATACGGGGTGATCAAGAAGCCGTAGTCGTCCACGCGGGCGTAGATGCTTAGCGAGGCGATCAGCCCGATGTTGGTGCCTTCGGGCGTCTCGATGGGACAGATGCGTCCGTAGTGGCTGATGTGCACGTCGCGCACCTCAAAGCCCGCCCGCTTGCGGTTCAACCCGCCCGGACCCAGGGCCGACAAGCGACGCTCATGGGTCAACTGCGACAGCGGGTTGGTCTGGTCCACCACCTGGCTGAGCTCCCCGCGGCCGAAGAAGAACTCGATGCTGCTGGAGATGCTCTTGCTGTTGACCAGCTCGGCTACCCGGCCCAGTTGTTCGGGGTCCTTCAGGCTCATGCGCTCCTGCACGGTGCGGCGGAGTTTGAGAAAGCCCTTGCGCAGCTCCTCGGTGGCCAGCTCGTCGATGGTGCGCAGGCGCCGGTTGCCCAGGTGGTCGATGTCATCCACCGCGCAACCGGGCTCCCCGCTGCGCAGCAATAGCAGGTACTTAAAGGAGTTAAGGATGTCCTCGACCTGCAGGATCATCACCGACTCGGGCACGTTCTGCTCGAACTTGCGATTCAGGCGGAAGCGCCCCACCCGCCCCAGGCGATAGCGGTTCTCGTCGAAGAACTTCTCGCTGAAGAGTTTCTTGGCCTTGTCCAGTTGGGGGGGGTTGCCGGGCCGCAGGCGGGCGTAAATCTTGAGCAGGGCCTGGTCGTACTCGGAGGACTCTTCCGGGCCCAGGGGCGGAGTGATGCCATCCTCGGCCAGGGCGTTGAGGATCAGGGCGTCCGGCGCCCGGGGCAGCACTTCCAACTGCTTGATGTTCAAGTCCTGGATGCGGGTCACCGCGTCGCCGATCTGGCAGCCGGCCCGGACCACTTCCTCACCGGCCTTCTTGTCGATCACCGACTCGACCACGTACATGTCCGGCCGGAGGCTGCCTGCCTTGACCATCTTGATCAGGTCTCCGTATATCTCACGGATGATGGCCGCGGCGCTGGAGTACTTCTCCTCCATGGCCCGCAGAAAGGTGGTGGCGGGGATCTTGCTGGACTGATCGATCCGTACCGTCAACAGGTCCTTCTTGCTGACGTTCATCTCGATCCAGCTGCCCCGCTCGGGGATAATGCGGCAGCCGTGCAAGGCCCGGTCGCCCTCGGCCTGCTCGCGCACGAAGTCCACCCCCGGGCTGCGGTGTAGCTGCGAGACAATGACGCGCTCGGCCCCGTTGATGATGAACTCCCCGCCGCCCATCATGATGGGCAACTCGCCCAGGTAGATCAGATCCTCCATGATCTCGTCCTTGTCCTTTTGGAACAGCCGCACCCGGATACGGAAGGGCATGCCGTAGGTCAGGTGAAGCTGGCGGCACTCGTCCGGCGAGTAGCGTGGGGGACCCAACTCATAACTGAGATACTCCAGGGTCATGCTCCCGTCGTAGCTCTGGATGGGAAACACTTCCCGGAGCAACTGTTCCAGCCCGGCATTCTCCCGTTTGGCCGGCTCCACGTCGGTCTGCAGGAACCGCTCGTAGGACTTGGTTTGGATATCGATCAGGTTGGGAATGGCCATGGCATCCCCCACCTTGGCATAGCTACGGGTCTGATCCGCTCGAATCATCAGCCCAATCCTTTCCCGGCGCACAGCCCGAGACGCGGCACTTCAACTCGATGGCAAAGCGAAGCGATAGGCCAGCAAGGAGGTCAGCTACCTGTGTCTCGAAGATATTGGAGCGAGTTAAAGGGGAACGTCTGCCCGGCGCTTCCGTTTTACCGACCCTCCCGACCAAGCCGGTAGTTCCCGCGACACGAACAGAATCGCCAATAGTCTAAGCCAAAGGCACTCGCCATTCAAGGAAAAAATATTCTCGCTTTTTCCTCAGCCGCAGCCCATCTCCACAATCGCGTGTAAGTCTATCATTTACAGCGATTTACCGGCAGGGACCCTTGCCTTACCTGCCGGCCGCCCGGAGCCCAAAGGCCGCGCCCCCCCCCGGACCCGCCCCGCGGAGCAGCGCCCGACTCAGTCGCCCCCCGGACTACTTGACCACCACAGCAGCACCGACCTCTTCGAGCTCGGCCTTGAGTTTCTCGGCCTCCTCCTTAGGCAGGCCGTCCTTGACCACCTTGGGGGCCCCCTCCACCAGATCCTTGGCCTCCTTGAGGCCCAGCCCGGTGGCGGCCCGCACCACTTTGATGACCTGAATCTTCTTGTCGCCGATTTCCTTCAGTTCCACGTCGAAGCTGGTCTTCTCTTCGGCCTCGGCCTCGGCGGCAGCGGCAGGGCCGGCCATCATCACCGCACCCCCTGCCGCCGGTTCGATGCCATGCTCTTCCTTCAAATAGTCCGCCAACTCCTGAGCCTGCTTGAGGCTCAAGGCCACAATCTTGTCGCCCAACTGCTTGATCTCGGCGGCAAACTCCTTTGCTGGTGCTTCTGCCATGGTTCTCATATCTCCTGATCTACATACCTTCCTGAGCGGCCTGATAGGTGGCATCCCGCTGACGCCATTTAATCCCACCCGGCGGCTTCCGGTCAGACTCCCGGCCAACCGTCCGGGCCCCGGGACCAATCCGCAGCCCACTCAGGTCGTGCTTGCTCGGTTTAGGTCTCGTGTTAATCTGGTGGCCACAACGCTATGCCGCCCGGCCCACCGTTTCTCCCTTTTCCAACCTCTCGATGATCGTCTTGAGGCAGCCGGCAATCCGGCCCCCGCCCGCCTGTATGGCCCCGGCCAGGTTGCGGCCCGGCGAGAGAGCCAACCCCACCAGGTCCGCCCGGATCTCGGCCAGGGTCTTCATCTTGGCCAGCTCCTGGACCGGGGTGATCTCCAGGTCGCCTTCCATCAGCCCGTCGCCGAGCTTCAGGGCCGGGAACTTCCTGGCGGCCTCGACCAGTTCCTTGGCGATGTCGATGACCGACTCGCCGATTACCAGGGCGCAGGGCCCTTCCAGGTGGCTGCCCAGCGGAGCCAGGGGTCCGCCGGTGAAGGCCCGCCGGGCGATGCGGTTCTTGACCACGCGGAGTCTCATCTGGCGGTCCCGCAGCAGGCCCCTCAGGGCATGAGTGCCTCCGGCGTCCATCCCGGTCAAGTCCACCACGCAGGCGCCCTCCACCCCTGCGTAAACGGACTGGTATTCCCGGGTCATCATTTCCTTCATTGATTTGCTCATGGTTGCTTCCCGTCAGGCTTTCCGCAGGGCGGCCCCAGGCCGACCGGTGCGTTGGAGATTCCTCTTAGTCAACCGCCAGGGCTACGGAAGGGGTCATGCTTCCGGAAATACAAACGCGCTTGACGTATTGGCCTTTGGCCGTGGCCGGCTTGGCCTTGCGAATATGGCCGATGAAGAACTCGATGTTCTCCTGCAGGCGGTCGGTGTCGAAACTGATCTTGCCGACGATGGCGTGAATGTTACCACCCGCGTCGTTGCGGTACTCGATCTTGCCGGCGGCGTATTCCTTGATGGCCTCCTCGATTTTCGGCGTCACAGTGCCGGATTTGGGCGAGGGCATCTTGCCGCTGGGTCCCAGGATTCGGCCCAGCTTGCCCACCTTGCCCATCAACTTGGGGTGAGCCACAGCGACGTCGAAGTCCAGCCATCCCTTCTGGATGCGGTCGATGAGCTCCTCGCCGCCGGCCTCGACGGCCCCGGCCGCCTTGGCCGCCTCGGCCATCTCCTCTTCGCAAAAGGCGATGACCTTCTTGGTCTTGCCGATACCGTGCGGCAGCGACACCGAGCCGCGAATCATCTGATCGGCCTGCTTGGGATCGATGCCCAGGTGCATGACCAGCTCCACGGTCTGGTCGAACTTCTTACGGGCCCTGGCGTTCTTATAGCTGCGTGAAACGCCGACCTGGGCCATTTCCCGGAGCTGGCTGATAGCCTGGGCCACGGTCATTTGCTCCTGGTCCGCCCCGCGCTTGTCCTGCATCTGTTGGTAGCGTCTGGATCTTTTCGGCATGAAAGCCTCCCACTGTTGTATGTTCGTTTCAGCCCCGACCGGGCCCGTGGTCAAGCCTTTGGCCGGTATCCTAGCTGTATTCAGAAGGTCGCCCCGATTCACCCCTCAACGATGTCTATGCCTATGCTGCGGGCCGTGCCGGCGACGATCTTGTCGGCCGCCTCCAGGTCGAAGGCGCTGAGGTCCTGCAGCTTGCGCTCGGAAATGGCCCGGACCTGTGACCAGGTGACCTGCCCGACTTTATCCCGATTGGGCACGCCGCTGCCCTTGGCCAGTTGGGCCGCCTCCTTGAGCAACACCGCCGCCGGCGGGCTTTTGACCTGGAAGGTGAACGACTTGTCCTTGTACACCGTGATGACCACGGGCACGATCATGCCGTTCAGCGACTCGGTCTGGGCGTTGAACTGGGAGACGAACTGCCCGATGTTCAGGCCGTGCTGGCCCAAGGCGGGCCCGATCGGCGGGGCCGGGGTGGCCTGCCCCCCGGGAGCCTGCAGTTTGATGGTGGTTTCAATCGCTTTGGCCACGGTAGTACCTCAGGGTGCCCCAGGCAGCCAGCCGGCTGCTTCCTTCCCCCAGGGGTGGGGCGCCGCTACATGCGCTCCAAAAGCCAGTATTCTACATCAACGGGGGTGGCCCGTCCAAAGATGGTCAGCAACACGGTGACCATGCCCTTCTGCTCGTCGATGCTGTCCACGTCGCCTTCGTAGCTCTCGAACGATCCTTCGCGGACTTTGACCCGGTCTCCCTTCTTGAAGGGGATGCCCAGCTCGGGCTGCTCCTCGCGGCGTTCGGCGGCCCGGAGCATCTTCTCCACGTCGTGGTCCCGCATGGCGGTGGGCTTGCCGCCCGAGCCGATGAAGTCGCCCACCCCGGTGGTCTCCTTGACCAGGAACCAGACGTTCTCGGCGACGGCCCCGTCTTCCTCGGTGGCCATCTCCACGAACACGTAGCCGGGATACAGCTTGCGCTCCACCACCCGCACGCTGCCCCCACGCATGCGTTTTTCCTTTTGGGTGGGCACCAGGATACGCCCGATGCGCTCCTCCAGTCCTTCGATCTTGACCTTGCGCGACAAGGCCCGGCAGACCTGATCCTCCTTGTTGGAGGCCACCCGCAAGACATACCAGCGCATGTCTTCCCGCAAGGTCAGATCGGGTGCCGCAGCAGCCGCGCCGGCCGCCGCCTCGGCGGCACTTGGTTCCGGTTCTGACGGGGTGGCGGCAGTCTGCTCCGCGGCCTCAGCGGGCTCAGCGGGCTCAGCGGCCTCAGTGGGTTCCGCGGCCTCAGCGGGCTCCGCTGGGGCGGGGGCGGCTTGGTCCTGGTCGGGGGCCTCGGCGGCCGGAGCATGCTCCGCCGCTTGGTCCTGGACTTCGGCTTCCTCGGCCTTGTCGGTCTGATCCTGTGGCATGAGACTTATCAATCCAACCCGAAGATGCGCCGCAAGATCTCAGGCGGCACCTGCACCACACGAATGCTGGAGAAGAAAAGCAGGAACGCAATGTCCACCACGAACAAGATGGCCGCCAGCAGCAAGGTGAACAGGATGACCACCTTAGTGGAGCCGACCACCTCGCGGCGGGTGGACCAACTGACCTTCTTCATTTCGCCTTCCGTGGCGATGAGGAAATCGCAGCACTTGCGACTGGAGCCGGACACCCAGAATAGAAACAGCCCCAAAGCCGCCCCGAAGAGCAAGGGAACACCGGCCCGAAAGTACAGCGTCCAGATGTGATTCGGGTCGGCGAAGACACCCAACTGCTCCCACAGATAGTTCATTCCGGCCAGGATCAGGATCGCTCCCCCGATCACCGTTCCCATGCGGGTGTAGTAGCCCTGTCCTCGCTTGTAGATTTCGAAGAACCTTCGCGTCGAGAGGCCCGCCCCGGGTGCGCCCGCTCCTCTTGGCCTGGCCCTGGCTTCCTCGCCGGCGGCCGCCCCGTTCCTGGACAAACCGGCCTGCTTCTGGCCGGGCGCGGAGGCCACGGCGGCACCGGGAGTACCGGCATTACGCTGCGGCGGGTTCCTCTTGCGATCCTTCGCCATCTCTGAATCACCAACCAGACTCTTACCGACTATCAGCAGGCCGGGGCGGCATACACGCGCCCCCCAGCCTGGGTGAAGCCTCTTTCGGGCCTCCCACGGACAGAAACAGGAGTGGAGGGACTCGAACCCCCAACCGCCGGTTTTGGAAACCGGTGCTCTGCCAAATTGAGCTACACTCCTATCCGGGTCGACAACGGGGCGACGCGTCGTCGCAAGGCCCAATCTCGAACATGGCCTGGCCCTTGAGGGAAATGGGCTGCTGGGTGGTCCGAGGCCCCCCAGGGCAGGGCACCGATGGCTGGCGACATACCCGGCTCAGCCCTACTTCCGCTTGAGCTTATGCACCGTGTGTTTGCGGCTTCGCTTGCAGTACTTCTTGAGCTCAAGCTTGGGGGTGCCGCCCGCCACCTTGACCTCAGTCCGGTAGTTCAGGTCCCCGCACTCCGTGCACCGCAGCCAAACGTATTCGCGTTTTTTGCTCTTGGCCACTAATCCATCCTCGTCAGGCCCGGAGTGGCTCGGGGCCCACCATCGCGGGGGCCAGCAAGACTACTACTCGGTCACCTTGGCCACCACGCCGGAGCCCACCGTGCGACCACCCTCACGCACGGCGAAGCGCAGCCCCTGCTCCAGGGCGATGGGCTTGCCCAACTCCACCAGGATGGTCACGTTATCCCCGGGCATGCACATCTCGGCACTGCCCATCAGGTTCAGTCCGCCGGTCACGTCCGTGGTCCGGAAGTAGAACTGCGGCCGGTAGCCACTGAAGAACGGCGTGTGGCGTCCACCTTCATCTTTGGTCAACACGTAGACCTCGGCCTCGAACTTGGTGTGCGGCGTGATCGACCCGGGAGCGGCCACCACCTGCCCTCGCTCCAACTCGTCCTTCTCCACGCCGCGCAGCAGCACACCCACGTTGTCACCGGCCTGGCCCTCGTTGAGGGTCTTGTTGAACATTTCCACCCCGGTGACCACGGTCTTGCGGCTTTCGCGCAGCCCGACCAGCTCCACTTCGTCGCCCACTTTGACCCTGCCACGCTCGATACGCCCGGTGCCGACCGTGCCCCGGCCCTTGATGCTGAACACGTCTTCCACCGGCATGAGGAAGGGCTTGTCGACCTCGCGGGTGGGCTCGGGCACGTAGCTGTCGATGGCGTCCATGAGTTCCTGGATGCACTTGACCGCTTCGGCATCTTCCGGGTTGTTCATGGCCTTAAGGGCCGAACCCTTGATCATGGGGATGTCGTCTCCCGGAAACTCGTACTTGGTCAGCAGCTCGCGAATCTCCAGTTCGACCAGCTCCAGCAGCTCGGGGTCATCCACCAGGTCGATCTTGTTGAGGAACACCACCAAGGCCGGCACGTTCACCTGGCGGGCCAGCAGAATGTGCTCGCGGGTCTGGGGCATGGGTCCGTCGGCGGCGGAGACCACCAGAATGGCCCCGTCCATCTGGGCCGCCCCGGTGATCATGTTCTTGACGTAGTCGGCGTGGCCGGGGCAGTCCACGTGGGCGTAATGGCGATTCTGCGTTTCGTACTCCACGTGCGAGGTGGCGATGGTCAGAATCTTGGTGGCGTCGCGGCGGCCGTGGGCCTCCGAAGCCTTGGCCACGTCGTCGTAACTGCGCGCCTTGGCGAGTCCCTTGGCGGCTTGCACGAAGGTGATCGCGGAAGTCAACGCCGTCTTGCCGTGGTCCACGTGCCCGATGGTGCCTACGTTGACGTGAGGCTTGGTCCTTTCGTAAACTACCTTAGCCATGCTCTGATTAACCTCCACTCTGGGCGGCTACTTGACCGTCCGGCCGCCAGTCGGCCGACCCGCTGCCTTCTCAACGAGCCGACTTTCTTACCTTAATCCCGAAGGGCGTCTTACCTCTCGAATACACCTTGGGGCACAACCCGAGGGGACGAGCTTGTCCACCGACCCAGGTCGCCCACAGCCCTGGGGTCACGACTGGCCCGCGGGCAACAGCGGACAGGCCGTGTCCCGGCCAAGCTCCATGTCTTGTAGCGCTGTTGGCCAGCGGCGAAAAAGCTGCTGATGGGACTCGGACCCATGACCTCGTCCTTACCAAGGACGCGCTCTACCAACTGAGCTACAGCAGCATGTCAACGCTTGTCTCTATGACTTGCCGCCCACTATTGGTCCCTAGTTCGGGTCCGCGTGCCCACTGGCCACGGCGAGCAAACCCGCTAATATAGCGGTCGCTCCAGCGCAGTCAAATCACGGCCCTCCCCGGGCGGTGGTCTCCGGCTGGGCCCGTTTATCAGACCTCCCGGAATCCACTCCACCAGGCGCGGCAGTCTACCACAGACCAGCCCGGCTGCAAGTCCAGCGGGCCGGGAGGCTTACTTCAGAGCGGCCGCCCCCGGACCGATGTACGCCCGGCCTGCGGGGCCGCCTCCGTCGCCGCCGGGCGGCCCGCGCCGCTGGGAGCAAGAGACCTTGCCCGACGTCCTGGTCATCGACCATTCCCCCACCAGCTTGAATCTCCTGGTCCGCCAGATACGGGAGCTGGGCTTCGAGCCCCTGGTGGCCCGCGAGGGCACCGCCGGGCTGGCCCTGTACGGCGACCGCCGGCCCGCGGTGGCCGTGCTGGACTTGATGCTCCCCGGGGAGCTGGACGGCTTCGGCGTGCTCCGCCGAATCCGGGCTCTGGACCCCGCTGGGGCCGTGGTCATCGTCACCGCCGACCTCACCGCCGAGCGGTCGGCCCGGGCCCTCGAGCTGGGGGCTACCGCCGTGCTGCCCAAGCCCCTCGACCCGGCCGACCTGGCCCTGATCTTCGAGCGCCTCGGCCTGGCCGCCTACCTGCCGCACTGAGCCCCGCCCATCACAGAACCGGCGGCCGGGATGCCCCCGACCGCCGGTAGAGACTGCCATGCCGAGTTGTTGGATCACGCCCGCCGGCGACTACTCCTCGGTCACCGTGATGCTCACAGTGGC
>Ga0315550_1002055_pt1 | contig 12367 bp, 9 predicted proteins | sample SalMarSW160190MG_2_FD_203100 | JGI IMG/M metagenome (GOLD analysis project Ga0315550, IMG submission 203100) | Salt marsh sediment microbial communities from the Plum Island Ecosystem LTER, Massachusetts, United States - Salt Marsh Sediment SW1601-90 ... | reverse complement strand
GGATCATCCGGCGTGAGCTGCAAAGCCTGCCGATAGAATTCGACAGCCTTCTCCACATCACCACGTTTTAAGTAGATGCTGCCCAGATTGGTATAGGCTTTGGGGTAGTTGGGATCTACGGCCAGGGCGGCCTCATAATTGGCCACGGCCTCGTCCTCGCGGCCTAGTGAGGTCAGCAAGATGGCCAGATTGTAATGGGCGTTGGCATAACCGGGCCTGATTCTGATGGCCCGGTTGTAGAGATCTAGGGCCTCCTCCACGTGTCCCGTTTGGGCCTTGGCGATGCCCAGGTTGTTGTTGGCATGCCAACTGTCCGGGTTGATCTGCCACACGCGCTGCCAAAGCGCCGTGGAGTTTCGCCACACCAGCGTCTGGTTCCAGGTCAACACCCCCAGCACCACCGCCAAGGCCAGCGAACCCGCCGCCAGGAGTATGCGCCATCTCTTCTCACATGGTCCGCTCCAAGCCCAGCCAAGCCATCCGCCCACCAGAACGGCCGGCCCCAACATGGATAGGTACGTGTAGCGGTCGGCGGCGATTTGCGGCCCGGCGTGCAACAGATTCGATACCGGAGCCAGGATCACCAGGTAGCCCACCCAGGCCGCCGCCAGCCCCGGCCACTTCGCGCCCCACCGATAGGCCAGCACACAGAACACCACCAGCAGCACGGCACTCAGCAGGTAAGGCCAGTACAGAACGTCGAGCCCGACCGGAAACTCATACAACGGTGAGAGACTAACCGGCCAGACCGTCTTGAACAGATAGAAACAGGTGCTGTAACACGAGACCATCACGCGCTGGACCAGGCTCAACGCCTCCATCGAGCTGGCCGCCCCGACTTCACGTACGCCATGCACCGCCACCAAGCTGATCACCAGGGAGGCCAGCAGGAACGGTACCTTCTCCAGCAAGACGCGCCGGGCCTGGCCCACCATCCGGGGTCTACCCGACTCAAGGGCAAGGCCGACGCGCCGCAACGGGTAGACATCCAGAATTAATAGCACCGCCGGTAGGGTGACGCTCATACCCTTGGACAGCAACGCGCCTATGAACAGCAGGAACGCCCCGGCCGGCCAACCTCTCACTCTGCCGGAAGCCGGGTCCGGGCCCCGCCCGCACCAGCGCAAGTAGGCCAGTACCGACAGGAGATAGAACAGACCGGAAAGCACGTCGCGGCGCTCGGTGGCCCAGGCCACCGACTCAACGCGTAGTGGATGCACCGCGAACAACAGAGCGGCCGCACACGCGCCGAACCGAACGGCGGTCGTGGTGCCGGACAGCCCTGGCGTCAGTGCTCGGCGCAACAGGGCCACCGCCACCAGATAAAAGACCGCGGCGTTAGCCGCGTGCAGCAGCATGTTGGTCAGGTGGTAGCCCCAGGGATCCATTCCCCAACAGGCGTGGTCTAGGGCCCAGGTCAGCCAACCGAGCGGTTGATACGGCCCACCGTGCGTAGTGGTGAACATCCAGCGGAGCTGCGTCCACCCCAGCCCGTGATACTTGTCGTGCCCGGTCAGGTACAGGTTGTCGTCCCAGTTAACGAAAGCGTTGTTCAGCGCGGGCCAGAAGGGGACCAAGGCCGCCACGGCGATAAGCAGCGGCACCAGCCAGGCGGCCCCGCGCCCTGCCCTGCCGTTGCGCCGATCACCGTCAAGGCGGACAGGTTCCGTATGGGACTCTTGGTGATTCAAGTGACCAACTCGACGAAAGACCCATTCGCCAGGAAGGCGGCCGGCGAAAACACTACCCGGCGACTGGCGCCCACAAGCAGCACGGTAAGGGTAAGCCCCGGATCAATCACCCCTGGCAGGTCACCAGCTGGGCCTAGACAGTCTCGATCTCCTTGGTTTTGGCCTGCAGAGCCGAGTCGACTTGCTGCTCGTAGGTCTTGGCCAGCTCCTGCACGTTGTCCTTGCACCTTTGGGCGTCGTCCTCAGGCAGGTCGCCCGCCTTCTGCTCCAGGTCGATCTGCTTGTTGGCATCGCGACGGGCATTGCGCAGGGCCACACGCTGGCCCTCGGCCATCTTCTTGACCTGATTGACCAACTGCTGGCGCCGTTCGCCGGACAGCGGCGGGACGGACAGACGCAGCATCTTGCCTTCCTGCACCGGGGAGATGCCGATGTTCGAGTTCCGAATACCCCGCTCGATGTCTTTCAGAATCGACGGGTCAAACGGCTTGACCAGTATGCAGCTTGGGTCGGGTACGCTGAAGGAGGCCAGTTCCCGCAGGTCCATGGTCGAGCCGTAGGATGGCACCTCGATCTTCAAATGCTCCACTAACCCGGTCGAAGCCCTGCCGGTGCGAACCCCGCGGAGTTCATTGCGGAAGTACTCCACCGCCTTCTCCATCTGGCTTTCACACTCAAACTCGATCTCTTCCATGGACATGGTCGCGGCCCTAACGGTTGCTACTTGGAATCGGCGTCCCCGGGGCGCGCCGGTTCGGCCGTGGATTCGCCTGCTTCGATCTTCGGGGCCGGGGCGCGCCGCACCGTCAATTGAAGGCTCTTCACGTCGATTCCCAAATGGGCCGAGCCGCGCTCTCCCGTCTTGGCCTCCACCTTGCCGGTCAGGACGAAGTTGTATACCCGCTCTGGCTCCAAGCGAACGCAGAATTCCTTGAGCATCCGCCCTGTCCCGCTGGTGGGTCCTCCGTCAGCCGAGGACGTCTCCACGGGCACCTGCTTCAGCAGGCGGCCGTCCGTGTCATTCACGTACAGCTCCATGGCGTAGCTGCTGACCGTTGGCTTCTCCGGTCCGTCCGTTTCCTCCGCGCTGATTTCATACTCGCAGGTGAAGACCGCCTCGGCCATAACCGCCTGCTGGCCACGGTTCTCGATGCAGTGTCCCAGTTGAAAGGCGGCGCTGGCCGACCCGCCGTTGGTCACCTTCACTCTACAGAGTGCCGTGCCCTCGCCGGCAGCATCGGACTCGCCGCGCGCCGTCCCGGACCTATCCGGCGTCTGCTGGCTGGTCTTGTCGGTGATGTTGAAGCGGCCATCGGCCGGGAGGCGCAGAATCTTCTCTCCCGCCTCCGCCGAACTCAGCACCGCCCGCTCCTCGGTAGGCACGTGAAAGTCATACGCCAGCCCCCCGCCTCCACACCCGCTCCAGCCGACGGGAGCCGCCAACAGCAGGCTGGCCACCAGGCAAAACTGTCTCCGCTTACCATGTTCCATCTCGTTTTCCTTCTTGATTCTTGCCCTCGGCAGACCCGGACACTTGGATCAGCCACCCGTACCGCGCCACCAGAAGGCTCCTCGGGCAGCCCAACCACCGGCCTGTCCACATCCCGGAACAACCGTATCAGAGCCCAGCGGAGTTGTAAACCGCGCACGCACGGGGTTGCCACGAGCGGCTCGGAGTCAGACAATTGGCCTTTACTGGCCACCGGACCGGCCGGTGCTCGCCCGGCACGTAACAGCCCGGGATCGGCTCGCCTCCGGGGCCGCTCATCTGAAAGGAGCCTTTCGGCATGGCCAGCCAACCCGGACTCCCGCCCGAGCCTGCCATCCGCGTGGTCATGATGCCCCGTGACACCAATGCCATGGGGACTATCTTCGGCGGCGTGCTGCTCAGTTACATCGACCAGGCCGCCTTCATCGGCGCCCGCGAAGAGGCCCCCCATCGCTACGTCACCGTGGCCATGGACGCCATCGAGTTCAAGGAGCCGGTCTTCGTGGGGGACATCCTCAGTTTCTATGCCCAGCCGGTCAGGCGGGGGCGGACCAGCCTGACCATGCGGATTACGGTCTTCGCCGTGCGCTTCGCCGACCCCGGCCCGCGCCTCAAGGTCACCGAGGCCGAGGTGGTCCTCGTCGCCGTAGACGAGAATCGCCAGCCCATCCCTGTCTCGCCGAAATAAGGTGCCCTGGCCCGACGTCTTTGTGACACCGCTGAACGTCCCCGTCATGGCGGGAACCACCGCCTCAAAATTCTGCGGAGCCGTCCAAAGGCAGGGTCCGTGCACCTCCTCAGGCTGACATTTTCTGCCAGCTTCCTAAACAGCGATGATGACTTCGGTTGGCGGACTTCCCTTAGCGCCGCTTCGAGCACGCCTTGAGGGTCGTCTGGCTTCCCGTGTCCCAGCTCCCAATCGTAGTTGCTTTTCAGCCAATGCCGAAGCGTGGGTTGGCGTCCGCTCCAGCCCAAGCATCTCTCGACGTGGGGAGAATCGCTCCAGACCCATACCTCAAGCTCCGGGTCCAGAACGACCACATCGGCGCGATCTGACCAACCGCTATTCCGTAATTGCCGCCTGACTTCCCCCTCCAGGTCGCTTGCAGCTTTCTGTTCCTGACCGCACCCATGCCGATCAAAGATTAAGAGGGCGCGCTGATACTGGTTCGCAAAATTCCTGAGGAAGTCGGCACCCTTTAGCAAACATCCAGGATCGCTTTCCGGGTGCACGAATATTTCTGGTACCGTCTCTAGGGAAGCAATCCCAAGCCGCTGAGGCCTCGAGAACAACCCCGCCATCGCCGCCCTAATCTGCCTGTCCGCCACAAGCAAGGCTAGCTCCACCTGCCCCTCGACGTCACTCATCCCAAGACTCCAGAGGCAAAGAGAACGCTCAGGTCCGGGTCTCCTTTCCAGTCGCGGAGCTTGGGATGACGGGCGCCAGCGACAATGTCAGTCGCCCCGTCCTGATCCTGGGCAAAGCAGAGGACGTTCTTAGCATCTGCGCAGCTCAGGATGACGGGCGAGTGAGTCGCCAGAAATACTTGCCCGTCATAAACGGACGCCAGCGATTGATAGACTGCTTCGACGGCGCGGGGATGTATGCCGTTTTCCGGCTCCTCGATCAGGAAAACGGCATCACGGTTGGGCAGATACGCGAGCAGCGTCAAGGCAAGCATACGCAGGGTTCCGTCCGATACTACCCAAGAGGGGACCTCAACTCCGTTATCGTACCGGATCAGCAGGTATCGATGCCTGTCCTCCTCACGAAGGCGCGTGTCTATGCCTTGAATCCCCTCCAGGGGCTCGCGCACGTGCGCCAGCCAGTCCTGGAATCTCTCGGGGCGCTCCCGTTTCAGGTAATCTACCACCCAAGGCAGAGTGGAACCGTCGGTCTTGAACACACCCGCCGGATTCGGCGGGCTCGGTTTGCGGAGAAGCTCGCTGTTTAGCCTAAACGAGACGATGGCCCCGTTGAGGAGTCCCTTGAACCAAGTCGCCACAGGGAATTTGGATTCGTCTTCGGGGAGGCTGGCCAGGGCCGAACGTCGTGGCCCCAGTTTGAAGGCATGATCCCACCCGCCGCCGGTCTCGTCGTAGAAATTATCGTTGCCCCCCGGAACTTTGGCGACTACCCTTTTCGTGTTGGGCCTGCCTTTGGGGCTCTGCAGAGACTCGACAGGGGGCACCGGCCTGGGAAACTCCAGCTCCAGCTGCCTTGGCTCGCTGACACCTATTTTCAGGAACAATGTCTCGCTAAGCAGTGAGAGTTCCTGTGATATGTCGGTCGATCCTACTTTGATCTCGTATCGACACCTATCGAACTGGGGCTTCTCCAGGAGCTTTCGGCGTTCGGGCGGAATCACCGCCTCCACCGCAATCTCGAACTCCGCTTTTTCTCGCCGCCAAGCGAGATCGCGTATATCTGCTGCTCGTTGTCGAACCGCTTCCTCCGGGCCTCGTTCCAGAAGGTCCCTTAGAAACAGCAAGACATCGATAAACGTACTCTTCCCACTGGCGTTTGGGCCAACAAGGACGTGGAACCTACCGACATCTTCTGCCACATATCGGAGGCATTTGTACCCCAGGGCCTCTATCCGACATATCATAGGCGCTGAGCTCCGCGCTGAGGGTTAGCTTTCGATTCACATTCTACCGCATCCGGGCATCGTTCGCACAAGGCCCCGTGGTCCTACCAGCCGGCCGGGCGGCCGCGTTTTCGCGGGTCCGAGGCCCCGATCAACTCTCCGTCGCGGAGCAGGATGGCCTGCACGGCGCTGCTCTTACGAATCTGGGAAACCTGGTGCCCCCGAGCGGCCAGCCCTGCCTCAAGGTCCTTGGGCGGCTGTCGATCGAAGTACACCTGGTCCGGCGACCACTGATGGTGGGGTCGCAACGCCTCCATCGCCTCGCCTAGCTCCAGCCCGTAGTCCAGCACGTTGACCATCACGTTGGCCACCCCGGTGATAATGCGCGGCCCGCCGGAGGCCCCGATCAGCAAGACCGGCTCACCGTCCTTGAGCACGATGGTGGGACACATGCTCGACAAGGGCCTCCTCCCCGGCCCGACGGCGTTGCGCCGCGACTGCATCAGATCGTACGCGTTCGGCTGGCCGGCCTCGGCGGCGAAATCATCCATCTCGTTGTTCAGAATCAATCCCCACTCACCCACCGCGGCCAACGAGCCGAACTCCGTGTTGATCGTCTCGGTGCTGACCACACAGTTGCCCTGGGTATCGACCACGCAGAAATGACTCGTCCCGCCATCTTCCGGCGGTGGGGCCAGCCCGTAGTCTCCGGCCGCGGAAGTGCTCATCATGGAAATCCGCGCCGCCAGGCTGCCGGCGTACTCTTTGCTGGTCAGCCAATCGACCGGGACGCGCACGAAGTCAGTATCCCCCAGCCAATTGGCCCGGTCCGCGAAAGCGTGTTTGAACGCCTCCACCTGCAGATGCATCGCCGCTACCGGATCGGCCCAATGGACCCGAGCCAGGTCGAATCGTTCCAAAATGTTCAGGGCTTCGACCAGGCAAATCCCGCCGGAACTGGGCGGGGGCATGGAGATGATCTCATAGTCGCCATAGCGACTGCGGAGCGGCTCGCGGTACTTGACCTGATAATGGTACAGATCGTCGCGGGTAATCAGGCCGCCGTGCTCGCTCATCGCTTTTTCAATGTCCAGGGCCACCTTCCCACCGTAGAAACCCTGCAGGCCTTCGGCGCTAACGCGCTCCAACAGGGCGGCCAGTGCCGGCGTCTTGACGATGTCGCCGACCTTGGGCAGCTTGCCCTCGCCCAGATGCGTTTGCCATATGTAATCGCACTTCGTCTTGAGCACGGGGTATCTCTCGTATTTCCGCAGCACAAGTTGGCAAGCCCTGACATAGGCTTGGTCAGCGATGAAGCCGTTTCTGGCCAACATGACGGCCCCCAGCAGCAGCTCGGACAGCGGCTTGCTGGCCCATTGTTGGTGGGCTTCCAGTCGTCCGGCCACCAGCCCCGGCACGGCCACCGCCAAGTGACCGATCAGGCTCGGCGGAGGCCCGTTGCCCCCCTGCCGCCGGCGAGCCTCGGCGAACATTCGACTTCTTGCTGCTGCGGGCGCGGACTCACGAAAGTCCAGGGCAAAGACCTTGCCGTCCTCGGCCCGGCGATAAAGCAGGAACCCGCCCCCACCCAAACCCGTGCTCTGCGGGCGCGTCACCGCCAGGGCGAACGAGGTCGCCACCGCCGCGTCAACCGCGTTTCCCCCGGCCCGCAGGATGAAGGCCCCCACCCGCGAGGCGGCGGCGCTGTCGCTGGCCACCATCCCACGCTGGCCCACCACCACCCAATCGCGCGCCGTCGGCTCCAGGCAACCCACCAGCGGCAGAACCAGAGCCAAGGCCAGCCCCACAGCCCGGCGTCGCCAGCGTTTCCATCCAGTCATTTCGGCCTCCCCTTTCCGCGCAAACCTCCGGCCCTGGCCGCATAGAATGCCCCCTATCGAACCGAAATGCCAGGGCTGTGTTCTCCGCCGGTAGACTTCTCCAGGAATGGAATTGCGGATCCTCCCATGCTCGCCTGGCCTGCCCTGCCAGGGGCGGCGGAGCCGATATGGGGCCCGCAGGCGCGTCTCTTCACTGAGCGCCGGAGCGGCCAAGTTGCAGTAGCCCTATCCCACTTCGACGTGGATTTCGTAAACCCCGATGGTAACGCTGTCGCCATCGCTGAGCATGGCCTGCGTGCAGCGCTGCCCGTTGACCAGAATCTCGGCCAAGCGGTCCTCTTGCGAGATATACCAGCGGCCCTGGCGGTAGGTCAGGCGAGCATGCCGCGGTGAAACCGACGCATGCTCGATGCACACGTCGCAGTCATCATTCCGCCCCAGGATGGCCTCCTTGTCGGTGCCAAGTTGGACGGTGCGGGACGAGCTGCTCAGGGCTTCGACGATGTTCAGGATCAAGGCCTGTCGGCTGCTCTTGGCCGCAGGCGGGGCCTGCAGATTCAGGGCCGTGTCCGCCGAAGGATCGGCCTTGGACGTGGCCGCCTTCTCCTCGGGGTGCTGCGGCTGCGAAGCGGCAGCCACGGGGGGCTCCTGGGCGAGGATTTCAGACAACCTGCGGTCGTACTCGGTCTTCTTGTCAGGGTCGCGCAGCACGGCCCGAGCCAGCCCGATCTGGTTCATGATCTCCTGTACCTTGGCCCGGAAGGCCGGGTCCGGGTGATCCTCATAGGGCTTGATACAGGCCATCTGCCGTCGGCTGGCCTGCATGATCGTCGCCACGTCGTCGCAGTAGGCCTCCAGGCCCAAAAGCGCGTAGAGATGAGGAGGTCGCGGACCGGGCGGCAAACCCAACAAGCGGCTATAGGGATCCAACTTCTCTGTCATGTCTGGCTCCGTGCTTACTCCATGACCAACCGGCCGACTTCATCCTTCAGTTTGAGCAACTCCCCTTCGCCAAGCCCGGTATCCCGCTTGATGGTGCTCTCGGCATATACGCCGGAGGTGCGATCCACCGCCTTCACGTGTACCCGACCGCGCGTATCGTACCGGAAAATCACCTCCACCGGCGAGCCCTGGGGCAGCCCCTCGGGCAATCGGGAGATCACGCACTGGCCGATCTGAGTGCAGGCTGACGGATCGGCAGCCTCACCCTCGATGATCTTGACGATTACCGTATGCTGGTTGTCCTCTTCCAGCCCGAAGACCTTGCTGCGCATGGTGGGCAGCGGCGTGTCCTTGGGGATGATGATACTGTTGACCATGGTGCCGTCCTGGGGCAGCAGTGCCGCCACGCCCAGGCTGTGGGCATTGACATCCACCACCTGGGCCTCCTCTACCGGAGTCTGGGTCTCTTGGGCCAGGGCCTCCAACGAGGCGTTCAACTCCTCAAAAGAAGGCACCGCCCCCTCCAGGTCCGGAACCAGCTCGGCCAGCTTTTTGGCCTTGCTGTGTTGGGCAAACAGAATCGCGGCATGCACCGCGGCCCCGTGGGCCACCGCCTCGTCGGCGGGCAGGCCCGAATGAGGTTCCTGGCCCGAAACGCGCCGCAGTAAGTCAATCACCATGGGCATGCGCGTGGAACCGCCCACGGGCAGCACTTCGTCGATTTCCTCCCAGCCGAGCCCGGCGCGCTGCAGCAGCAACTCGATGCAAATCTCCGCCCGGGCCAGCAAATCGGCGCTCAGCTCCTCGAACCGTTGGCGAGTCACCTCGACCCGACTCATCAGCCCGCCGTAATGCACGGCCAAGGTAGCCTTCTTGCGATTGCTGAGCGTACGCTTGGCTTCTTCGCAGGAATTGTACATAGCCTGGTAAGAGTGCTGATCGCCGCGCGGATCGACGCCGTGCTGACGGATGAACTGTTGGGAGACGTAATCCACCAGCCGCTTGTCCCAATCGGTCCCGCCCAGCAGGGCTTCCCCGCTGCTGGCCAGCACCTCGAACTTGTGCCCGTCGATGCGGATGAGGGTCACGTCCAGCGTCCCCCCGCCCAGATCGAACACCAGGGTGGTGGCCGGGGCGGTGGCCGCCACGCGCGCCGTAGCCAGATCGGACGGGTCCCCGCCCCGCCGGGTGTATTCCACGAAGGCGCCGGCCAGAGCCGCCGCCGTGGGCTCGTTGATGATGTCGATGACGTTGATGCCCGCCACCCGGCCGGCATCTTCGGTGGCCTTGCGCCGCGTATCGCCGAAGTAGGCCGGCACCGTGATCACCGCCCCGCCGATCTTGCCCAGGCGCTGCTCGGCGTCCCGCACCACCTTACGCAGCACCAGCGAGGACAGCGCTACCGGCGAATGTCGCCGGCCGCCCACCTCTCGGCTGTAGTAGCGCTCCCCCATCTCGCGTTTGAACTCGCGGGCCACCAGGTCGGGGTCGGCGAAGGCGGCCCGTTTGGCGTCCCGCCCCACCACTACGGCGCCATCTTCCTCAAACAACACTACTGATGGGGTCAGCGGCTCGCCTTCCAGGTTGGGCACGGTGATGGCGTTGCCGAAGCGGTCCAAGTAGGCCAATGACGTGTACGTCGTACCCAGGTCAATGCCCACGATGCGTCCGATAGGATCACTCACGACGCTTGTTCCTCTGGTTCCGCCCGAGGCGGCTGTTCGGCCCGGGTATTGTACGCAATCCGCGGTGCCTTTGTCACTTAAGGCCGTCCGCAGCACCGTCGGGCCGGGGAGATCAATCGCCCGCCGGTCGGGCCGGCGGCAGGCTCCCCGCGGCCGGACTTGCACTCCGCCCGCAGTGGGCTCATAATGACGAGGCTATGCCAACATCGTTACTTTGGCCCTTCCAGTGCCCCTCGGACCACGAGACCGTCTCGGCCATCATCCGGCGGCGCTCCACCAACGGCGCCGACGTGCGCCAGGCCGCCCTTCGTGATCTCGATCTCTCGTCGGCTAGGAACATCCTCGATCTGGGGTGCGGGTTTGGGTTCATGGCGGAGGCGTTGGCTGGCCGCGTGGCCCCCGAGGCCCGCATGGTGGGCGTGGATGTCTGGCCGTCGAATGAACAACCGTTCCTGGCCAGAGTCGCCGCCAACGGCCGCAAGGCCTCCTTTACCTGCATGCGGATAGACGCGGAGCTTCCCTGGCCCGACGGGAGCTTTGACCTGGTGGTCTGCTCCTATTCGCTCTACTTCTTCGAACAGGTCCTCCCGGAGGTGGCCAGGATTATGGCCCCCCAGGGGCTGTTTGTAACCATCACCCACCAAGAGCGCAGTTTCATCGGCATGCTGCAAGCTAGCGGCACCGCCGAGGCCGGCTCAGAATTGCTCTCGCTCACCCGCCGATTCTCGGCGGAGAACGGCCCCCGGCTTCTGGGCCGCTGGTTCGGGCAGGTTGATCGGGTTGACTACCACAACTCCCTACGCTTCAAGCCTGAGCACGTGGACGAAATGCTCACCTGCCTCAAATTCAAGCTGCCCTTGCTGGTGCCCGGCGCCAAACCGGGTGACGACCTCCCCGCCGATATGGAGCGCTACGCCAGGAATTGGCTGACCCGCCAGGGTGAGGTGGTGGTCGAGAAGAATGACGTGATCTTCCGCTGCCGAAAGCCCTTGGGCCATTGAAAGCAGGGCCCCGCTACCAACGCCCGGGATTGGGCATCTCATGTCCGCAGCGTAGCCCCGAATTGCTCGGCCAGTTTGCCCTTGATCGACTCGACGATAGGTAAGACCTCATCGTGTTGCAGGGTGCGCTGCGGGGTTTGGAACCGCAACGAGAAGGTCAGGCTCTTCTTTCCTGCGGGGACGTGCTCACCCTGGTAGAGATCGATGATGCGGGCGCTGCGCAATAGTTCGCCGCCTTGGGTCGATATGGTCCGGCACAACTGCTCCGCGGGAACATCCTGGTCCACCACGAGGTTCAGGTCCATGAGTATGGCCTCGTACCGATACTCGTTGTGGTAGTCCTCCACCGGTGAGGCCAGCTTGTCGAGCAGCTCCACGTCCAGCTCCAGCAGGCAGGCATCGAAGGCCTTCATGCCCCACATCTGCTTCTGGCGTGGATGAAGCTGGCCGAAGATGCCCAGCCGACCCGCCTGGTGAACGATCCGGCCGCAGCGCCCGGGGTGCAGCATGGGATGGGTATCCGGCTCATAGCGCACCTCGCCGATGCCCAGCGTGTTGAGTACCGCCGCGGCCAGCCCCTTGGCGTGGAAAACGTCATAGGGCGCTTCCGGGCCGGTCCATTCGCGAGTACGGGCGGCACCGGCCAACACCACTCCCAAACGCCGGCACTCGATCCGCTCAGCAGGTTCGGCACCCGCAAAGAACACCTTGCCCACCTCGAAGAAACCCAGCTTGCGCCGGCCCGCCCGATAGTTGATCAGGGCCGTCTCCAGCAAGTTGTACATCAGGTCGTGTCGCAGGAGCTTCAACTCCTTGCTGGGCGGGTTGGCCAGCTCGATCAGGCCCGGCTTGCGCTCGGGATCGGCGGCGTAAATCCGCTCGATGACTTCCGGGTCGGCCAGCGTGTCGGTGATGACCTCGTCCAGGCCCAGCCCGGTCATGATGTCCCGCAACTGCTCGTCAAAGCTTCTCAGCGACTCGAAAACATGCGGCGGCGTCTCGCTGGGAAGCATCTCCGTGCCGATGCGCTCGTAGCCGTAGATGCGGGCTACTTCCTCGGCCAGGTCGGCCGGTTGGGTCACGTCGCCGCGCCAGGAGGGCACGGTGACGATCAGCTTGCCGTCGTC
>Ga0315550_1002054_pt1 | contig 12372 bp, 12 predicted proteins | sample SalMarSW160190MG_2_FD_203100 | JGI IMG/M metagenome (GOLD analysis project Ga0315550, IMG submission 203100) | Salt marsh sediment microbial communities from the Plum Island Ecosystem LTER, Massachusetts, United States - Salt Marsh Sediment SW1601-90 ... | reverse complement strand
GGAGGGTTTCTTTCTGTGGGAATTATACGTTTGTTAAACGCTATCATCCTTCAGTTTGTAACGTTGAAATTTTTCGAAAGGAGGATGATATCATGACAAATGGAACTGTTAAGTGGTTTAATGACCAAAAAGGTTTTGGATTCATCGAGCAGGAAAACGGACCGGATGTATTTGTGCATCATAGCGCAATCAATGCGACCGGTTTTAAATCCCTCAGTGAAGGTGCACGCGTGACCTTTGACATTGAGCAAGGGTCAAAAGGTCCGGCTGCTGCCAATGTGAACCTTGTCTAACCTGCTTTTTAAGGCAATTAAAGGCATCTCCTATGAAACGGGGGATGCCTTTTTTAATGCTCGCTCGCATGAAACCACAATTATACCGGCTGAGATTCTTTTCCCTGTTATCGGAGATCTTATCGATCCGGCAACCGACCAGAAAGGAGACGCCATGGCCCACCCCAATAACGGCATATGTTGTAGACGCTTTCCCGTTGCCATACAATGCCATTCCACCTATACTTTCCCTCCAACAAAGGGAGTTCTTATCATTCAAATTGATCCTATGTTAGTTGTTAGAATTTATTGCACCAAGGATGGATTCACCCCTTTAAGCGGATGCCCGGAGAAAATCTGGTCTTCGGATTCACATCGATCCATTGAAGGCATTTGATAGTATCATGAGGGTCCGAGAGATGGCTGATATAATCATCCCCATCCACATCGAAAAACTCTTGAATATGAATACTATTCCTTAGAATTTTTAACTACTGTTTTCTGAAAAAGGTCACCTTTAACATAGTACACCATTGAGGGTGATGAGGATCATAGTGTTGGCAACAAAATAGGCGGGCTGCTGAGCCTGCCTATTTCGTCTATGTTTCTTTTAATGTAAAAGCTGGATAGGTGTTTTAAATAATCCCCAAACCTTTCAGGATAGATAGCATGACCGCTGCTGCCATTACTGAACCGACCTGTCCACCTGTGTTGGCGCCCATGGCATGCATGAGCAGAAAGTTTTTTGGGTTATATTTCTGCCCTTCTCGTTGAACCACTCTGGCTGACATGGGATATGCTGAGATTCCGGCTGCCCCGATAAGTGGATTGATCTTTCCCCGTGTCATGAGCTTCATCAACTTTCCAAACAAAATACCAAAGACAGTATCAAGGCAGATAGCCAGAAAGCCAAGTGATAGAACGATCAGGGTTTGTGACTTCAGGAAGACCCTGCCATCCATCGTAGCTCCGATTGAGATTCCCAAAAGAAGTGTTACGACATTGGCAATTTCGTTTTGAGAGGCGTTGGTGAGCCGTTCTACGGCACCTGATTCCTTCATGAGGTTCCCCAACATAATCGTGCCTAAAAGGGGTAATCCCATGGGTGCGATTATGCCTCCAACCACGGTCACAATAATGGGGAAGAGTATCTTAGTGGTTTTTGAAACCGAGGACTTTACCGCCCCCATGTTGATCATGCGCTCTTCCTTTGAGGTTAACGCTCTCATGATAGGGGGTTGAATAACAGGAACCAGAGACATATAGGAATAGGCTGCCACAGAGACAGCACCCAAGAGGTGTGGTGCATATTGCGATGTGACATAGATAGCTGTTGGGCCATCACAGGCACCGATAATGCCAATGGCAACGGCGTCTTTCTGGTCAAAGCCTATAATCAGGGCCAGGGCCAGCGTGAGAAAGATCCCAAACTGCCCGGCAGCCCCCAGCAGAAATATCTTTGGATTCTCCAGGAGCGGGCCAAAATCGGTCATGGCCCCGATACCAACGAAGATGAGCAGGGGAAACAGCTCAGTCAATACCCCTGCTTCATAAATGATCTTAAGAAACCCTCCTTCTTCCATCAATCCGGCAAGGGGTATGTTAACCAGAATGGCACCGAAGCCAATAGGGACAAGAAGCAATGGCTCAAAGCCTTTCTTGATGCCCAGATAGAGGAGCAGGCCCCCAACGACCATCATGATTGGGTTTGACCAGTGCAGGTGAACAAATCCTGCAATGAGTCCATACAGTCCGCTTACAATTGCTTCTGACATGTCATAACCTCCATTTTCTAAATAACCAATCTACGTGGTCTTATCTTCTTGATTTTTCCGATAAGGAAAGACCTTCTTTAACGCGCTCATAAGGAGGCTAAAAATCCAGAGGCTTAAGAGGGTGCCCCCCATTCCAACGACCAACATGGTAACTCCAAATTCCCAGTTGTTCATGATAAATTCCTCCACGTTCTCCGGCTGAGAGGTCATGACCCAAACCAGGGCTGCCTCCCTTTAGTAATGTTATTTGCGCGCTCGAGCCTCAGGGGAACAACCACTGATATTTAATCAAGGACTGCTCCCGAGCTCTAGGGTTGATTGACAAGCACTTACTTTAAGGGTGGGACCTAAAAGTACCTAAAACCACATGCGTTCATATCATTTCAGATAATAAAAGGTCAATAAAAAAACAATTATCCGAGAGGGTAAAACAGGATTGCTCAAAATGCGGCGAATGAGATAAAATATCCTCAGATGTGGTGTCCGAAATATAGAAAAAAGATCCAAATTGAGGTAATTTGACCAATGGTTAGCTTTTTTATAAAAGGGGGCGTTGGTTCTAAAACGATTTATGAAGAGGCCTGTTCGTGCAGAAATTGCTTAGCGTTTCTTGAGGCAGGAAATGAGGGGCTTTGTCGGCGTCACGGATAATGATTGGTGTCCATTCCTCTTCACAGCAGCCACTTTTACCTAAAACACCCCGCCCGAAGGACGGCGGGTAAAAATAACGGCGGACAAGTCCGCCAGAAGGACGGCGGGCAGGCCCTCCAGAAGTACGGCGGGTAAACCCGCCCGACAAACGGCGGGTAAACCTTGAGCTGAAATCGGTAAAAAAAAGGATATATAGTCAGGCTTTGAATCGTGAATTTTCACTTCTATCAGCAAAGATTACTCTCCTGCCCCCTTTTTTCCTATTATCCCTTCCCACACTCATCTATTCACTCGAAACAAAAAGACCAGGGCATCCTGATCTGTATATGTCATTGACACACCATGGTAAATTCCATATACTTCTGCCCACGGAAAGAGAATATTCGATATCTTGGCAATTTAATGGCATAAAGAGAGAGGATGATAAGAGAACAACCCACATATTTACTGGTGAAAGATCGATCTAATCTTAGCCGCATAGCCGCCGGACTTGAAAGGGAGACGGCGATAGGTGTGGATCTCGAGGCTGATTCCATGTTCCACTATCCGGAGAAGGTCTGCCTCATCCAGATCTCCACACCCTTGCAGGATATCCTGGTGGATCCTCTATCGCTTGATGATCTCTCACCCCTTTCTCCGGTCTTTGCAAACCCGAATATCCGAAAGGTGTTCCATGGGGCCGATTATGATATACGCTCCCTGTACAGAGATTTCGATATTGAAGTGAACTCTCTCTTCGACACCCAGATTGCGGCAAGGTTTCTTGGGATCAGGGAAACGAGTCTTGCCCGCCTCCTCAAAGAGAGGTTGGGAGTGCTTGTTGAGAAGAAGTATCAGAAAAGGGACTGGTCAGAGAGGCCATTGCCTGCTGCCATGCGTGCCTATGCGGTTCAGGATACTTGTCACCTCCTCTCCCTCAGCCGGATACTGGAGAAAGAACTGCGGGTCAAGGGCAGGCTTTTCTGTGTGGAGGAGGAATGTGAACTTCTAAGCAAGGTGCGCCCTGCTCCTCCGAACGGTAATCCGCTCTTCCTGAGATTCAAGGGAGCCAGCATGCTTGACCCCAGATGCCTGGCAGTACTGGAATCGATCTTGCAATTAAGAGATGATACGGCCAGACGCAGGGATCTTCCCCCCTTTAAGATCCTCGGAAACGAACCGATCATGGAGATCGTGGAGAGGAGGCCGGTGACCGAAAAAGACCTTGGTCGTATAAAGGGATTGAGCGCCAGGCAGGTAAGGATGTTGGGCCGTTCCATCCTGGAAAAGATAGATGAATCCACAAAGCTGCCGGAAAATGAACTCCCGGCATTCCCCGGGACGACCAAAGAGCGGATCGGTGACACGGTGTCAAAGAAGGTAAAGGTCCTTAGGGAGTGGAGGGAGCAGAGAGCAAAAGAGATGGACATCGATCTCTCTCTTGTATGCACAAACGCCCAGATACAGTCTCTCGCCCTTGCATACCCCAAAAGTCTGAAAGATCTGGAGGGCGTCGATACCATAAAGGCATGGCAAAGAAGGCTATTTGGCAGCGAGATCTGCTACCACCTGAAGGGCATCCTAAAGGGGGACAAATCTTGTATAACGGACCAATTCTCCGTTTGACTTATGTTAAATCAGTGAGCGTTCCAGGAAATACTAGATGAAGGGCTTTGTCGGCGTCACGGATAATGATTGCTTTGCATTTCTCTTTACAGCAGGCACTTTTACCTAAAACAGTCTGCCAATCCGCCACTCCGCCACTCCGCCACAAAGACGGCGGATAAGAAAGACGGCGGATAAAAAGGACGGCGGGCAAGCCCGTCATAAAAACGGCGGGAAATCCTAAACTATTAACTAAAAATTTCCACACACTCACCCCGCCGGCTTGACCCTTACGCTGCTTTATGCTCGATCCCCTGACTGACCAAAAGTGGCGTCGGCAGCGGCGAGCGCAGATGAAAATCTCTCTGAGGGAATGGGATTTCAACACCATTTTCCCGGAACTTTCGTACAATGGCACAATTGATATCCGAACGGACAACCGGATGGCGCTTTGGGTTATCGATCCATATCCGTAATTTCATATTCCATGACGAGTCTCCGAATTCCCTCAAATGGACATCCGGCTCCGGGTTCCGGAGGATCTCCGGGTTTTCCAAGGCCACTTCCTTGAGGGATCGTAAAACGGTTTCCAAATCCGAATTGTATGACACGCCTACCTCTATATCCAATCTGATCTTGCGGTCTCCGTGCGACCAGTTTACGACCTGTGAAGAAACGAATTCAGAGTTCGGTACGATGATATCGATATTGTTCAGCGATCTGATAGTGGTGGAACGGATATTGATCTCGATGACATCGCCCTCAATACCTCCGACGGTGACCCGATCGCCAACCTTGATGGGCCGCTCAAACAGGAGAATCAAACCGGCAACGAAGTTCGAGGTGATATTCTGTAAACCAAAGCCGATACCAACTGACAGAAGGCCGAATATGACGGCAAGGCCGCTCAGGTTGATGCCGATAGATTGAAACGCGATGATTACCCCGATCAGGATAAAAGCTAATTCGATAACCCTCTTGAATGTGTACCGTGTTCCCTCTTCAATCTGTAGCCGAATGAGGATTTTATCAACGAGCTTGCGCGCGAAAAGACGCGAGAAAACAACGATTATTAGAAGTATGGACAAAAACACAAAAATCGCCGACAGGGTCACGTCAGTGGTACCAATCGTAAACAGACGGGTATCAAAAAAGATCTGGATGCTGTGAAAAACCTTATTTACAGTCATATCATTACCTCCCTTACGTTACTGGTGCTGTTTATACCCTTTAAGCCATTCGCCAAATGGTCAGTTCTCATTTCTTTCCATTATACCTCGTTTCGGGCTTTTCTGGCCAGAAAAACCTTCTGATCACCGCCGACGTGAAGATTTAGGGTCGCACCTCGACTAATGACTAAGAAAGAACTGAATTTGGGTTCAAACCCGCCAGAAGGACGGCGGGCAAGCCTAAACTATTAACTAATGTAAGTTTGGTGTAAGGCCCTGAATCGTGAATTTTCACATGTGTAAATTACGAGGTAATAAACCATGCCACGAATTCCACAAGGGCCTGGAGTAAAGGGAAGCCAGAAATGGATTCAGAAGCTCGTCAACGAAACGCCTGATCAGCTGAACAAAGATTCTCTGTATTGTACGGTTAGTAGAGAGGGAGTCAAGCCTCAACACCTTATATGCGACTCGAGCTCACGGCTTGTGTAATGCGTTCTGGGTTCATCGGGAGTTGGAATATCCGGACCCCGATGGCGTCATAGATGGCATTGGCAATGACACCTCCCATACAAATGATCGGGGGTTCACCGCCTCCTTGAGGAGCTGCCTTCTTATCATCTATAATGACTGTCTCAATCTGGGGAAGCCAGGAAAATCTCGGGATTTCATAGGTGTCGAAATTCAGATCGAATATCTCCCCGCCCTTGAAATGAATATCTTCGCTCAAAGCGTATCCCAGCCCCATGGTGATACAGCCCTCCATCTGTATTTTTGCGCCCTCAGGGTTGATGCATAATCCCATATCCTGCGCGCAGACTACCCGCTTCACGTGAACATGCCCTGTGTTCTTGTCCACTTCCACTTCAGCCATATGAGCCACATAGGTGCCTGCATCAATACCAGTGGCAATTCCCCACCCACGACCGCTGGGAGCTTGGGCTGGCTTCCAGCCGAATTTCCTTGCAACAGCCTTGAGGACTCGGATCATCCTTTTGTCCTTCAGATTTTTCAGGCGAAATGCAAGGGGGTCAATTCCGGCCTCTGCTGCCAGGATATCTATATGCGATTCTCTGGCAAAGGTGTTGGTATTGTTGCCGGGGGCACGCCAGGCACCGGTCTTGAACGGATGAGAACCAGGTGTTCCTCTCCACCCTTCGCCATATGCCATAGTTTGGTGATGAGGGATGTCATAGAAGTGGGATGCCCCCCTTTCTCCAGCATAATACACGCCATAATCCCACAGGGTAATCAGGCCTGAGCCATTGACTCCGGCCTTTATCTTGACGACAGCGGCTGGGCGAAAGGTATCATAGAAAAATTCTTCGGCCCTGGTCCATGCGACCTGGACAGGTTTACCACTCAACTTCGCCAGTTTAGCCGCTTCCACGGCTTGCTGGTTTTGGGTTTTTCCCCCAAAGCCCCCTCCCACAAAAGGCGTGATAACTCGGACATGCTCGACTGGAAACCCAAGGGCCGAGGCTGCCTCTTGCTGGAGGCGGAAAGGCGTTTGAGTGGATGCCCATATGGTAGCCTTGGCCCCCTCGATTTTCGCCAGGGCAGTATGGGTTTCAATCGGTGCATGGGCCACATAGCCATCCAGATAGGTGTGTTCGACTACAGACGTAGAGATTCTTTTTCCTTCAGCCAGGTTTCCCCCTTGCGAGACGATCTGCCCTTCCGGGGCGACGTTGAGAAGGTGATCAAAGATGGTTGTTTCGTCCACTGTGGCTACAGGCTTCATCCACTGAGCTTTGACCTGGTGTAACGCTTCCTTTGCCAATTCAGGATCTTCATGCACAACAGCAACAAGATCATCGTTCTCGATGACCCGAGCGCCGTTGATCTTTTTGGCCGCAGAAGTATCCACACGAATCAACCTGGCATCATGGGTGGGAGGCCTCACGATCCTGGCATACAGCATGCCGGGTTCCCGAATGTCTCCAGCAAACTTGGCTTTCCCAGTAACCTTGTCCTCTGCATCCCTGCGCAAAACCGGGACTCCCACAATCGTGAAATCCGAAGCCTTTTCCAAAACCGCTTTCCTCTTCAGTCGTCTGGCAATTTTCTTGCCTTGGGTGAGCTGAGCATAGGTGACCCTCTTTTGGCTTTGAGACGTATGGAATATGACCCCACCCTCAACTGTAAGCTGTGAAGGAGAGGTTTTCAGGTATTCGGCCGCCAACTCAATCAGAACTGCCCGGGCTTCGGCTGCTGCCGCCCTCAAAGGAGGTCCAAAAAAGCGTGTGCTCATGGAACCAAAGGTCCCCATATCCCAAGGACAGAGGGCGGTGTCACCCATCACCATATCCACTGAATCCAGAGGAACCTCGAGTTCATCGGCCAGCATCTGGGCCAATGAAGTGATAATGCCCTGGCCCATCTCTATCTTACCCGTAAAGCATGAGACGCGGCCATCTTCGCCGATCCTAAGAAAGGCATTGAAATCATCGGGAAGGCTCTGGCGAAACCTCCGCTGACGCGGCCGTTCCTGGGCGGATAGAGAATCGCCGAGGGATAAAAGGATGAAGAGGCCTCCTCCCATCAATCTCAGGAACTCTCGCCGGCTGAGAGGAAAGGCGGGCTTTATGTCGTAAAAATCAAGGTCAAGATAATCATCTTTTTTCACAGCACCGGACCTCCCTTCATCTCACCGACTGCATCCTGAATAGCCTGAATAATGCGCTGATACGATCCACATCGGCAGAGGTTTTCATTCATAGCCTCTGTGATTTGTTCAAGGGTCGGCCGAGGATTTTGGATCAATAAACTATACGCAGTGAGCACCATCCCTGGGGTGCAATATCCGCATTGAAGGGCATCGTGCTTGACAAAGGCTTTCTGCAGTGGATGAAGCCTCCCGTTTCGTGCCAGACCCTCGATGGTCACAATTTCTTTACCATTGACATCTTCAACAGGAAACTGGCAAGAACGCACGGCTTCGTTGTTAATCAGTACGGTACAAGCTCCGCATAATCCCTCACCGCAACCATACTTGGGTCCCGTAAGACCGAAATCCGTGCGTAATACCCAAAGGAGCATACGCTCGCGGTCAAGGACCATGCTCTTCTGCCGCCCGTTGAGCTTAAAATGGATTGCCTTTCTCATTCAATCCTCCTCCTAAGAAGCTGAACATGGAAAAGAGTATGGAGATGTCTTTTTTTGTCTCATGCCCTTTAACAGGGAGTCTCAGCGTGCCCCGTAAATCGGGGCACACGTGCAACGCGGATCTGACTATTATACAACACGGTGGTCGGTGCCCCGATTTATCGGGGCCTGCCGGTGCATTACTTATAGGGAATGAGACAAAAAAAGACATCTCCATACTCCCATGAAAGTTTCTTTTCTCAATAACCCTGTAGCGAAGCGCCAGCGTCATTCGCTCCTAAGAGATCGATCTGAAAAGATCTTCTTGGTTCAGGGCGATAAGAAAGCACTGTCTGAAGTCATGAGTATAAGAAAAAACGGGCGTATGTGTCAAGGAGAAGCCATCACAGGTAGCATACCATAATGTGTGAAATCAGAGCCTTAACTACGTTGAATAACTGAAGGCGTCAAGGGAATGTAAAGGGGTCCCGGCTAAATGGGCTGCCCCCCAGTTGAATAAGTTAAGGCCCCAGTTAAATAGTCTTCAAATTTAACGGGGTAAACATTCAACGGGGTGAAAATTCCACCCCAGTACGATAGTTCCTACCTACGGGGCGGGATAAATCTTTTTTTTGACAATTGTGAGATAGTAAATCGTTCCGTAAAGGGGTATGTTGGTTCTAAAACAACTTAAGTTTCACGAAATCATCTTAGCATGCTCTTTACCCAAATACTCTTATTCAGTTTATGGCTTTAAACTTAGCATGATAATATGCTATTGTTTTTTCCAATTTTGGGCCATGGTTTTAATGTAAATATATTCTTTATCATGTGCTGATAAGTCGTTTTAGAACCAACGTTATGGATGAGCAGTATCCAGAAGAGTTTTCTGCCTCATTCTTTAACATGGCCTCCGGCTCCGCTTCCAGCCCGTAGTGCTTACAGGCCGGAGGGTAGAGCCTACGCCTCGTAGAGAGGATGGATTGAGGTGGATGGCTGTACCCTCATCCTGCCAATTTGCCCGTTTTGGGGCAATAAATCTTCCAAAGACCTGTCTTTACCTCGTTGCTTTAAGACATTACCGTCCAACGAATTCCACAAGAGGTCTTCAACAACAGCATCATGTAGGCATTGTGTGCTTGACAAACAACGATAGTTTTCCTATACTTCTTGCCACAAAAAGCGAGTTCGTATCAATAACAAAAGAGGTGGTAGTCTTACATGTTATCGATGAAAGAGAGATCGAGCACATCGCCCATCTCCCGGACCTAAATGTGAGCATTGAGGAATTGGAGAACCGCAAGGAGGAGTATGCCAAAGAAGAGATGAAAGTGATAGAGACTGAATTAAAGAACAGCCGCTTCAAGGTCAAGACACGGATTGATAAGTGAGCCTCCTTCAGGGATATCTTGAAGGAGGAGGAAGAAGAAAAAGATGTCTCTGTTGTTGTGCTCGGATCTCACGGAAAGAGCAACATTAAGGAGATGCTCCTGGGTTCTGAGTCAGAAAAGGTCATCAGGAAGTCCAAAAAGCCTGTTTTGGTGGTGAAGAGATAACATCCGAGTCCTAATGGAGAAATTGCCGTTGAAAGGAGCGTAGATGGCATCCTGGCTCATGGTGATTAAGGTCTTGCAAAACCAGCCTGAGGGCTGGCCCGAATGAAACGATTGTCAGCCGAGGAGAATGAGAGAGAACAAGAGTGAGGGAACGGCAGGTCATGTGGCAACCCGTCCATATTGAATTCGATTAGTTCGTAAATGAAGATTTAGGCTAAAGCGTTCTGGGAACATTAAAAAAAACGTAGGGAAGCATGTAAAATGAAAGGAGGAAGGAAATTATGGAAACCGTAGCACTTATTATTTCAATTGTTGCCTTGATTATTGCTATTGTGGCCTATTCCAGGACAGGAGGGGTTGCTGATTTGAAGAAGCGGATCGAGGCTCTCACCAATGCTGGTGAGGGCATTGTTTCTAAGGCCAGCGATTCCTTGCGGGATAAGACGGCCGATGTGCTGGGCAAGGTGGAGGACGCTGTGAGAGGCGAGGAGGAGGCGAAAGAAAAGCCGAAGACCTCACAGAAAAAAGAACAGAAAAAGTAGGAAGGGAACATCCAGACGGTGCAGGATAGCGCAAATTAAGCATAAAGAGGGGCCGGCGAATAGATGGAACAGGATTCCTAAGAGTGGACGTTGGTTCCAAAACGATTTACATATTTTTTATCTCTTGCAATTAATCGTTGGAGGTGGGGTACATAAGTTTATAAGTTATTTGCTGGCCCCCATTAAGACAAGAAACGATGGAGCGCTGATACATACCTAAGAAGCTTAGAAGTCGGAGACCTTGTTGATTTTGTTGAATAACTAAAAGCGTAAAGGCAATGAAAGAGCAAGAGGGGAGGGGGTCAGGCCCTCAGTCGTGAATTTTCACAGCTGGTTGAGATGAGCACATCATCATTCCAGAAACAATCACCTCTTCCCGAAAGAATTCAGACAAGACCTCGATCTATTGACAATCGCCCTGAAAACTGATGCATGTATATCAGGATACCAAAAGATTCTACGAAAAGTGGGACGTCAATTGGTAAATAAGTTACTTTTTCTAGTAAAAGGAGCGCCCATTCAAGGGCGAGTCAAGTCTTCGCCTGAAAACGTATCCTACTTTTTAAGTCAAAATTATGTTCATTCATACATTAATTGACCTTTCAGGTACTTATCTCAAGTTGACCCCGCTGCAAGCACCATGATATCCTTGTTTGCAGAAAAAGCGAATCTCTATTGCTATATTCAGGAGGATATTAATGGCAAAACCAAGGAACACTAAGAAAGATGTTAGAAAGAAGGCAGCCAAATCGTTAAAAGAAAAGAAGAAGGCAAAGCAGGATAAGAAGCATAAAAAGGAGTAAAGTCTCCGTTATGTTAATTTAATATACGGTCCCGGAAATAGGAAATGAAGGGTTTTGTCGGCGTCACGGATAATGATTGGTGTCCATTCCTCTTCACAGCAGCCACTTTTACCTAAAACACCCCGCCAGAAAGACGGCGGGTAAACCCGCCCGAAGGACGGCGGGTAAACCTGGAGGCAAAATCGGTAAATCTGATCTGAGATTAGGATTTGAATCGTGGAATTTCCCGGCCTTATGCACCGAGCACATCCTTGTTTCAGAAAAAACCGCCTTCTCACCCACTACTCATTCACCATAAAGCAGCACTCATGATGCCCTTATTTCATGATATATACGCCATGACCAGGTGAACATTATCATGCACCTTAATGGCTTTCGTGCAGGCGAGTGTTCACATTGCGGCATTATTTGACTTTCTGATAAAAGTACTTGCGTTTTTCGTGGAGAGATTGTATTATTTTATTACTATCGGAAAGTAAGGAGTTAAGGAAATGTTAGCAAAGCTTACCGTCAAAAACCAGATTACCATACCCAAGAAAATCATCGCTCAGTTCCAGGATGTGAAATACTTTGACGTGGATATCAAGGACGGGCTCGTGCTCTTAAAGCCAGTCAAGGTCTTTGAGGCCGATCTCCAGGGAATTCGCACCAAAATCAAAAAGCTCGGGCTTTCTGAGGATTGCGTGGCCGAAGCAGTCAGCTGGGCGCGATCAAGGTGAAAAAGGTCGTCATTGACACCAATGCACTTGTCTCCGGCCTTCTGTTCGGAGGTCATCCGGGGGAACTGATCACGCTATGGAAAAAGGGACGCATCCAGCCGCTGAGCTCCAGGGATATCATGGAGGAATATCTTCGGGTGTTGGCGTATCCCAAGTTTTGCCTTTCCGAGGAGGAAATCGAGTATATCTTATCTCAAGAGGTTTTGCCCTGGTT
>Ga0315550_1002050_pt1 | contig 12375 bp, 12 predicted proteins | sample SalMarSW160190MG_2_FD_203100 | JGI IMG/M metagenome (GOLD analysis project Ga0315550, IMG submission 203100) | Salt marsh sediment microbial communities from the Plum Island Ecosystem LTER, Massachusetts, United States - Salt Marsh Sediment SW1601-90 ... | reverse complement strand
GAGCTGCCGGGTGGCGGGCAGGCGGGTGTCGGGCGCCAGGCTGCCCGATAGAATTCCCTGGCGTAAGAAAGCCTCGATCTGGCGATAGAGGGGCACCTTACTCTGGCGATCAAGCGGGATGCGCATGCGTTTACTCCGTCGAAATTGGTAGGACGATCGTATCACATTCTTGATGGATTTGGAAGGGCCAATTGGACACACATTCTGCTTAAACGCGCCTAATTGGCCTGATTGATATTGGCCAATATTGGCTCTACAAACCAGGCCGATTTTCGCATACAATATGCGCAACTACTGACGCTTTGAAAAGGGGTGTAGATTATGTCCACATCAGTTTCCCGCAGTTCGAGCTTTACGCGCGGCTATACGATTGCCCTGGTCAGCGCGGTCATCCTTTCGACCACGGCTATCTTGATCCGTTACCTGACCCAGACCTACCACCTGCCCCCGCTGGTGCTGGCTTTCTGGCGAGACGGCTTCGTGGCCTTCACCTTGCTGCCTGCGCTAGGGCTGTTGCGCCCACTTCTGCTTCGGGTGACGCGCCGAGACCTGCTCTATCTCGTCGTCTATGGTCTCATGCTGGCGATCTTTAATGCCTTGTGGACGTTTGCAGTCGCACTGAGCGGAGCGGCTATCTCCACCGTGCTCGTCTACTCGTCGGCGGGATTCACCGCTTTGCTGGGCCGGTTTCTGCTCCGGGAACGTCTGAATGGGGCCAAGCTGCTGGCTATCGTTCTCAGTTTGGGAGGCTGTGTCTTGGTTGCTGGGGCGTTGGACTCGGCGGTCTGGCGTGTGAGTCTGGCGGGTGCACCTCTCGGCGTCCTTGCCGGGGTGCTCTCCGGCCTGTGGTACGCCATCTATAGCCTGATGGGGCGCTCGGCCTCGCAACGCGGCCTGAACCCTTGGACGACCCTGCTGTATACTTTCGGTTTTGCTGCGGTCTTTTTGCTGCTCTTCAATTTGCTGTCGGTGGGTCTTTGGTCTGGCCTGAGTGATCTCTTCTGGTTGGGGAGCGAACTGCCGGGGTGGGGTGCCCTGTTCCTATTGGCGGCCGGGCCCACGTTGATCGGCTTTGGGCTATACAACGTCAGCCTGGGCCTCTTGCCCTCCAGCGTCGCCAACCTGATTCTTACCCTGGAACCGGCCTTCACCGCCGTGATCGCCTACTTTCTGCTCGGCGAGCGCTTGAATGGGGTGCAACTGGGCGGCAGCCTGATGATCCTGGCGGGAGTCGTCTTTCTGAGAGTGTACGAAGGCCGACTGGAAAAAAGTAGAGCATATGGCGCTCAACGTGTTGCTTGACAAGCGTTCACTGCACGATTATAATGAGCCTCGGTCGCTTGTTGGACCAAATCGAGTACAGAGAGGGGTGAAGCAAGGGTGACTAAGGTTATCATTGATGATCACGAGTCCTTCGACTCCTTGTTGAGACGTTTCAACAAGAAGGTGCAGCGCGACCGCATTCTGTCGGAGGCGCGTCGTCGTCGCTTTTTCGAAAAGCCCAGCGTGGTTCGCAAGCGCAAGAAAGCGGCCAAGCTGCGCAAGAGCCGGCGGCAGACGCATCGGGACCAGCAATCACGTTACTAGGACGATTTTCTGAGGCAGGTTTGTAAAATGGGTTTGAAGGAGCGCTTGCAGGATGATCTCAAGGAGGCGTTGCGTTCTCGCGATGAGCCTCGCAAGTTGGTCATTCGCATGTCGCTGACCGAGATCACGAACGCCGAGGTCGCGCAAGGCGGTGAGATGGACGATGCTGGCGTGGCGGCGGTACTACAAAAGCAGGCCAGACAGCGACAAGATGCCATCGCCGAGTTGCGTGAGGCCGACCGCCCAGAACTGCTTGCCAAAGAGGAAGCAGAGTTGGCAATCCTCGAGGCATACTTGCCCAAGCTGCTTTCCCGTGAGGAAATCGTCCAAGAGGCACAGCAGGTGATCGAGGAGGTCGGAGCAACTGGTATGGCGCAGATGGGCCCCGTGATGCGTGAGTTGATGTCCAAGCTCAAAGGGCGCGCCGACGGTCGCTTGGTGGATGAGGTCGTGCGCGAGTTGTTGGCTAGCTGAAAGAGCTGTGTCAGTGAACAGGTCGAATAGATCAGAGGGAGCGCTGCGTGTGCTCCCTTTTGTCAATCCCGGTAGGCGATTGCCAGCGTCACAAAGTCGAGGGGTGTAGAGGAGGATTCTCGTTGCGTCAAGTCACCCATCACTGGTGGGCGTGGGTACGCCTGATCCTGCTGGGAATCGTGTTGGCGGGGATTTCGGCCAGTGTGATGGTCTTCCCTCTGCTGCCCGCGGAACAGGTGGTGATCGAAGCTGGAGGGGTCGCCCCCCGTGATATCCGCGCGCCGGACCGCGTGAGCTACGAGAGTGCCATTCTGACCGCGGAGCAACAGGGACGCGCAGCTGCCGCCGTCGCCCCCATCTATACCGATCCCGATCCCGCGCTGGCTCGTCAGCAGTTCGACCGCGCCCGCCAGGTGCTCGACTACCTGGGAACGGTGCGAGCCGACACACTGGCTTCTCCCGCCCAACAGCGCAGTCTGATTGGGGCCGTCCCCGAGTTATCTCACCTTTCCGCCGAGACACTCAACAATCTGCTTGATCTATCCGAAGATGGCTGGGATCGTGTGGAGCACGAGACCCTGCGGGTGATCGGTGTGGCCATGCGCTCCGAGATTCGCGAGCACCGCTTGCCGGAGGTTCTCGAAGAGGTGCCTGATCTGGTCAGCCTCGACCTCTCGGATGAGGAAGTGGCGGTCACCGTCGATCTCGTGCGGAGTTTCCTGGTTCCCAATTCCTCTTACGACCCTCAAGCCACGGGGGATGCCCGGCAGCAAGCGCGGGAGGGGGTGGGGGCTGTGCTGCGAACCTTCGAGGCCAATCAGATCATCGTCCGGGCCGGCGAGATCGTCGACACCCTCGATATCGAAGTGATGAATCAGCTTGGCCTGCGGCAGCCTCAGACGCGGTGGACCGATTTTGTCGGAGCAATCCTGCTGGCGCTGTTGGCGACCGTGTTGCTGTTTCTGTATTTGGCCCGGTTCCGATCCGGCGTGCTCTGGAGCGGTCAGCAACTCCTTCTGCTGGTGTTGTTGGTCTCCTTGTTTGTCCTTGCCGAGTGGCTGATGCTGCCTGCAGGTGATATCTTGCGCTATCTCGCTCCGGCACCGGCGATGGCGATGCTGGTCGTTGCCGCCCTGGGGCCGCACGCGGGTGTGGCAGCGACCCTGTTCCTTGGCTGTGTCGCTGGAGCCATCGCCGGTAATTCTCTGGAGGTGGTCCTGTATACTATCCTGGGCGGTATTGTCGCTGCGCTCACCTTGGGACGTGTCGAGCGGATCGGGGCCTTGTTCCGCGCTGGCGGGTTCGTCTCTTTGGCTCACGCGCTCGTCGTTCTCGTCTTTCGTCTGCCGCAGGGTGCCGACGTCCTCCAGACGGGTGAATTGCTGGTGACGGTGCTGGCTGGCATCGGCAACGGGCTGCTCTCGGCCAGCCTGGCGTTGGGTGGGTTATTCCTCATCGGGCCGTTGTTCGATATTGCGACGACGATGCGCCTGATCGAGTTGAGTCGCCCCGACAATCCCTTGCTGCAGCGCCTGCTCCGCGAGGCCCCCGCTACCTACCATCATAGCATGATGGTGGCCAGTTTGGCCGAGCAGGCGGCGGAGCGCATCGGGGCGGATACTTTTCTGACTCGTGTGGGCGCTTATTATCACGATGTGGGCAAGATCACGCGTCCTTACTTTTTCGCCGAGAATCAGGTGGAGGGCGTCAATCCGCACGACCGCCTCGACCCAAGCACGAGTGCCGAGGTCATCGTCAGCCACGTCAATGACGGCATCGACATGGGACGACGGTCTCGGTTGCCTCGCCGCGTGCGTGATTTCATCCCCGAGCATCACGGCACGACGTGGGTCAGTTTTCTCTATGACAAGGCCGTGCAGTTGGCGGGCGATGTGGCAGCGGTTGATGCCGACAACTTTCGCTATCAAGGCCCCAAGCCACAGAGCAAGGAGACCGCATTGGTCATGCTGGCCGATGGGTGTGAGGCAGCCGTGCGCGCTATCCGTCCCACCAGCGCGGAGGAGGTGGCCGAGATCGTCAACCGCGTTTTTTCCGACCGCGTGTCCGATGGCCAGTTGAGTGAGTGCGACTTGACGCTGCACGATCTTGAGGTCGCGCGCGAGGCGTTTGTCTCCGCGCTGAAGGGCGTTTTTCATCCGCGCATTCAGTATCCCCGCACGGAGAGCGCTGCTGCTTGAGGGTAGGACGAGGCTGTCATGCATGCCATAGCCGTTCACGTCGATGAGGGCCTGGAATCGCAGGTCGAGACAGAGTTGCTGTGTCGGGCCGCGCTGCAGACTCTGCACGACCAACAGGTCCAGAGCGAGTGCGAGCTGGCTGTGGTGGTGACCGACGACGAAACCCTGCGCGAGCTTAATCGCCGTTACCGGGGAGTGGATGCGCCGACCGATGTGCTGGCCTTTGCAGACGAAACGCGCGGGCCGTTTGTCGATGCCCCGGGCGAGCCGCGCTATCTCGGCGACATTGTCATCTCTTTCCACCGTGCTGTGGCTCATGCCGCTGAGGCGGGACACGATGTCCAGGCAGAGTTACAGTTACTCGTTGTCCACGGCGTGCTGCATCTCCTGGGGTACGACGATCAGGAAGGGGAGCCTCGGGCAAAGATGTGGCGTGTACAGTCGCAGATCCTCCAGGTCCTGGGAATCGACGTGAATCCCCCTTTGTGACCCGCTGGTACGATGATGCGCAGTCGAAATATCGTCGAGAGTTTTCGGCACGCATTTGCCGGCCTGTGGTACGCTTTGCGCACGCAGCGTAACGCGCGTATTCATCTGATCATCGCGGTGGGCGTGATTGCATTGGGACTTTGGCTGGAACTCTCCTATATGCAGTGGGCTGTGCTGGCGCTGACCATCGGTTTCGTGCTGGTCAGCGAGATGTTGAACACGGTGGCCGAATCGCTCGTTGACCTAATATGCCCCGAATACCACCCACAGGCCAAGATCGTCAAGGATGTGACGGCGGGGGCGGTGCTGCTGGGGGCCATCCTGGCGGTCGTCGTCGGCCTGCTGGTATTGGGGCCGCCGCTGTGGGCACGCATATTTGGAGCGGGATAGGCGGATGATACTTTCTATCGTTCACGTCGGCATTACTCAAACCAACTGCTACGTCGTCGGCTGCGAGGAGACGCGGGAGGGGGTGGTGATCGATCCCGGTGGACACCCGGGGCGCATTCTCAAAGCGGTCGAGGAGAACGACTTGACGATCCGCTATGTCCTCAACACCCACTGCCACTTTGATCACATGGGGGCCAATGCCGAGATCGTGGCGGCGACGGGCGCGCCCCTGGCACTGCATCCGGCAGAGCTGCCGATTTTGGAAGCGAAGGGCGGCGCTGCCCTGTTCGGCTTGCCAGAGGTAGAAAGCCCGATGCCGGACGTGGAACTGGAGGATGGGCAGGTGCTGGAGGTGGGCACGCTACGCTTCCGGGTGTTGCACACCCCGGGCCACTCTCCAGGGGGCGTGACCTTCTATCTAGAAGAAGAGGGCGTGGCTTTTGACGGCGACGTGCTGTTTGCCGATGGGGTGGGGCGCACCGACCTGCCCGGCGGCGATTGGGATACACTTGAGCACTCGATTTGCGAGGTGTTGTTCAAGCTGCCAGACGGGACGGTGCTCTATCCGGGTCACATGTCAAAGACGACGGTAGGACAGGAAAGATCCTTCAATCCTTGTTTATGACATGAACATTTCCAATGAACATTGGCTATGCTACCCTTGAAACCTGTTCCACCGCCACCGGCACCGTCGTCGTCATCGATGTCTGGCGTTCCTTCACGACGGCAGCGTTCGCCTTTGCCGCAGGCGCACGCGAGATCGTCACCATCGGCTCGTTGAAGGAGGCTTTGGCGCTGCGCGAGCGATTCCCTGATGCCTTGTTGATGGGGCGGGTCAGCGGCGGATGGTTTTGATTTTGAAAACTCGCCAACAGCGCTGATTGGATGTGATCTGCGCGACCGGCGCATCATCCAGTGCACGCCGAACGGAACGCGTGGTATTACGCGGAGCGTGAAAGCAGAGACGCTTTTGGCGGCCAGTCTCGTCTGTGCCGGGGCTACTGCGCGCTACATCAAGCAGCGGTCGCCAGCCATGGTCACGCTGGTTAGCACGCAGCCGGAGGAGGATGATAGCCGGGCTAGAGAGGATCAGGAATGTGCCGAGTATGTGGCGGCGCTGCTGCGCGACGAAACGCCCGATGGGATGGCGACGCTAAACCGTATCCGTGACGTCGCGTCGCGGGGTTTCCGCGCACTCGTATCCAAGGGAATCTGGACCGAGGCGAGAAGGGCCGTGCTTGAGATCGACCTCGACTGCTGCCTTACTCTGGACCGTTTCGACTTTGCCATGGTGGTGCAGCGGCGAGAGGGGCTGTTGGTGATGGAGCCGGTGCCGGTTTGAGCCTACCACGTGATTTTTGAACTCGACACCTGCGCATAGCAAGCCAGGTTTCCCTCCCCGAACGTGCGCAGGAACGCGCCCAGGTCAAACTTTGCTCCCACCTCCAGGCTGGCGATGAAATCGTTTTCTCGCACCTCGATAAAACCACCAAAGAGGATCTTTTTCTTGAGTGCCTTTTGTGGCAGGTCAAAGACCAGGCGTTTTTCTCCCTCGCGCCGCAGCGAATAAGGCACGTAGGCCCCGCGCAGGTACTCTTCCAGCCGGGCGCGCGGCTCGGGGAAGAACGCGCTGGGCAGGTGTATATCGAGGTGTAGGCGGCGAAACTCGCCGGGGCGAAACTCGCCGGGGCGAAACTCGCCGGGGCGAAACTCGCCGGGGCGAAACTCGCCGGCCAGGCCCGCGATCTCGAACCCGCTCCCCGCAAGCTCCTGTGAGTCGCTCAACGCTTGACATAGACTCGCTGCGTCCCAGGCCTTGAGGGCGAACACGGTCTCCCCGCTCACGCCACGAAACTGGCGGTCGAGGGGCTTGACGGTGAACAGACTCTCGCGCACCGATAGCAGATTGTCCGTCAGTTCGGGGCAACGGGCCAAGAGCCCCTTGAAGACGATCCCGTTGAGGAATGCGGGCTCCACTCCCGCCAGCCAGGGCGCTGTGTGCAGGCGCACGTAAACTGGCTGCAACTGGCGCTTGCGGGCCATCACCTCGCGCAATCTCGATAGGTATCCGCTTCGCTCTGGTTGGTGAATCTGGTGTCGAACGATGGCCTGGCGCTGTTCTTCATCGAAGCAGGCGCCGCAGCCCAAGCACCGCCCGCGTGCATCCCGCTTTCCCAGGCAGTAGCCCGTGTCCTGGCCTGATCGCGCCTGTTGATACTGGCGATAGAGAAACTCATCGGATACGTTCGACGCGACGAAAGCCAGTGGGAATGGATAGTCCGGCCCTTTCTCGTCCAGAAACGCGGCGTTCCAAACTTCCGCTTTCTCCATCCACGCCCCAAGCTCGTCCCAGTATTCCTCTGGCAGCTTGGTATCGAAGCAATACCCCTTTTCTGCCAGGGCCACGATCGGCTCGATCAGCCAGTGGCCGCCCAGCGCCAGCACCTGGCTGGTGCAGTAAGCGGACCAGTCGAAGGCCAGGCGGAACTCGAAGCCGTTCGTCTCGCAGGCTGACTTGACCGGGCCGACGATCTGCTTCCAATCCGCCTCGTCGAGGAACAGCCGATCGTAGCGCAGCGGCGTGCCGGGCATCCGGATCAGCAGCCCGGCGCTAAAGATGACGCGCGGCCGCTTTTCGTGGCTGCGGCGGGCCTCTTTGAGCCAGTGGACGAACTCGCGGAACTCGAAGATATCCTCCTCCGTCTCGTGGCCGGTGAGAACGTAAAAGAGTTTGATCCGGCGAATGGGCTGAGCCAGCAGGCGGTCGATCAGCGCGGTGATGTCCTCGTCGGACAGGCTCTTGTGCAGGAACGCCCGCTGGCGCGCGCTGATGCCCTCGATTCCCAGGGTGAAATCCCGCTTGTCCGCCTCGACCTCTGCCTCCAGCAGCGCGGGCGTGCACTGTAGGATGTCGGCCCGTTGGCTCTTGAGGCTCACCCGGTCAAAGAGCCGGTTCAGCTCCAGTATCATCGGCAGGATATCGCTGTGCGTGTTAAAATTAAAGCTGTACAGGCCTATCTCTTCGATACCCTGCATCTGCTTGATCTGGTAGGCTGCGGCCAGAACGTCAGACAGAGATAGCTCGCGGTATGGCTTGCGGTCGTATCCCTCGAAGCAGAAGGAGCAGAACGCCGGGCAGCCGTAGGTGATCTGCAGGTTGGCCGTGTGGGCCTCGGGCGTGTTCAGGATGGGATAGTGCATAGGCAAGAAACGTGCTTTGGGTTGGCAGATGGCCTTGGCGGTTTTGCGACACGAGCCGGCGGCCCAGAATCCCGGTATCTCTCGAGACGCGTGTCTCAGCGATGCGTTTTTATCGCTGACTCGGTGCAACCTTTGGTTGCCTATCGCTGACTCGCGTTCCAGAAAACGCGTTAAATTCCCAACTGCACCCTCTCCCTCTCCAAAGAATATCCCGTCCACCAGGCTGTCTCCGTCCTCCCGGATCACCGCCTGCGTCACCAGTGCGTTCGATCCGCCGAGGAGGATGACGGGCCACTCTGGCCCGCGCTGGCTGGCAAGGAGTGGAATACCGGAGCGGATCAGCAAATAGGGCAGATTGATCAACTCCAGTGTGTAGGCGTTGGAGATGAGCACCAGGTCGAATTCGTCGGCGGAGCGCAGCGATTGGGTGCCGAGCAGGAGAGGAATGTCCTCTTGTTCAAACAGCTCGCGCTGGGCTGCGGTGGGGAAAAAGGCCAGGTCGATGTACGCATACGGCATGGCCCGGCGCACCTCGTGGAATAAGAAAAGGTGTGGCAGCGAGCGATCCACGTCGCGGAAGGGAGATAGACGCGCGATCAACACGCGATAGGATGCGTCAAAGTCCGGGTTGCCGAAGGTGGGGTTATCGAACGGCAGGAAGGACTCTGCTTGCGGAAGCCGGTGGATGTTCTGGCGGAAGAAACCAGTGTGATCGGGCATCACCCTGGGGGTGGGCTCTCTCGCAGGCGCGTAAACTCGGCGCGAAACTCGGCCTCCATCTGTCCCTTCTCCTCCTGTGGCAGAAAGCTGGCGCGGAGAGCGTTCAGACTGACCTGCTCCAGTTCGTCGGCGGTAAAGGCGAAATGGTCGACCAGCGCCTCGTATTCGTTATTCAGGTCGGTGTTGAAAAGCGGGGGATCGTCGGAATTGACGGTGATGAACAACCCCGCGTCCCACAACCAGCGCAAGGGGTGGGCCTCGTAGCTGGGAAAGACGCCCAGACAGATGTTGCTGGTGGGACATACCTCCAGCGGCACCTGGTGCTGGCGCAGATAGTCGACCAGCGCGGGATCCTCCGCGCAGCGCACGCCGTGTCCGATCCGGTCGGCGTGCAGCAGCTTGAGCGCGTTCCAGATGGATTCGGGTCCGGCGATCTCACCGGCGTGGGGTACGCTGTGCAGGCCGCTTTGACGCGCCCGCTCGAAGGACTGCACGAACAACTCCGGTGGAAAGCCCTTTTCGCTGCCGCCCAACCCCAGCGCGACGACGCCCTGGTCCTGGGCCTCCAGCGCGATCTCGACCACTTGCTCCTGTGTCTCGGGCACGTCCCGCACGATGTCGAACACCCAGCGCCAGCCCACGCCAAACTCGGCGTGGGCTTGGGCGCGCCCAGCGTTCAGCCCCTCCACGATGGCCTGCCAGGGCAGACGGGCGTAGGTGACGTTGGTGACGATGGAAAAGGTCACCTCGGCGTAGCGCACGTTCTGCCGGGCGCAGTCGGCGCCGAACTCGTAGGCGATCAGGCGATAGTCGTCCTGCGTCTGCAGGCAGCGGGTGATGGTGACATAGACCTCGATAAAGTGGGCAAAGTCGCGAAAGCGGTAGAAATCGCGCAGCCCGTCCACGTCCTGGGCGGGCAATTCGAAGTCGTTGCGCTCGGCCAGCTTGAGCAGCGTGGCCGGACGGATGCTGCCCTCCAGGTGGACGTGCAACTCGGCCTTGGGCATGCGGCGGGCGAATTCGCGATTGGGGTTTACCATGTGACCGGGTTCCTCAGGACGCCGATGTCTTCGACCTCTACCTCTACCTCGTCCCCGGCGACGATGGGGCTGACGCCGGCGGGGGTGCCGGTCATGATCGCGTCGCCTGGCTCCAGCGTCATGATGGCCGAGACGTAGGCGATGAGCTGTGCCGGGGAAAAGACCATCTTGCCGGTGTTCCCACGCTGGCGCACCTCGCCGTTCACCCGGCAGGTGACCTCCAGGTTGGCCACGTCTTGCTCACTCAACCCGGTGACCAGCCACGGTCCCAGCGGGCAGAAGGTGTCGAATCCCTTGGCCCGCGTCCACTGGTCATCCCGCCGCTGCAGGTCGCGGGCGGTAACGTCGTTGCCGCAAGTCACGCCCAGCACGCAGTTCCACGCCTCCTGCGGCGACACGTTCCGGCAGCGCCGCCCGATGACGACGACCAGCTCCGACTCGTGCTCCACCTGCTCGGATTGGGGCGTCAGCACGATGGATGCGCCCGGCCCGATGACGCTGCTGGGCGGTTTGAAAAAGAGGAGGGGTTCGGTGGGCACCTCCGCCTCGTGCTCGGCGGCGTGGGCGGGATAGTTGCGCCCGACGCACACGATCTTGGTCGGCGTCGCCGGGGCCAGCAGCGCGAGCTCCTCTAGGTGGCCGATGGCCTCGCCGCGGGTCCACGCGTCCAAGGGTGTGCCATTCAGGCGATACACCATGTCGTCTTCGACCACGCCCCAGCGTATGTTGCCATTTGTGGTTGTGTGTACGAAACGGGTTTTTTCCATAGCGATCTCATCTATTCCAGGTGTCATCTCAATATCTTGGGGGAATGTAGGTCGGATTGGCAATCCGACTTACTCTTGCCCCTACTTTTTGAAAAGATACTATTCCAGTGTGTATTCGAACCAGTCGAAGAGGGCGGGTGTCGCGCTCACCCGGCCGTTGCCGGTGGTGTACATGGCAAAGTACACACCCGTGAACCCCCTTGCCACCTCCGAGGATAGATAGCGTGTCTCACCATGGGCCAGCGGGCGCGGTTCTCGTCCCTCCGGGGCGTAGGGGAACGTGTACATTTCTCGCTCCGCCTCGATCTCCAGCGTGACCGGCCCGGCACCGATTTTCTCCCGCGCGACGATGGCCGACAGGCTGCCGATGCGGCGGCGGACGACGACGCATCGTTCACCTTCCAGGCGTGTGACGGCGATCTCGTAATGATGGCGCTCGTTCATGAAGGCGGTCAGCCCGGCTTCTTCGCCGTCGTTCTGTGGATCAAACTCGAGCCGCGTGGCTGCCCGGCAGTCAAAGTGGCGCTGCCGACGTCCGATCCAGGCCGGGGAATCCACATCGTCCAGCGTCACGGCGGATCCGTTCAGCCGCAGCCAACCGGGGCGGTCCGCGAGCGACCAATCCTCCGGGTGCGGGTTGCGCAAGAAATTCCAGCACAGGCGCAGGTTGGGTTCGTCAAAGTCGTCCCTTGTGCTCTCTTTCTCCCACGGATGCGGAGGAAGCGTCTGAGCCTCCATCTCCAGGCTGATCATGCCGTCCTGGCCGACGATGGGCCAGCCGTCGTCCGTCCACGAGACCGGCGCGAGAAAGGTCTCACGTCCCAGGTGGTGGTGGGAACGAATGGGGCGGATGCCAAGGAACACCGCCCACCAACTGCCGTCGTGGGCCTGGATCAGGTCGGCGTGGCCTGTGGCCTGGATGGGGCTGTCGGTGCTGCGATGGGTGAGGATCGGGTTGTGGGGACAGCTCTCGAACGGCCCCCATGGGGTCTCGCCCCGGGCGATGGTCTCCATGTGGCCGTATGACGTACCACCCTCGGCTAGCATCAGGTAGTATCGACCGTCGATCTTGTACAGGTGCGGCCCCTCTGGGTGCTGGCCCCCCGTGCCGGGCCACAGCGGCCGCTTTTCCGTCAGCGCCTGGCCAGTCTCGACATCGATCTCGTACTGGAAAATGGTCCCGCGTGCTTTGTAAGTGAAATAGACCTTGCCGTCGTCGTCGAAGAAAAGCGATGGGTCGATTTCCACTCCTTCTACCCAGATCGGCTCGGACCACTCGCCGGATGGGTCGTGGCTGTGGACGTAAAAGTGGCCGCCGCCGGTGACGTTGGTCGTGACCATGTAAAACGTGCCATCGTGGTAGCGGATGGTGGGTGCATAGATACCGCCGGAGCTGCGCGCGCCCTGCAGCGGGAGCTGGCTCTCGCGCGTCAGGCAGTGGCCGATCTGCCGCCAGTGCACCAGATCGCGGCTGTGAAACACCGGCACTCCGGGAAAGTACTCGAAAGT
>Ga0315550_1002046_pt1 | contig 12391 bp, 2 predicted proteins | sample SalMarSW160190MG_2_FD_203100 | JGI IMG/M metagenome (GOLD analysis project Ga0315550, IMG submission 203100) | Salt marsh sediment microbial communities from the Plum Island Ecosystem LTER, Massachusetts, United States - Salt Marsh Sediment SW1601-90 ... | reverse complement strand
CGTCCTCGGTGGGAAGCTGCTTGGCGTGCTCCTCATCGCGGCGCTTCTTGCGATCCCAACGGTTCTCTTTGCGCTTGAACCACATGTCCGCCCACCAGTCTTCGCCGCAGCCCGCGGCTATCTCCGGCCGCAACACTGCTTATATTTCTTACCCGAGCCGCAAGGACACGGCGCGTTGCGGCCCACCTTGGGTTGCTCACGGCGGATGGTCACCGGCCTGGTCGCCTCGCCCTGGGCCCTCATGGCCGCCTCCTGGTCGGCGGCCGCCCCGGCGGTAAAGCCCGCCCCGGTAGCATCGTCGTGCTGGGCGGTCAGATTGGCCCCGATACCGCGGCGAGCCGCCGTCCCGGCCAGCCGAACCTTGAAAATGCTGTCGGTCACTCGCTCGCGAATATGAAGCCACATCTCGTCGAAATACTCGCGGCCTTCGATGGCATACTGGCTCTGCGGGTGGGTCTGATCGCCGCCGAGCGGCCGTTGCATGATGGCGTGCTTGAGGTGGTCCATCTCGCGGAGATGGTCTTTCCAGGCCCGATCGTACAGGCTCAAGAGCACGAAACGCTCCAGCTCGGTCAGTTCAACGCGCAGCAACCGCTGCCCGGCCTCGATCAGGTCTTCCCGGTCCGGGCCGCCCTCCCGTTCCAGCACCTCGGGGGAAATAGCCCGTCCGAAACGCTTGCGGGCCCATTCGGCCGCGGAGATGCCGTCCCCGCCGGCCAGCACCCCGTCGACCTCCGCATCCAACCTCCCGTTGTTGACGAAATCCTCGTTAATGCTAATCAGCTCGGCGCTGAGTTCACCCAGGCTCTTGCCGCGCACGTGGTCTGCGCCCCAATCCAAGTTGTAGCGGGCGTTGACCCAGCGCGAGACCGTCTCGGCGGCGTAGGCGCTATCCGTGGCCCCTTCCCCAAAGGCCATATGCAGCACCCATTCGGTGGGATATTCGATCTCCCGGCGCCGGTACTGGCGGCGTATCTTCTCGCTGATCAGCTCCACCGTGCCGGCGACGGACTTGTCGCCAATCTCCTCGACGGTCAGTTCCACCTGGTAGCGCGTCTTGCACCATTCCACGAAGGAGGAGCGCCCCAGCGCCGGGTCCAGGTACAGCTCGATGGGGCTGAGGTCCACCTTGTCGTAATGTTTGTCCGCCGCCTCGATGAGGGCCTCCTCAATATCCGTGGGGTGCATCTTGCGCAACTGGTTCTGAGTCATGGAAAACTGATAGGCCCGGGTGGCAAAGGCCAGCAACCCGCCCACGTCCCACTCGTTGGGGCTCATGTCCGGGTCGATGTATTCACCGAGCGTGGTGCGAATGGTCTCGCGGGCCTCGTCCTTGGCCTTTTGACGGATGACCATTTCCAACTCCGGCATGTCCCGCCCGGCCAGACGCTCGGCGTCGATGGTCAGGTCCAGTTGGCTGCGACACCAGCGGGCGATCTGCCGCGGGCCGTAATCTTCGGCCAGATAGTTCTCCGCCGCCTCGGCCGTGGACTCGTCGATCATCTGGTGAATACGGTCCTGCAAGTCGCGCCCCTCCAGCACCCGCTGTCGCTCGGTGTAGAAGCCTTTGCGCTGGAAGTCCATGGGCTCGTCCCATTCCAGCAGGTGCTTGCGCGTGGAGAAGTTGCGCTCCTCGACCTTCTTCTGGGCCCGCTCCACGCCCTTGCTCAGTCGCTTGTCCTCCAGGCTCATGCCCTCGGAGAAACCGAGCTTTTCCATCATCTTGAGCATCCAGTCGGGCATGAACAGCTTGAGCAGGTCGTCGGCCAAGGAGAGGAAGAAGCGGCTGGAGCCGGGATCGCCCTGGCGGCCCGAACGCCCGCGCAACTGGTTATCGATGCGCCGGGCCTCGTGACGCTCGGTGCCCACGATGTGCACCCCGCAGGGCGTATTCAGGGCGCAGACCTTGCGCCCCAGGTCGGGGAAGCGCGGGTCCACCTTGGGCTTCCAGCAATGGGCACAGTTGGCCTTGGGGTCGTAATCGGGACAGTACACACAACACTTCGTGCTGACCACGCCCGGCTCGTGCCAGACCCGCTTGGGGTTGTCGTCTCCCGGACCCAGGTCGCCCACGCACTTCTGATAGACCACGCCCGGTTCCAGTTTGATGTCCGTACCCCGGCCGGCCATGTTAGTGGCAATGGTCACGTTTCCCCGGGGCGTTTTGTCGCCCCCGCGCAGGGGCAGGTGTCGGTGTCCGGCCTTGGCCACGATGTCCGCTTCGCGTTGGTGCTGCTTGGCGTTGAGCACCTCATGCTCGATGCCGTAGCGGCGCTCCAACATCTCGGAGACCTTTTCGGACTTCTCCACGCTGGTGGTGCCCACCAGAATGGGGCGGCCCATGGACAAGTCGGCCATGGCCCGATCGTAGGCCTCCATCATTTCGGTGGTCACGCGCCCATCACCGTTGGCCGCCCGGTTGAAGGCCGACAAGGCTTGCTCGATGTAGTCCGTCTCCCGCCCCTGTCGCTGTTCGATCCCCTTCAAGGCCCTCAGCAGGTCGGCCAGCAGGAAGGGGTCGGCGGGGCGCCCGCGGCGATGAACCTGGTGGATCTCCTCCACGATGGCGTCGTACTTATCGCCGCCCGTGCGGTAGATACGGTCATTGTGGTCCGCTCGGTTGACCGGTCGGTTGGTGGGCACGGCCACCACCTCCAGCTTGTAGATCTTCATGAACTCTTCGCCCTCGGTCAGGGCCGTGCCGGTCATGCCCGCCAGGCGATCGTAGAGCTTGAAATAATTCTGGATGGTGATGGTGGCCATGGTCTGCGTCTCCTGCTTGACGGGGACGTTTTCCTTGGCCTCGACTGCCTGGTGCAGCCCGTCGGACCATTGCCGCCCGATCATCAATCGCCCGGTGAACTCGTCCACGATGATGATCTCGCGGTTCTGCACCACGTATTCGCTGTCGCGCTCGTAGACCATGTGGGCCCGTAGCGAGTTCTCGATCACGTGGGGACGATCCATGTTGGCCCCGATGTAGAAGCTGCCGATGCCCGCCTCGTCCTGGGCCAACTGCACGCCCTCGTGGGTCAGGTGCACGCTCTTGCGGTCGCGCTGCACCACGAAGAGTTGCCGGTGGTTGATGACTTCGGCCTCTTCGTCCGAAAGCATGTAGGGGTCCACCGCGAAGCGCTTGCAGGCATCCTCAAACTTGGGGTTGTCGGCGGCCCCCTCGGGCGGGTGCTTCTGCCATTGTCTCAGGCGCTCGGCCGAATCGTTGTTGAGGCCGCGCTGCCTGGCCACCAGCTTGCGGGCGATGTCGTCGGCCCACTTGTAGCGCGAGACGTCGTCCTCGGCCGGCCCGGAAATGATCAACGGCGTGCGGGCCTCGTCGATCAGAATCGAGTCCACCTCGTCTACGATCACGTAGTTCAGCGGGCCCTGCACCTGGTCCTCGCGGCGCAGCTTCATGTTGTCGCGCAGGTAGTCGAACCCGAACTCGCTGTTGGTGCCGTAGGTCATGTTGCAGGCGTACTGCTGGTGGCGGATACCCTCCTGCCCGCCGGAGTCCACCAGGGCCTGGATGTACCCCACCGTGCTGCCCACCAGCTCGAAGATCGGCTTGGCGAACTCGGCATCGCGTTTGACCAAATAGTCGTTGACCGTGACGATGTGGACCTTGTTGCCGGCCAGCATGTTCAAGTAGCTGGGCAGGTGACAGACGATGGTCTTGCCCTCGCCGGTCTTCATCTCGGCCACGCAGCGATCGAACAGCACCATGCCGCCGACGAGTTGGCACTGGAAATGGCGGTGGGCCTGGGCCCGCCGGGAGGCTTCGCGCAGCGTGGCGAAGGCCTCGGGCAGAATGTCCTCGATGGTCTCGCCGGCCGTCAGCCGAGCCTTGAGTTGCTCGCTGCGTTGCCGCAGGTCGGCGCTCAGCTCGACGCGGAGCTGGTGCAACTCGGCCTCCAGCTCGTCAGGTTCCAGGCCCTTCTCACCCAGCGGGGCGGCCCGCTCCTCGAAGCGCTGGTCGAAGTCGCCGCGCAGCTCGGGTTCCAGCACCTCGATCCGCTCGGCCGCCCGGCGATACCGCCGGACCAGCCGCTCGTTGCGCGAACCGAAGACCTTCTGCATGGCCTTGGTGATGACGTCTAAGACGGCCATATTGCCTCCACTGCAGGCGGCAGGTGATCCACCGGTTCCGCCTGCCGGCACACTGGAGGACATTATACGACACCCGGCGATGATCGTCTCGCCGGAGTGCAGAGCGGGCCAGCCCTGCCTCGCCTTGGCCCCGCGGCGCGAAAGGACGCCGGACAGGAAGAAGCGCGGAGGGAAAAAAAGCCCGGGCTCCATGAGGAGGCCCGGGCCGTAGTGTCTACGCGATTGGGTTCTTGCCCTACCGGGTGCGGCGGCGTCGGCGAGTGCCCAGGCGCATGGCCGACAGGCCGACCAGTCCGAAGCTCAGTGTCTCGACCATGCCGAAGCCGCAAGCCCCAGCTGGGGGCACGACTTCGGGCGCCCCGCCTTCGCCCACGCTGATCTCCACCATGGCCACCGAGCTCTGGCCTTGCATGTCGAAGGCCGTCAACCGGGCGGTGTAGGTGCCCGGTTCGTTGTACGTGTGGGTACGCCTGGTGACCGTGGCCAGCGACTCGAGGGCGATGGAGCCGTCACCGAACTCCCACAGGAAGGTGGCCAGATCGTCGTCCGGGTCGATAGTACCACCGGCGTCGAAGTCGACCGCCAGCGGCGAGGGCCCGGACGCCGGGGCGGCGGTGAGTGCCGCAGTCGGCGCCGCCGGCGGCGGCGTGCGCACGGTGATTTCCACGGTGGCCTGGTCACTCAGCACACCATCGGACACGGTTACCGAAACTTGGTAGACGGCCGCCGCGCTAAACGTGTGGCTGATGGTGGCCCCGGCCAGGCCCGTGGCGGTCACCAGCGAAGTGCCGTCGCGGAAGTTCCAGGTGAACACCAAGCCGGCCAGGGGCTTTTCCCGGTCGCTGGATCCGCTGGCGTCGAAGTTGACCGTCAGCGGTGGACCACCGGACGTCGGGTCGGCCTTCAAACGAGCCACCGGCGGATCGTTGCGCGAAACGACCACCGCAACCGTGTCGGTAACGCCGGGGCCCTTGCCGTCCGTCACGGTCAGGGTCGCCGTGTAGTTGCCTTCGTTGGCGTAGGAGCGAGTAACCGGCGTGCCCGTGGCGTCCGGGTGGTCGGTATCGACTCCGTCGTTGAGGTCGAAGTCCCACAGGAAATCGAGCGCGTCACCATCGAGATCGTCGGCGTCTCCCTGGAAGGTGATATTCTGCTGCTCGGACACATTGGCCGGGCTCGGGCTGGTACTAATGGACACGTTGCTGGGCAGACTGTTGCCGGCGAAGATCTGCATGGTGGCTTCACCGGATACCCCCAGAGTGTCGGTGACCACGAGCTTGGCTTCGAAGTAGCCGGGCGGCTCGGCGGGCAACGTGGTGTAGGTGTGGCTTTCGGTGGCCCCACAATTCAGACATTCGTCGCCGTCACCGAAGTACCAATCGTATTGGTCGATGCCGTCGTCGTCGGTCGAGCCGCTGCCGTCGAAGTCGACCGCCAGATTCAGCGGCCCGCCGATGGGATCGGCGGTGATGACGGCCTCGGGGGCGGAGTTACCGGAAACCTCAACCGTCACGCCCACGCCGCCGGAGGCCGCGTTGGAGGTGTCCTCGATGGCCGTCAGGGTCAGTGCGTAGTCACCCGCCGCCCGGTAAGTATGGCAAACCTCCTGGTCGATGGGCAGACCGGTGCAATCCCCGGGGGTCCCGTCGCAGTCCGGATCGCAGCTGTCGTCATACGGATCGCCGAACTCCCAGTCGGCCTTGAGTGGGTCGCCGTTAGGATCGATGCTACTGAAGCCCGCGCAGGCGCTGGGCTTGACACGAAGCAGGAAGCCCTCCGCCGTTTCGTCGGTGGCCCCGCTAATCACGTCTCCCTGAGAAACCACGGTGCCTTCATCGACATCCTCGATGCAGGGGAAAGGTGGCTCATTGGCGGTCACCTCGATAGTAGTCTGGTTGGGGTTGAGGCTCTGGTAGGGGCTAATCGTACTGAACACCACCAGGGTCACGTTGTACTCACCGGCCTGGGTGTACGTGTGAGTGGTGATCATGTCGGTTCCGAAAGTGCCGTCATCGAAGTCCCAGGCGAACTCCAGGCTGCCGTTACCACCGCTCTCGGGGTCGAAGGACTCGCTGCCGTCGAAGCTGACGGTCAGCGGAGCGCCACCGGTCAGCGGCGAAGCGCTGAAGGCCGCCGTCGGGCGAATGGACACGGCCCCGTTCTTGACCCGCAGCCGGGCGCTGAAGGGGGTTTTGCCGGTAGTGCGGAAGATGAAGCGGTCGCCGGCGGCGAAGGGCTCCCCGCCGCCCACGATACGGAAGGAGACCACCCCATCATCGGAGGAGTAAGCCTGCCCGGTGACGGGTGGTGGGGCTTCCTGTGGGCCGCTCAGGCTGCCCGTCACGGCCCACACCTCGGCGTTGGGAATGGAATCATCCACACAAACCACTATCCATCTCTCGAGTAGGGACTGGTCGATATCCACGACCGGCGGGGTGATGTTGTCGGGGCCGTCGCCCGGGTTGGGATCGTCGGTACCGGTCAGCCAGCCGTTGCCGGTGTTGGCGTTGCCCTGGGCATTGCCCGGCGGGCGACCTATGGAGGCGGCCTGCTCGAAGTTGCCGCCCTGGCCTTCACCCGGAATCAGTTGGGCGTAGAAGAAGTAGTCCCCGTTGGCCAGGCCGCTCAGGTCCACCGGGAAGGAGGACTCGAAGGTGCCGATGACCTTGGGGACCTGACTCACGGCCCCGGGGGCCCCACAGTTGGCCGTCGATTCCGGCCGGTCGTCGGGCCCCAGGAAGCAACACATCTGCGTGCCCTGGTACTCGCCGGGCGTGGGATCGTTTGCTCCGTAGGGACCGTCGATGAAGAACTCGGTCAGCGTGCCGCCGAAACGGTCGGAGGCCACATAGGCAATCTGATAAATGTGCGCCGACGATTCACCTCCCGGCGGGCGGACGAACTCAAACCAGGGCACGTCCTGCGGCGTCCAGCGGAAAGTGATCAGCGAGGCGGTAGCCAGCTCCTGGATGTCGGTGATCTCGATGCCGGTGACCGCCCCGTTATTCCACTCGTTATCCCCGCGCTCGTCCAGCCAATCAAGCACGCCGGAGTCGTTGCCGAACGGATCGCCCTCATCACCATGATTGACCCCATTCTGCAGCTCGAACAGCCCGTCGGCCTGCACCAGCTTGTAGACCCACGGATCGGGCTGCTGCTGACACAGCCCGCTGCCGCAGGCACCGCTACCGCAAACGGTGCTGTCCACGTGCATGATCATCAGGCCCTTGCCGGGCAAGCGGGAGTTCACCGTGAGCGCACCGTCGGGCATGAGCAGATCGTTGCTCACGCGCCAGAAGTAGAACCGCTCGGCGGGCCGGTCCATGTTGCGGTAGGCATAGTAGGCGTTCTGGCGGCTCAGCTCGCAGCTATTGACCACGACGGTCTGTTTGACCCCCGGAGTCAGGACGGTGGTCAGGTCGATGACGTTGATCCAGGGTTCGTGCTGAATGCCGCCCCCGCAGGTGGACCCGGGCAGCTCCTTGTGCATGGGCGCCGGATGGACCATGGAGCCGGTAGCCATCAGGTCCCACCCGGCCACAGGACCGGGCATATCAATGTCCGGCTGGCCGGCGGAGTCGATATCATAGAGGTCGCGGTAGTTCTCCCAGAAATGGCCGTATTCATGGGCCGTGGTGCGGCTCTTGTAATCCGGATACGCGCCGATCCCGCCCACCAGACTGGTTATGTCTATGGACACGCCGTAGTCCCGCTTACCGTTGTTGTTGATATCGATGTACGGCTCTCCGTCCAGGATCCCGTTGCCTTCACCGGTGTCATTGGTACCGTCCACCCCGTCATAGCCGAAATCGTTGAAGGGCTCACCCTCCTGGTAGTGGCCGTCCCCGCTGCTGTCGGTATAGGATTCTCCGCAGTCGAACTCCACGGCGCCGCGGTCGTTGAAGATGAGGTTATCGAACGGCTCGCCCTGGTCGCGCGTGTTAGTCTTGGCATACCAGGGGGAGAACTCTCGGATGCCCAGAGCTTCCAGGATGGCATCGGGAGTGACCAGCACCGTGCCGTAGACCGGGTTGGGCCAGTAGTTGCCCATAGGATCCCAGTTGGGATCCAGTTGTCCCCCGGTCACGTAGTCGGTCCAATCCCGTTCGTGGTCGTTGACCTCCACCACATCTTCCAGCAGGCGGGTACGGTTGAAGGGATAGATGCCGTAGACCAAGTTGTTGGTCGAGTTTGGATCGACGTCGTTCAAGTAGTTCATCCCATTGGGCACGATGGTCTCGCCCTGGTCGAGGAGCCCGTCCAGGTTGAAGTCGCGGAAACCGGCGTAATCGTACCTCCCGTTGCCGTTCCAGTCGCAGAAGGGCTCGTCGCGCCGGTCCCAGATGAGGTCCCCGTCGCTGTCTGTCGGGTTGAAACAAACACCGACACCGGTCAGTTCGACTATCGGAGAAGCGGTCCCTGAGATGGGGAACTTGTACATGCCGGCATCCAGCACATCCACGCCGAAGTGCCTACTGCCCCCCGCGTCGTCGTCGAAGGCCAAGTCATGGATCTGATGAGCGTTCCAGCTGAACGAGGTCCCGGGATTGTAGACCTTGGGCGGATCAGTGGTGGGATCCAGGGCCACGATCTCGGCCGTGGGATTGGCGCCCTGGCCGCCGTCGAAGATGCCGTAAATGGGCAGGACCCAGTCGCCGAAGTAATCCGGGCGGTAGGCGATGCCGCGGATGCGCCCGGTGAAGTGGTGGGAGGCACCGACCGTGCTGTCGGCGATATTAGAGATGGCCACTGAGTATTCCCCCTGATGACCATCCTCAATACTGATGCTGAAGAGCATCTTGAACGGCCCGGTATCGCAGCCATACAGGACGCCTTCGTCCACGTGAAAGGCCAGGCCGGTGATGTAGATGTCGGAGTTGTCGATGCCGGTGGCCTGTGAGGAAAGGACGAAGACCTGCACGTCCGGCTCGGCGTCGAAGGGATTGGGCACGATGACCAGCCGGTCATTGCCCCCGCCGTCGTCCGGATTAATGGCATAAAGAGTGCCCGTGGGGTCAAACTCGATGGCCTCAATGTTATCCAGGCCCAGGGACCACAGTTCGTACGACAGGGCCTCGAACAGCGTCGTGTCGGCAATAGGTCTGGGATTGACCACCGGATGGGGACAGTCGGGCGGCAGGTTGTCGGCTGACGGGTGCACGATCTCGCCCATGACGCTGATACCGCTGGCCAGCTCGCCGGCGAAGAAGCCTAGCTTGGCCAGGTAGTAGGAGCCTTCGCCGGGGACGCCGCCGGGGTTGTAATAGGTCAGGCCGCGAACGCCGTAGTCGCCGAAGGAGAAGGGATCATCGTCTTCGCAGTTCTCTTCCAAGCTGTAGCCGCTACCACCGTCAAAGTTATCGAAAGCCTCCTTCGAACCCAGATAGGTCTCCCGGTAGAATCCGGGCGGATGCGCTCCATCCGAGTGCTCAGGATGCCAGATGGACATGAGCGGGACCTTGTCCTCCTTGGGAACGGCAGCCCCCTGCCCGTCGGTGCGCCAGGTAAGCAATTCGATGCTGAGCTGGTTGCCGGCGTCCATGAGGTTGTCCCCGTGGATGCGGAAGGCGTAGGGGCCAGCCGCCCAGATGATGCCCTCCGCCGGAGTCTCGCCTATGACGGGATAGTAGGGATCGTTTCTGGTGAGGTCTTCGCCCCAGGGTGGGTCCAGGTCGTCGGGATTGTTAGGATCGCCGGTTTCGGTGATCTCCGGCGAGGTGACCTCTCCCAGGCGCAGGTCGCCGTTGCTGTAACGTGCCCGCCACTGCACATCGGGCGGGTCGTGGTAGACTGACGAGGCCAGGTCGTCGAACTCGACCACGCCGTCGTACACGCCGGTGGCATCCGGCTCGATGGTGCCGGCATTGGTGTCGTCGTCGTCGCGCGGGCTGAGGAACACCTGGGGTTCCTCGGCGCCCTCGGGCAAGGTGGCCAAGTCTGCATTGTAGGCCTGCTCCGTGTACTTGTCCTCCTTATCGTAGGTGCCCGGCACGAACTGGCGCAGGATCTCTTCGGCCGGTGGATCGACGCGGTCGATGGCCGGGTCGGGCTCGGTGGGGTTGAAGGGGATGATCTCGGGAATGGACTCACCCAGCCTGACTGGGTCGCGCCACGCCGGGGGCAGGGTACCGTACCGGTCGACCCACATGGCGGTCAGCCAGAGAGGCCGGGGCGTGCTCTTGCCCTGAATGACGCTACGCCCGGCGAGCAGCAACTTGGTGGTTCCTTCGGGGGTCAGGTTCTCGGCCTGCTCCTCTCCGAAAGCTTCGCTCCACCCGTCCGGACCATCCCAGGTGAAGTTACCCATGCGGGCAATCAGGCCGTCCACGTCGCCGGGGTAGTTCTTGTTGATGTAGTCTTCGGTGACCAGGACCCAGCGGAGACCTTCCGGTTGGGTGGCGTCGTAGCGGACCAGGAAGTCTTCCCAAGGCTCGCCGGGATCATAGCTCTCGTCAAAATCGGAATCACAGTAGTCACCCTCTTCGACCACTTCACCTGGGGGTACCACGACCAGTGATACGGTAGTGGGATCGTAGAATGGATCCGGCTCCCCGTCCGGCCCTAAGGGGCAGTGGCCGTCCTCGTCCGGACTGGTTTCGGCGAAGTCCCATCTCCCGTCGCCGTCCGAATCACGGAATCGCTCGCCCGGGGTCCAGACCCCGTCGACCAGCCCCCCAAAGGCCAGATAATAATCCTCGTCTTCTCCCTCGAACTCATCCGACGACGGGTTACCGTTCTCGTCCGTGCCGTTGTAGTTCCCGTCCAGGTCCACCTCGAACATCTGCTCGTATTCGAAGAACTCCTCACCCTCCCCATAGTTGAAGTGCCGGCTGCGGTCCAGGTCCAGGTAGGGTATGGTCCCGTTAACATACAGCCCGTTCGCGTTGCCCTCGTCCAGGACGTCGCTGGGCGGTTCCAGCGGCCAGGGCAGGTACATGAACGGAAACATGCTTCCGTCAATGGTCACGTCGTTGTAGGAGACCTCCTCCCAAAACCTCTTGAAGGAGATCTGATCCTCGCCGAAGTAGGCCAGGTTCACGTCGTTGGTACTTTCCCCACCCTCACCGAACCCGTTATCGAAGCTGCCCTCCTGCTTGGGGGAATGGGCCAGCATGACGATGAACTTGCGCTCCTCGCCCAGGCTCCGGTCCGGCCAGAGCAGGGCGCTGGAAACCAGCACCAACACTGACAGGGCCGCCAGCCAACCGATCCGCCTGCGAAATCCGTTAGTATGGTTTACTTGCATCGTTGGAAACCTTTGGTTCGAGGGTGCCAGGCGGGGGCCCATGGCCTGACTTTATCCACACCATGCCTGCCGGGCGCGGTGGGGACCGACACTCGGCAAACACCTCCCCAGATCACCCCATTCTTCGGGTCTCAGGGGCCTACGTCAAGTTTTTTCCGGCGCCGGGCCACGCGCCCACCAAATAGGACCCATTAGATCATAGCTCCCGCCGGCCCAATCCTTTATGGCCACGCGTGGTTATTGGCCCCGGAAGGCTCGGGAGACCTTCCAGGCCGGGTCGCTTGGCCGACTGGCCAAAGGACGACCGAATCCCAGGGTCCCATCACCGGGCACGATGGACACTTGGCAGTTTCACCGCCTGTAGGGGAACTGCCGGTTGGGGAGGACAGTCGGCCGGGTCCGTGTTGCCCGCTTGGCGGCCCTCCCTACAATGCCCACGGCGAGTAGACAGCTCGGGCGGCGGAGACGATTCGGCCTCGACGGCGGGGCCGCGGGGCAAGTGCATGATACGAGTCGGCATCTGCGGCTGCGGGTTCATGGGCCGGACTCATTATTCGATTCTGGCGGACCACCCGGACGTCAGAGTGGTGGCCCTTTTGGACACGGACCCGGTCCGGCGGCGCGGCGACTGGAGCGAGCGGATCGGCAACCTGCCCTCGCGCTGGCCCGAGCACATCGAGGACCAGGGTATCCGGGCGGTCGAAACGATCGAGGAGCTGGTGGCCGACCCGCAAGTGGACCTGCTGGTGATCACCCTGCCGACGCACTTGCACGCCGAGACGGCCGTCGCCGGGTTGCGGGCCGGCAAGCACGTCCTGTGTGAGAAGCCCATGGCTCTCTCCAGCGAGGACTGCCAACGAGTCGTCGAGGCGGCCCACAGCAGCCGGGGCCTGTATATGGCGGCCCAGTGTATCCGCTTCTGGCCGCAGTACGTGGAGATCAAACGGCGCGTGGACAGCGGGGAGTATGGGCCGGTTCGGTCGATGACTTTGCGGCGGGTGGCCTCGCCGCCGCTCTATGCCCGGGACGGTTGGCTGA
>Ga0315550_1002043_pt1 | contig 12401 bp, 7 predicted proteins | sample SalMarSW160190MG_2_FD_203100 | JGI IMG/M metagenome (GOLD analysis project Ga0315550, IMG submission 203100) | Salt marsh sediment microbial communities from the Plum Island Ecosystem LTER, Massachusetts, United States - Salt Marsh Sediment SW1601-90 ... | reverse complement strand
ACGGCGTTCCATCGGGCGCCGTGCCCCCGTCCAGGAGGGACGCGATGTTGGCGTGCGTGAGGCCCGCCAGGATCTGGCGCTCGGCGCGGAGTCGCTTCGCGAGTTGCGGGGCGGCGAGTGCGTGGCGTACGAATTTGACCGCGACCGACGTGTCGTATTGGCCATCCACCCGCTCGGCGAGGTAGACCGCGCCCATCCCACCGTGCCCGATCTCCCGTACGAGGCGATAGGGACCGACCGTCTCGCCGAGGCGCGCCGGGGCGTGGTCTTCCATCAGCGACTCGGCGCCGGCGGCGACGACACGGCTGATGAAGGCCTCGGGGCCGGAGACGTGATCGGCGGCCAGCAGGGCAAGCACCTCGTCCTTCAGCGACGGGTCGTGGGCGCACGCCTCGTCGAGATAGGCGGCCTGCTCCTCGCGGTCGAGCTCCGACGCCGACCAGAAGAGCGCCTGCACCGTGTGCCAGTGGTCGGCAGTCATCCGTCGCGGGTCAGAACAGTCCGACCTTCCCCTTCACGCTCGCGATGAGCTTCTGCGGGTCGTAACCCACGCCCTGGCGAAAGACCATCTGCACGTTCGCAATGTCCGAGACGTTCGCCGCGGGATTGCCCTTGATGATCACGAGATCCGCCTGCTTCCCGACCGCGAGCGAGCCGATGCGGTCGGCTTTGCCCAGATAGGTGGCACCGTTCAACGTGCAGATCTTGATGGCTTCGAGCGGCGTGAACCCGGCTTCCACCAACAACTCCACCTGCCGCTGGTCGGAGTAGCCGGGGATGACGCCGCCGTAGCCCGTCGGATCGGTGCCCGCCAGGAGCAGCCCGCCCGCCTTGGCGAAGCGGTACTCCATCGCCATGTCTTTCTTGAAGAGCGTCTTGTACACCGAGCTGTCCATCTGCTGCACGCGCTCGTACGTCGTCTCGAACTGCTGCTGGAGGATGGGGTCCAGCACGTCGAGGCCCGGCGGCCGAGGACGGCCCGGCGTGAACGTCTCGAAGACGGTGAGCGTGGACGTCACCGCCACGTGATGCGCGATCAACGTGTCCACCAGCGCGCTGAACCGCGGGCCATCGGGGTCCACCTGGTTCAGCGCCTCCATGCCCTCGCGCTGTCCGGGGCAGACGTCGGGCTGTTTGTCCTTGACGAAGTCCGTGCTGACGAAGAAGCCGTGCTCGAGATCGTCGATTCCCAGATCCGCGGCCTCGCGATAGGTCACCGAGCAGAGGTGCCCGGTGATCTTCATGCCGCGCGCATGGACTTCCTTCGCCGCCGCGCCGAGCTCGGCCCGCGTGATCATCATGTACGCCTTGAACGACGTGGCGCCCGCGTCGGCCCAGAAGTCCACCATGCGCTTCGCGTCGGCGACATCCTTGAGCGTGTACATCTGCTCGAAGGGATTCCCCGCGCCCTGGAGGTACGGTCCCGTGGCGTCGATCCACGGCCCCGGCTGCTTGCCGTCCTTGATCATTTGCGCGGCGGCGAGCTCGCCGTACCCGTTCACGTTCCCCGTGGTGCGCATCGTCGTGACGCCCCCCGCCAGATACAGTCGCGGGAAACTCTGCGTCTCGTTGCCGTAGACGCCGGGGCCGGTGGGGTAGAAGAGATGCTCGTGCATCATCACGAGTCCCGGAATCACCGACTCGCCCGTGAGGTCCATGACGTGCGCATCGGCCGGCACGTGTACGGACGACGCGGGCCCGAGTGCGGCGATGTTGCCGTTGCGGATGATGAGCGTCTGATCGTCGCGCGCGGGCGCTCCGGTCCCGTCGATCACCCGCACGTGCGTGAGCGCCACCACATCGGTGTCCACCGCCACGTACTGGAGGACGTTCTTGGTGAGCGTGGGGCGCTGTGCCTGGGCGGGCGCGGGCGCCATGATGAGCGCGCCCGCGAGGACGAGAAACGCCACAGGCGCGGCGGCCGTGCGGCGGACGGAGCGGGCGCGCGATGCAGCCATCACGGTATCTCCTTCGGTCATGGTTTGGTCTGGAGCAACGGCCGGAGCTCGGTGAACCAGTGGCGAACTAAGATGAGCCTGCTCGGGCCACTCCCCGAGCTGAGTTGCTGTCCGAAGAGGAACCGCCCGTCGTGCGAGACGAGGTACCCCGCGTGTCCGTTCCCGCCGATGTAGGGTTCCGTGGAGAAGAGGGGCTGCGGCTCGCCCGAGTGGAACGTCGGCGAAGCATCCACCCGCACCGCCATGAGCTCCCGATCGCCCCGGATGTAGTACAGCTCTCCGCCGTTCGGATTCCAGACGGGCTCGGCGCCACCGCCGCGCGAGACCTGCCACCGCCCGTCCATCACGTGCGGCCACGGGCGCACGTAGACCTCGGGCGGGCCCCCCTGCGAAGAGACGTACGCGAGCCACCGTCCGTCGGGCGATATGGCGGCTTCGCCCTCGAATGCGGGCGTCGCGAGCAGCGAGACCGTCGCCGTGTCGCCGCTCAGACGCCGGGCCAGTAGATCTCCGCCCCCGGGCGCGTTGGACTCGGTCCGATAGAGCAGTGACTGGCCATCGGGAGACAGGAGGATTTCTTTCACCCCGCGGCTGTCCCTCGCGACGACCGTTGCCCCACCCACACCGTCGGCCGGCTGTTGCACCGCCATACTTGGCGCGCCGGGAGGTTGCGTGATGTAGAACAGGTCGCGGCCGTTCGGGCTCCACTCCGGTCGCCCGCTGGCGCCCCCGGACGAAAGGCGCGTGCTCGGACCGTCGGGCATCTGCCTGACGAAGATCTGCGGTCCGTCCGTCGTGTTCTGCACGAACGCCAACCGGCTTCCGTCGGGAGAGAGGCTCACGCCGAATTGCGCCTGATATTCACCGGGCAGCGAGAGCGTGGAGTCCAGCACGGTCGGCGTCCCATGGCGATCCACCCACACGAGACGCGACTCGGCGCCCGTCGCGGCGGCGTCGCGCCGTAACCCGTAGAGGATCGTCCCTGCGGGCGAGACGACGAGCTCCGGCAGACCGCTCGTCGTGGCCAGTCCGTGCATGACCGGGATGGCGGTGCCGGTGAGCCGCCCGCGGTCGAGATCGAATCGCTGGGCGAAGAGCGTACCGTCGGGGCGCCCGTAGAGGATGTTGCCGGTCGGGAGGTACCACCCGGATGACACGCCATCCAGGAGGTGCACCAGCGTGTCGCGCTGGGGGTCGAGCAGCCATACGCTTCCGGGGGAGCACGGCTGGGCGCCGCATGCGGTGACGAGCACGCCATGCGTTCCCGGCAGCGCCTCGAGCCGTACGAGGCCCTCGCGAAGCGTGCGTGCGGGGAGCACCACCCGCTGGTGGTCTCCGTCGGCGTCGATCTGGAAGAGGTGCAAGTTGTCCTTGCCCGGAAAGACGATCGTGCCGTCCTCGAGCCACACACCGCTGGCCAACACCGCTTCGTCCATGGATGCGGTGGAGTCGGAGAGGTGTACCGGCGCGCCGCCGCTCCGCGGGATCCGGAAGAGGCCCTGGGCCGTCGCAAACCCGATCCACCGGCCGTCAGGCGAGAAGAACGGGTTCGCTCCTCCCGTCGTGCCCGGAATCGGGATGGCGGTGTCGCTGTCCCATTCCTTGAGGAACAGCTGGTGCGCATTGCGACCGCGAATCGAATCGACGAAGGCGATGGCGGATCCGTCGTTCGCGATCGCCAAGTTCGCCGACCACCCCTCGTACAGCCTGCCCTCGGGACGCACCAGACTCAAGCCGATCCACTCGCGTGTCGTGGGTGGGCTGGGGCTGGGGCGGAGCCAGCCCCAGGCGGCCACGGCGGCGAGCGCGACGCAGGCGGCGGCCAGACCGAAGACCACGGCGCGTGAACGCAGGCGCGCGCCGGGAGCGGCAGACGCCGCGGCGTGCGGGCCGCGCGTCGTGAAGGCTGGATTGGTGAGTGCCGCCGCGAAGTCCTTCGCCGTCTCGAAGCGATCCGCCGGAAGCTTCTCGATGGCCTTGGCCACCGCATCCGCGACGTTGCGCGGCACCGACTTGCGGAGGTCGGTCACCGGCCGCGCCCGGTCGGTCACGATCTTGAGGATGATCGCCTGTACCGACGAGGCCGTGTGCGGCGGGTCACCGGTCAGCATCTCGTAGAGCACGCAGCCCAGTGAGTAGATGTCCGAGCGGTTGGTGATGTTCTTCTCGGCCGTCGCCTGCTCGGGTGACATGTAGTGCGGAGTGCCCAGACTCAATCCGGTCTCGGTCATCCGGCCGCCGGCCGCGGCGCTCAGGGCGAGCGCGATCCCGAAATCCGCGACCATCGGCCGGCCCCCGTGGAGCAGGATGTTCTCCGGCTTGATGTCGCGGTGCACGATGCCCTGCTCGTGGGCGTACTGCAGGGCATCCGCGGCCTCGACGGTGATGCGCACCGCCTCATCCACGCCGAGCTGGGTCTCGCGATCGAGCTTGTCACGGAGCGTCTCGCCCTGCACGTGGGGCATGACGTAGTAGAGGAAGCCGTCGGCTTCGCCGGAGTCGAACAGCGGCAGGATGTTGGGGTGTTGCAGCGCGGCGGTGGTCTTGATCTCCTGCACGAAGCGCTCGGCGCCGAGGACGGCGGCGAGCTCGGGCTTCAGGACCTTGAGAGCGACGTTGCGACCATGCTTGAGATCCGCGGCGAGATACACCGTCGCCATCCCGCCTTGACCGAGCTCGCGCTCGATCCGATAGCGGTCGGCGAGTGCCGCACGAAGCCGTTCGGGAATCGTCATCGCATCCGTGTACCGTCTGCGTCAGGTCTGTTGCAGGTACTTGTGGACGTACATCACCGCCATCGAACCCTCGCCGACCGCAGAGGCGACCCGCTTGACGGAGCCGGCGCGGACGTCGCCCGCCACGAATACGCCGGGGACGCTCGTCTCCAACATGCCGGGAATCCGGAGGGCGCGCGACTCTCGGCCGGATGCGGACACCCGGTGCAGTCCCGATTGCCGACGCGCGGGCGACGCGTCCGACGGTGCGGGCGGTGCTACGATCGCATCGAGCCCCGAGAGGATGAACCCGTGCTCGTCTCGCGCGATGTCGTCGCCGAGCCACTCGGTCCGCGGGACGGCACCGATGAAGATGAAGAGCGCCTGGGCAGCGACGGTCTCCTGCGTCCCATCGGCGTGCTGGAGGACCAGCCGCTCGAGCCGATCCGTCCCCGCGGCCTCCACCACCTGGCACCCCGTCCGGACGTGGATGTTCTCGGTCGCGGCGATCTGATCGATGAGATACTGGGACATGCTGGACGCGAGCGACGAGCCACGGACCAGCATGGTCACGGACGCCGCGTGTCCCGAGAAATAGACGGCGGCCTGGCCGGCGGAGTTGGCACCGCCCACGATGTACACGGACTGGCCGCGCACGGACTCGCCCTCGCTAAGTGCCGCCCCGTAGTAGATCCCGGCCCCGGTGAGCGCGGGACACCCCTGCGCGCCCAGTTGCCGGTACGACACCCCCGTCGCGATCAAGACGGCGCGTGCATTCAGCGTCGTGCCGTCCTCGAGCGTGATCACGCGGGTCGGTCCCTTCGCATTCAGACCGACCGCGCGCCGGGTGGTGAGAATCTCGACCCCGAAGCGGCGCGCCTGCGTGACGGCCCGCCGCGCCAGCTCCGCGCCCGAGACGCCTCCGGGAAAGCCGAGATAGTTCTCGATGCGCGAGCTCATGCCCGCCTGTCCGCCCGGCGCCTCCACCTCGACCACCAGCGTGCGCAGCCCTTCGGACGCGCCGTAGACCGCGGCGGCGAGTCCGGCGGGCCCCGCGCCGACGATGAGCAGATCGTACAGTGGCTGTTCGGCGATCGTCTTGATCCCGATCCGGTCCGCGATCTCGCGATTCGACGGGTCGGCGAGATGCGTCCCGTCGCTGAAGAAGAGGACCGGAAGGGCCGGCGCCGGCGTTCCGGCCGAGGCCAACAAGGCCTCCGCCTCGGGGTCGGTGGTGACGTCCATCCAGGCGTACGGCACGTGGTTCCGAGCGAGAAAGTCCTTGATCCGATGCGATGCTGGGGACCACTGGTGCCCCACCACGCGAATCCCGTCGAACGGCGCCTCGTGCACCGCCGTCCAGTCGGCGAGCAGGTCGGAGAGCACGGGATAGAGCCGTTCCTCCGGCGGATCCCACGGTTTCAGGAGATAGTGATCGATTTGGACCTGGTTGATGGCCGCGATGGCCGCCTCGGTGTCCGCGTACGCCGTGAGCAAGACGCGGCGGGCATCGGGATAGCGCTCGATCGCACGCTCGAGGAACTCGACGCCGGTCATCCCGGGCATCCGCTGGTCCACTAGGAAGAGGGCGGGGACTTCACCGCGCTGCTGGAGCGCGTCGAGCAGCTCGAGCGCTCCTTTCCCGGAGTCGGCCCGCACGACCCGATAGTCGGCGCCGTACTCGCTGCGGAGATCGCGCTCGATGGCGCGGAGCACGTTGGCGTCGTCGTCCAAGGCCAGGATGATCGGCTTGCGCATGAATGCTCGTCGTGCGGGGTTACGTGTTGGGCTGCTCGTCGGCCACCCGCTCCGCCACCGGCAGCCGCACGCAGAACGTGGTCCGACCCGGGCGTGAGTCCACCGTGACCTCGCCGCGGTAGCGACGGACCAGACGTCGGGTGATGTCGAGCCCGAGGCCCGTACCCTCACCGGGTGGCTTCGTGGTGAAGAACGGATCGAATATCCGGGCCACGACGTCGTCGGGGATGCCCGGTCCGTCGTCGGTCACGCACACGGCGAGTCGATCGAGCTCCATGCGCACGTCCACCGTCACGGAGCCGTCCTTCGGTGCGGCATCGATGGCGTTGTCGAGCAGGTTCATCCAGACCTGGTTCAGCTCGCCGCCGGTGGCGCGTACCGGAGGAACGTTCGCGGCGACGTCCAGCGTCACGGCGACGCCTTTCGAGCGCGCCTTCGACGCCATGACACGGATCGTGTCGCGCAAGCCGGGCGCCACGTCTACCGGTTCGGGTCCCGCCATGCTGTCCATGTACGTGAAGCGCTTGACGGCGGCGACGAGATCGGCGATGCGAGTGGCGGCGTTCTCGATCTCCATCGCCAGCGCGTGGGTGGAGCATCCCGCGGCGATCCAGTGCACGGCTGCTTCGAGGGCGTCCGGCGACACCGTCTCCGACAGTTGGTCGAGGACCTCGACGGTCGCCGCGGTATCAGCGAGTGGGCCGGTGAGGGAGGCGTCGATCCCGTGCCGCGCGAGCCATCCCGCGATCTCGTCCTCGCGATCCGCCTGTTCGAGTGGCGACAGCACGGTGCCGGTGGGCGTCGCGAGGCAGACCGCGCGGACCCGCTCGACGGCGTCCATCGTCTCGGCCGTGGCGCCGGCGGCGCCGAGCGCCCGCGCGGCGCCCTCCACCTGGCTCAGACTCGCGGAGAGCTGCTTGGCGGCGCGTACCGTGGCGGAGGCCGGGTTGTTGATCTCATGTGCCAGACCGGCTGCCAGCTTACCGAGTGACACCATCTTCTCGTCTTGCAACTCGCTCGCGCTGAAGCTGCGCGCGCGATCCAGCATCAGGTGCACGCAGTACGCGGTGAACTTCGGACAGTGCTTGGCCATCTCGCCGAACTCTCGCTCATCGATCGCGAGGAGCTCCGAGGGTGCCTCGAGCTGGTTGTTGCCCGGTGACACGCCCATGCGGGAGTAGGGCAGTCTGCCCGTGACCTCTCCCGTCCGCCACTCCGTCACTCTTCGGAGCCCGGCGCCGCGATCCACGGAGACGGCGACGTGCCCGGAGAGGACGAGCCACAGCTTCTCGATCCGATCGCCCTTCGGTCCGAGGATCCAGCCCGCCTCGTGCGATACGAGATCCCCGTGCGCGGCGAGCCACTCCCATTCCTCGCGTGGGATCGGCTCGGTGGTGGGGAGCGCGACAAGGCGCTCGAGCAGCTCGGCGTGGTGGGCTGTCGGGGTCATGAATGGACCGGTGGACGGGAGGGCAGGGATTCCGCCACGGGCAGGCGCACGCAGAACGTGGTCCTTCCGGGACGGGAGTCCACCGCGATTTCCCCATGGAAATGACGCACGAGACGCCGCGTGATCTCGAGCCCGAGACCGGTGCCCTGTCCGGGCGGTTTCGTGGTGAAGAACGGATCGAAGATCCGGTCCACCAAGTCCGCGGGAATTCCCGGGCCATCGTCGGTGACGCGCACGACGACGTGATCGACGTCCCGGCGGACATCCACCGTCACCGCGCCGTCCGTCGGCGCGGCATCGAGCGCGTTGTCGATCAGGTTCATCCACACCTGATTCAGCTCGTCGCCGTTCGCACGGACGGTCGGCAAGTCTGGCTCCACGTCCAAGCGCACGGTCACACCCCGCGCCTTTCCCTTCGACGAGAGCACGCGGATCGTATCCCGCAGCCCCGAGTCCACGACCGTCTCCGCCGATCCCGTCCTGCTGTCCATGTACGTGAATCGCTTGACGGCGGCCACGAGGTCGGCGACGCGCGTAGCCGATCGCTGGATCTCGAGCGCCAGGGCGCGGGTGGAACAGCCGGTGGCGATGAAGCGCACGGCCACGTCCAGCATGTCGTGGGGGACCTGCTCGGCCAGCCCGTCGAGGAGCTCGAGGGAGGCTCCGGAATCGGCCAGAACCGCGGTCAGCGATCCGTCGAGGCCATGGTGCGCCAGCCATCCGGCGATGGCATCCTCATGATCCGCTTGCTCCAGCGCCGAGCGCGTCGTTCCACCCGGTGTCCCGAGACACGCCGTGCGCAGCTGCCGGATTGTGTCCAGGACCTCACGCGGCGCGCCCGCCGCACCGAGAGATTCCGAGGCCGCCTCCGCCTCGGCCAACCCCGCGAGCAGCTGGTGCGCGGCACGGACCGTGGCCGATGCCGGGTTGTTGAGCTCGTGCGCCAATCCCGCCGCCAGCTTGCCGAGCGAGATCATCTTCTCGTCCTGCAGGTCGCTCGTCTTAAAGCTCCGCGTCCGGTCCACCATCTGGTGGACGCATAGAGCGGTGAACATCGGGCAGCGCCGGATGAGCTCGGGGAATTCCCGCTCGTGGATCACGAGCACCTCGGACGCCACCTCGGTGCGGACCGTGCGTTCCGGTGCCGCGACGCTCATCCGCGAGAAGGGCAGCCGGCCGGTGATGTCGCCGGCCCGCCATTCCACCGCCCGGCGGGGGCCCGCGCCACGGTCTACGGTGACGACAACATGGCCGGACAGGACGATCCACAGCACCTCGATCCGCGTGCCCGCCGACGTGACGAACTCCCCGGCTGCGTGTGACTCGAGCGCTCCGTGTGCCGCGAGCCATTCCCATTCTTCGCGCGGGATCGGTTCGGCGGTGGGCAGGGCGACGAGGCGGTCGACAAGATCGGTGTCGGAAGTCATGACGGGCCTGAGCGTGGCGTCAACCAGGATTGGCGACGCGGGAGCGCTGCATGCGCTGGCGTCGCCTCGGCTTACGCGAGCGGCCCCAAGCCGCGGAAGGAAATCGCGCGCTGCTCCGGTGTGGCGGTCGTGTTGCGCCGCACCACGCACTGGCCGGAGCGGCCATCCGAGAGCACCAGCCGGTACTTCTGGCCGGCCACCATGGCGATGCCGTTCGGCGCCGAGATGGTGCCGTACCACTCGGTCTCTCCATCCCGCTCCGTGACCTCGAGCGACACCCGTGCCGCGTCACAGCAGACGCTGCCGTCATCGTTGAGGACCTTGCCACTGAAGAATGCCATTGGGACCGTCCTTGCCACGCAGGCGGCGTGTCACGCATTGCTCGCCGATCCCGCCGTGCGGGGCGTCGGAGCGGCGATTTTTTGGAGTGAGGAGTGGAAGGAGAAGATGGGGGAGACCGGGACGGGGAGCAAGCTTTAGAATGGCGCCGTCGCTCAGGAGATGAACTTGAGCTCCTTGAGCAGGGCGATGAAGCGGGGCTCCTTGCGCAGCGAGTCGAAGATGTGATCCTGTCCGAGCCAGCCGAGCATCTGGGAATCCGCCGCGCGGGCCTGTTCGAGGTAGGTAATCGCCTTCGCCTTGTCACCGAGTCCGAGATAGACCAGTGCGAGGTTGAAGGGCAGGACCGGTGAGCCCCCCGCCATCGTCCGCAACGCGTCGAGATCGGCCATCGCCGCCGTGCGATCGCCCGCCGCGCCGTGTGCGAACGCGAGGTACGCGGTCACGAACGGTGGCGCGTCCATCTTCGCCGCGCGCGCAAGGAACGGGATGGCCGCGCGATAGTTGCCGAGCTCGAGCTGGAGCCACCCCTCCGACATCACGGGGAAGAAGAACGAGGGATCGAGTTGCGCCGCGCGATGCGCCAGGTCCAGCGTCCTCGCCGAGTCCCCGGTGAATTGCGGGGCCATGGTGGCGTCGATCAGCACCTGTGGGGAGAGCGGGTCGAGTGCGATCGCCCGCTGCGCCTGGGCGTTGGCCTCATCGAATCGCCCAGTGAACGCCAGGAGCAGGCTGTACTGGTCGGGTGCGAACGCGTAATTGGGGTTCAGGGCGATCGCCCGTTTGAACTCGCGCTCGCTCCCGGCCCAATCGTGCTCGTAGAACAGCTTGTACACGGCGAGCGAGGTGTGCGCCTCGGCCGAATTCGAGTCGCGCTGGACGGCGCGCTCCGCCGCCTCGAGCGCCTTTGGGCGCGCGGCGCTCGCGGTGATGAAGCCCTCGTTGTATCCCGCCCAGAGATAGGCGTCCGAGAGGCCCGAATAGGCGGGTGCGAAGTTCGGACTCAGCCGAACGGCTTCATCGAACTGCGCGATCGCCTTCTTCAGATTCTCGTCGGTCGGGCGATTGAAGAAGTAGCGTCCCTTGAGATAGGCGTCGTGGGCGGCGGGATCGATCGTCGGCGCGGCGGCCAGGCGTGACCGTTCGCTCGGACTGAGCTGCACGCTGATCTCCCGCGCGATCGCCTGCGCGAGATCCGCCTGCAAGGCGAGCACGTCGCGCGAGCGCCGCTCGAACGACTCCGCCCAGAGCTGCCTGCCCGTCGGAGCATCGACCAGCTCGATATTGATCCGCACGTTGTCGCCCGAGCGCATCACCGAGCCCTCCACCAACGCATCCACGCCGAGCGCCTTCGCGATCGCGGCCGCTGCGGGACGATCTTTCCCCCCGAACTGCATCGCCGAGCCGCGGGAGGTCACATGGAGCTGGCGGATGCCCCCGAGCTCGGTCGTGATCTCGTCGGTCATCCCCTCGGCGAAGTAGTTCTGCGACGAGTCACCCGAGTAGTTGTCGAGCGGCAGCACCGCGAGCGAACGAATGACACTCGACCCGACGGCGGGATGACGCGCGAAGACAATGACGCCCGTGATGACCAGCACGATGACGAGTGCCACAGCGCCCAGGATCCACCGCGGACGGCGGCGAGCGGTCGACGTGGCGATGGTCGCGCCCGGCGTGGTGACGCCGTCGAGCGCGGCGAGCACGGCGTTGGCGGAGGCAGGCCGTTGCGTGGGGTCCTTTTGGAGCGCGGCGCGGATCAACGCGTTGAGCGCGGGCGGCACGTCCGGCCGCATGGTGGCCACGTCGAGTGGCTCGTCGGCCAGGTGCGCCGCGAGGAGCGCCTGCGGCGTGGTAGCGTCGGCGAACGGATGCCGGCCGGCGAGCAGCTCCCAGGCGACGATGCCCCAGGCGTACAGGTCGGCGCGCTGGTCGATGTGTGGGTCCGCCGCCGCCTGTTCGGGGGCCATGTAGGCCGGTGTGCCGATGGAGAGGCCCGTCTGGGTGAGCTGCGGGGCGGCCACGCCCGCCTCTGTGCGCGAGGCCGAGATGGCGCGCGCGATCCCGAAGTCGGTGACGACGGCAGTGCCGCCGGAGAGCAGGATGTTCTCCGGCTTGATGTCGCGATGCACGATCCCCTCGGCGTGCGCCGCGGCCAGGGCGCGCGCCACGTCGCGCAGAATGTTCAGGGCCTCGTTGAGCGGGATGCGCTCGCCGGTGGCGAGCCGTGCCCGAAGGGATTCGCCCCGGACGTAGGGCATCGTGTAGTAGGGGATTCCGTCGACGTCACCCGCCGCGAAAACGGGAACGATGTTGGCCTGCTGGAGCTGCGCGGCCACGCGCACCTCACGCGCGAACCGCTCGACGCTTAGACCCTCGAACAACTCCGGCCGGAGCGTCTTGATGACCACCGTCCGGCCGAGTGCGAGCTCTTCCGCGAGGAAGACGCGCGACATGCCTCCACCGCCGAGCTCGCGCTCGATGCGGTACCGGTAACTGAGCGCGGCGGTGAGCCGCGCGGTGGAGTCTTGCATGGGGGAAGTTGGAGATCAAATGAAATGGAGGCAAGGGAACACGGCGGGACCCGGCGGCCGCGCCCCCCAATGGCTGCGTTCGAAAGTTCGCGCTAGAGGCGGGGCGGCGTCACTGCTCGAGTTTGGCGGCGAGATCCGTGAACCAATGGTCCACCCACACCAGGCGCGGCTGCTCCTCACCGGCGGTCGCCTGCGAGTGGAGGAAGAGAAACGAGCGTCCGCCG
>Ga0315550_1002041_pt1 | contig 12403 bp, 6 predicted proteins | sample SalMarSW160190MG_2_FD_203100 | JGI IMG/M metagenome (GOLD analysis project Ga0315550, IMG submission 203100) | Salt marsh sediment microbial communities from the Plum Island Ecosystem LTER, Massachusetts, United States - Salt Marsh Sediment SW1601-90 ... | reverse complement strand
TCGCCGGCATGGAGGAAGGGGTCTTACCGCACCGAAAATCCTTTGATGACCCTGACGAGATGGAGGAGGAGCGTCGTCTATGCTATGTTGGAATAACCAGAGCCAAGAAGCACGTTTATCTTCTTCGCAGCTATCGTCGCAGCCTATTTGGCAGTGGTCTGGTAAACCCACCTTCACGCTTCCTGGAGGACATCCCACCGCAACTGATGACCACCAAAGGATTATGGGAGAGGGAAACCACCCCACCGTCGGTTAGCCGCGAAAAACCAACGGAGTTAATCGTCGGTGACCAAGTTTATCACAATAAGTTTGGCAGCGGAATCGTGGTAGATTGCTTCCCGATTAGAGGCGACCAGGAAATAACCGTATCCTTTCAAATGGTGGGAGTCAAGAAGCTTTTGTTCAGCCTCGCTCCGTTAAGAAAAATCGAGCCAGACTATTGACAGAGTGTTTACTAACCTCACCCCCTTTATCCCCCTCTCCTTCAAAGGAGAGGGGGAAGAGATTTATAGAGAGGGGTTTCACCCCTCTCTTACCTACACTCCCCCTTCCCTTGCTAAGGGAAGGGGGTCAGGAGGATAGGTTGCTAAACAATCTCCTATTGACAGAATACACGAAACCGTGTAAGATTTAGATAATGCCGATCAAGGTTCTGACTCCACAGGTCGTCTCGAAGATAGCTGCTGGTGAAGTAATTGAGAGACCGGCTTCGGTAGTCAAGGAACTGGTGGAGAACTCGCTTGATGCTCAAGCCACTGAGATCAATGTTGAAGCGCATGGCGGTGGAATAGAGTTAATCAAGGTAACCGATAACGGAACTGGCATTCCCGCCTCGGAGGTAGAGCTCGCCTTTCATAGATACGCTACCAGCAAGATCGCTGACCTAGTTGACCTGGAAGATATCTCCAGCCTCGGCTTTCGTGGTGAAGCGTTACCCAGCATAGCTGCTGTAGCTGAAGTGGAAATCCTCACCAGAGCACCTTCACAGCCAATCGGTAGCTACATATGTTTGAGAAAGGGAGACATAGTTGCCAAGGAAAGTCGCGCCAGACAGCAAGGAACCACTGTGGTGATACGCCGACTGTTTCATTATCTCCCAGCACGCCTCAAGTTCCTCAAATCAGCAGCTACGGAAAATAGCCACATTGCCTATTTACTGAACGAATATGCTCTTGCCTTCCCTGAAGTCAGGTTCAGCCTGGTTACCGATAAACGAAATAACTTATTCACCAGGGGCGATGGAAATTTGCGGAACGTGGTCAGCCAAATATATGGGTTAGAGGTAGCTCAGAAGCTGTTAAAGGTGGAGGAAGAGAACGCTTTTGCCAGAGTTAACGGACTGGTTAGTCCGCCATCACTCAATCGAACCAATCGTAGCTATGTCAGCTTCTTCGTAAACCGTCGCTGGATACGCAGTCCATTATTAGCCAAGGCAGCCGAGCAAGCCTATCACGGCTTACTGATGGAAGGCAGACATCCCTTAGTAATACTCAATCTATCATTGCCAGGCAAGGAGATCGACATCAACGTTCATCCTGCCAAAGCCCAGGTGAAGTTCCACCATGAACAAGTTGTCTTCGCTACCGTGGAAAGGGCAGTAGGGGAAGCGCTGGGCAAAGCATCCATGGCAAAACCGATAGCCATGCCTGCGATGGCTAGTCACTATCAGCAACGAAGCTTCTCAACGGTGAGCGATAAAGAGCCGACTTTCGTTACCCCGTTACCCACTCTCAGCCTGCCTATTTTGCACGTCATTGGACAACTAAGCAACACATATATCGTTGCTGAAGGTCCTGAAGGGCTTTACCTTATTGACCAACATGCAGCACATGAGCGGATACTTTATGAAAGAATATTAGCCCAATGGTCCAGACAGGAAGTCGAGGTTCAAGGCCTGCTTGAACCAATAACCATGGACGTTAATCCCAGAGAGGAAGAAATCCTGAAAACCAACAAAGATATGCTGGCTCAATTTGGCTTTGACATCGAGCCATTCGGTGACAGGAGCTATTTGATACGAACCATACCGGCATTAGCCACCAGAGCAAACCTTGACGAGGTAATGAGCACACTATTCAGCAATCTTGACAGCAAAGAAGATGTAACTTCATGGGAGGAAAAAATAGCTCAATCACTCGCTTGCCATAGCGCTATCAGAGCAGGACAGCAGCTAAGCAATGATGAAATGCGGGAATTAATAAGACAGCTGGAGCAAGCAAATCAACCACGCACCTGCCCTCATGGCAGACCAACCATGATTCAGTTGACCTCACATCAATTGGAAAGGGAATTTGGCAGGACAGGGTAGTGTCGTAGAAGGTGCCAAAATCCTGTTGCTTTCCTAGAACGCAAGTGCTAAAATAGCCGCCAGTGAAGCTACTAAAAATAGCGTTAGACAAACAAGATTACAATCTGGCTGCTCACGTCCTTGTCTATGGCTTGATAAAGGCGACACAGGAGAAGACTAAGGACTCAGTAAACTCCAGAGAATTACGAAACTGTCATGCGAGAAGGAACAGGAAAAGATGCCTGCAAGGGTGACCACCGTGGGTTTTACTCCAAAGCATTACAGGAAGCAGAGAAGCTAGAGCTAGACGAAGCCTACCAGATACAAGGCGTTGACGATGAAATCGCTTTACTCAGGCTTAAACTCAAGGAATTAGCGAAGGATCAGCCACAGAGAATCGACCTCCATCTCAAGGCAGCCAACACTATCGCCAGACTGGTCAAGATCAGATACCAAATCAGCAAGGAGCAAAAGAACTCGCTTAAGGAAGCCATTGCCAGGGTGCTCACCGAGGTTGCTTTACCCCTGGGGATAAACATCGGGGTGAAGAAACTGTAGCCTTCATGAAATTAAGACCCTACCAGCAAGAAGTAGCTAAAGCAGTGCTCAGCTCCATCCAGAGCCACAAGGGCTTCACCTTTTCAGTGGAGATTGCCCGTCAGGGAGGGAAAAACGAACTATCTGCCCATCTGGAATTGCTTTTGCTCACTCTTTACATGGCTCAAGGCGGAAATTTGATTAAATGCTCCCCCACCTTCAAGCCACAGACGATAATCTCCATGACCAGGTTAAAGGACAGACTTGATGACTTTGGCTTCAATGGACTATACCACTCACAAATGGGATACATCACTCAATTGGGTGAAGCCAAGGCGACATTCTTATCGGCGGAGGAATCATCTTCAGTGGTAGGACACACCGCTGATATCCTGTTAGAAATTGACGAATCCCAGGACGTCGCAAAAGAAAAATACAACAAGGAGTTCCGACCTATGGGCTCAGCCACCAATGTCACCTGCGTCCACTACGGCACAACCTGGGATGATGACACCCTGCTGGAGGAGATAAAGCAGAACAACCTGGAGCTGGAAAGAATAGACGGGATAAGACGGCACTTCAGGTATGACTGGCAGGAAATAGCCAGATACAACCGGGATTATGGCAGATATGTTATTCAGGAGAGGGAAAGGCTTGGCGAAGACCACCCGCTATTCAGGACTCAATATGCCTTGTTGCCCATCAAAGGCGGCGGAAGGTTTCTATCCCGGCAGCACATAGCTCAGATGATTGGAAGCCATCAGAGGCTGCAGTCGCCCCATAAAGCAAGGACTCTGTATATCGCTGGTGTCGACCTGGCTGGAGAAGCCGAACAGGCTCCGCAATCCGTGGACAGCATGAGATTGCTTCGCTTCGCTCGCAATGACGAGGGAAGGAGCCAGGATTCCACCGTTATCACCATCGCTGAGATGGATATGGCTAACAGATTGCCAGTATTGAGGATAGTGGAACAGTATCAGTGGACGGGGATAGCCCATAGCCAGCTATATCCACAAATGGTGGAAATTCTAAAGAACATATGGAATTGCCACCGTATCGCTGTCGATGCTACCGGGATTGGTCAGCCTATAGCCAGTTTCCTGAAGAAAGAACTGGGTAGCAAGGTGATCCCATTCACGTTCACCCAGAAAAGCAAATCCGCGCTGGGATTCGAGCTGTTATCCTACACAAATTCAAACAGGTTAAAGCTATACCGTCAGGATGGTTCCAGGGAATATCGGGAGACGATGTTTCAACTGGAAAAAGCAAAGGCGCAATATCGACCCAATCAGACGGTAAATTTCTATGTTCCGCCCTCGGAGGGACATGATGATTTTCTAATGAGCCTTGCCCTGCTGATAGCCGCTGCTAAAGAGTCGACGGTTCGCCACGCTAAAGGCTCAATGCAACAAGAATTCTAGACTCCAGGCACCAAATCCTGAATAGGGTCAAACCTCAAAGATAAAAAATCAAAATTACAATTCAAAAATGCAACAAAAATTTCCTTTAAAAGTTTGCGCCGTCATTTCGCACTTTGCGCCTTAATTGTTGCCTTCTGCCAGTTGCTATTGTTTGCAGTTTCGGATTTAGAATTTGTGACTTTGCCCTTTGCTCTGTTTCCGTTCACTCGCCCAACAGGTTGGGTAAATCCCTGGCCACATCACTCATTTCTTCAATCCTCTGCTTAGTTTCCATTAACTGCCCTTCATATTCCGCAGCATAAACCGTAGCTTGCTCATAAAAATCCCTCACCCTGGGCACCAAGGATAGCTGCGAAAATATCACGGCAACATCAATGAAATGCTTCTCGCCAGGGAAATCGCCTCCCCTTATCGTGGCATTCGGTGAAAGCTCCCTGATGTAGCTGCTAACGTTCTTCACCATATCCATGTTCATCTCCCTGCCAGGCCCGGCGATAATGTACAGAGCTTTGCCAGCATCCCTGGGGTCGCAATCAATGGAAAGTTCATGCACGGTAGCATCCATGGCCCGCGTTCCCCTGAAGCTCTCCAATGCTTTGTCACGGAACTTCTTCTTATTTATCTCCCAGGGGAAACGCATACCGGGGAGCACAGTCCTCCCTATACCAACGGTGGTCCACCCCTCAAGAGAGGCAAGCACATCACCAGCATCCACTGTCCTTGAACCCACAAATCTACCCTTGGTTACCTCGCCAGCACACAACAAATCATAAAAAGGCTCAGCGATTTGCCGGTTTATCTTATCCATATTATTCATCAGACTCATGTCCTTTCTAACATATCTCTGGTTATCCGCCAGGAAAACGGCATCCACTACATCGTAGATTGACTTGAGGCAGGTGGCAGTATTATAAACGCTTCGGGCCTCAGTTGTCTGTTCATGCTCAAAAGGAAGCACAACAAGGGCCAAAATGGGCTTATTGAGGTATCGCTCCTTAATCATCTTGGCAATCACCGGTATCCCCCCCGAGCCGGTACCACCAGCAGCGCCAGCGACAATCATAAAGGCATGGGTTTCATAAAACCTTGGTTCTGCCCTTATAGCATCCATCACCTTATCGCCATCCTCCTTAGCCAGCTTGGCGCCAAGCTCATTAATCTTGCCAACACCATGCCCCAGTGTCTGACGCAAGCCAATAAGTATGCGATGCATGTAATCATTTTTGATAAACTTCAATCCAGTAAGGTCAGCCTGGTCAGTATTCACCGCCAGGACATGCGGAGCAATGACCGCCTTGCGTTCCGCCCGCGCCTTAAGATTTAACCTGGCAAAATGGTCGGCAACCCGACAACCACATTGCCCCAATCCGATAACTGTTAGCTTCATCTATTACCTCCTAATTGCATTAGCCGTAATAATAACGCCGTGGCCTTATCACAAAGAACTAAACCAGGACACCCGTAAGGGTGTCAGGTATTTCGACCTCTTCAAAAAGACCAGCAGATCCAGCTTGTTTGCTTTCCCAGCGACTTGCATAACTATCTCGCTATAGTGTCCTTTTCCTCTTATTTTGGTAGACTCCAATACGTCTAAATCTAAGTCCTGCAGTGCCCCTTTGTCAATTACCCCAAACGGGTAAAATGGTCATAGCTAAATCGTACCGGATAAAAACTACGCTAAGATGACTGGCAACCACATTGCCCAATCCGATAACCGTTAGCTTCATCTGTCACCCCTTAATTGCACTAGTCGTAATAAGAACGCCGTGGCCGTATCACATAAAAGTAAACCAGGAAACCAACAAGCACCCCTACTAAAGCTATAATAGCGATAAGTCCCCATAATGGCAACCGCCCCCCGGCGTGAAAAGATTGGACAATGGTCCATTGTCCTTCATTCGCTGCAGCGTCTACAGCCCTGAGTCTCCAATAGTAGGTGCCGCCGGACAAGGCATAGTCTTTAGGTAAGGAATATGTAATAGTGTCATCGAGAGCGGTAACGTTTTCGCCGGGAATGGAGAGAGATACTACAGGGGCAGTGAAACTTGTGCTATTGGTGGATATCTGCAACTCGTAGCTGACGATGCCACTCGCGTCGGTTACCTTAGACCATTCAAATGTAGGAGTTACCTTGCCCACAAAGCCAACTCCAGTGCCATTTGCTGGCGAGAGGGGCTCTGGAGCCGCTGGCGGATTCTCCTCCATGAAGAAGGTCTCACTGGCCAAGACATGCCCCAGGCTATCCTCCACAACTACCTCCTGTGCACCATGCATTCCTTTAGCCTCAAAAGTAACAGTACCAGAAGAGGGAAAATTGCCTTCACTGGTGGTAACAGTGCTAGCTGTCTGACTTCCATAAATAATGGTTAGAGAGACACCAGGGTCAAAGCCACCGCCGGTTACAGTTATAGTCAGGCCCACATGGCCTGGAGAGGTGGAACTCGTTATCGGCGCCAATTTCATCCCTGGAGCTACTTTGAAGGTAACATCAGCAACTTCGGAATAGCTGGTATGTTTACCTGCGGCATCTACCTTGTAGCTTCCTTCAACACTGGGCGGCACCTCAAAAGTAGCAGTCCAGCTGCCATGCTCATCGGTTTCCGCCTCCTCAATCTGCGGCACCACTTCATCATCATACTTTATCTTGATACTCGCCTCTTCATCCTCAAATCCCGTGGCGGTTACAGTGACGATATCGCCCACGGAGCCCGATTTTGGATTCAAGCTTATGCGCGGCTTCACGGTGAATTCGACCTCATCGACATCATCATAATCGGTATCGTCACCCTTGGCTCCCACATCATGCTTCCCTCCGACAGACTCAGGAACGACAAGAGTTGCCGTCCAGGTACCATACTCGTCAGTTTCCGCTTTATCAATCTGCGCCACCTCATCGCCATCATACCTTATCTTGATATCCTCCTCGTCCTCGGCAAACCCGGTGCCGGTTACCTCAACCTCGTCTCCTACAAACCCCTCATCGTCATCCATCTCAATCTTTGGCTCCACAGTGAAATACTCTTTTGCGCAGGCTGTGCTGGTATAGCAAACACAAACATAATGCTTGCCACTGGAGCTCTCAGGAATATCAAACTTATATGTAAAATTGCCGTCGTCAGTAGTGTCGAAATCTCTCTTTATCAGCTCGCCGTCAAAGCAGTCAGAGCCCTCAACACAATAATAGATATCCACGTCTTCATTGAAATCAAAGTCATATCCCCGGATAGTCACATCGTCTCCCACATTACCTGAGTCGGGCGAAAGTTCGATACTCCGAGCAGCCTGAACTTGCTCAGGGACAGCAAGAACCGGGATTGCTATAAGACAGATGAGCAAAACAATGATTAACCGTGGCAGTAACTTCATTTAACAACCCCCTTTATTCGTCATTGCGACCTTTTTATTCGTCATTGCAAGGTTTTTTCTTCGTCATTGCGAGCCGAAGGCATGGCAATCTCAAATCCTCTCACCACACTATTATAACATCCCCCCATTTCTGGCTCATTCTATCATAATAATGAAACTCCAGCACAAAAGTAAATACCCAGCTTGGGAGAAAAAATATTTGTTGTATCACGCTTGCCATGGCAAACAAAGGTGAGCATATTACACAAAGTCATGCTCAGGATAATCGCAACTATCTGCCCACTCAAAGCAGCGCGGACATGCTGCTAGGCAATCCATGTTTTCGCTTTTCTTCGCCACCAGGGAAGACAACCCAAAAGCCCAACGAGAATCACCCCGATCAAGATTCTCCACCAGTATTGGTTGAACGATGATGGTGCTGCAGGGCAATAACCAGGCCAGGAGTTGGTTATTCACTCTGTGCCGGCTGTGCCTTCACTCTCTGCCGGCTGGGTTGGTTTTCTCCTTGTTATCCACCGAATCGCTGCCCAGGTAATCAGGCCAACAGCGAGTATTATGCCAAAGATGGCCCACCAGTCGATGATTCGTGACACCGTGAACTCTCCACTCAACCCGGCGACTTCTACCTCATACTGCCCATAATCCATTCCAGACAGGGTGAAGCTTACCTGCTGGCTTTGTCCTGCAGCCAGTGTCACTTTCTTGGCATCTACCGCTTCTTCATTTAACTTCAGTTCAGCAGTATAAGTGCCTTTTTGCCCACCGTTATTGGCTACATTAGCAGTGATGGTAACATCATTTCCTGTTACTCCCACGAAGATGTTTTTCCATACCTGCGGGCTTTGCTCAATATTCAAGGCGCTCGGCACAAAACTGGCCGGTGTGGGAGCGGGGGCAAGTTCTGCTATTATGGCAACTGCGCTGCAGTGGTTTATCAGACCGGTTGCCTTACCAACTTCGGCTACGCGACCTATATCAGTTGGCAAACTAACCCAACTGCCCTGTTCGATATCATAGTAGGCAACAGCCACCGAATCGGTAGATTCGGGCAGGTCATTGGGGTCATAGCTCAACACTATTGTGATATTCTGGTCGAAGCTAACGCCTGAACAACATTTCAGCCTCTGATAGCCATAGTTGCCTGTGAAGTTATAGACTGAGCCAACTATTACTGAACCATCCGGCACCGGCGGTGATTGATTTGCCACTCTCATCATTAGTACTTCTGGCGCTTTGTTAGTGTCATCACAAATCACCCTGGTGTCACGGTCAATCTCCACGAAGTTGGTGTTATTAAAGTCAGGTGCCACCTTGTCTTCGAGAGTTTCGCTGGTACCGTATGATATTCTTACCATGGTTATCTTTCCCAGAATGTCTATCTCGAGATAGACGCTGCCACCGCCGCCTCCACCACCCCTACCGCCGCCTCCACCACCGCCAGGTGACCTAATATGTAAGTCAACTGGCACCACCTGTGGAGTGTTGTTCACTCCGGCGGCACTTATGGTGATGTTAGCGGTGTAGTGTTTAGCAGGCATTCCTGTTATATTAACGGAAACAGCTACCGAAGTGTTATCACTGGGACCTGTTGAGTTGCCACCTATAGGACTTTCATTGAGCCAGGCAGCGTCATCGTTCAGCGTCCAGTTGAATATCCCTCCACCTGAGTTCCATATCTTAAGCGTCTTATTTGCCGGGTTTGAACTACCTTCCGTAGCACTGAAGCTGAGGCTTGCCGGGCTGAAGGATATCCACGGGGGCGGCACGCTGATATGCAGGCTCACCGGAACAACCTGTGGAGTGTTGTTCGCCCCGGCGGCACTTATGGTGATATTGCCAGAATAGTTCCCGGCAGACATACCTGTTATATTGGCCGCTACCGTCACGTTGTCGTGTTCACCTGTCGAGTTGCCACTCATCGGGGCTTCACTGAGCCAATCGGCATCATCGCTCAGCGTCCAGTTGAGCATCCCGTCACCCGAGTTCCATATCTCAAGTGTCTGGTTTGCCGGGTCTGTGCCGCCTTCAACAGCACTAAAATTGAGGCTTGCCGGACTGAAGGATATCCACCGCGGTGGCACACTAATATGCAGGCTCACCGGAACCATCTGTGGAGTGTTGCTCGCCTCGGGGGCACTTATGGTGATGTTGGCGGAATAATCCCCGGGAGACATACCTGTTATGTTGGCCGCTACCGTCACGTTGTCATGTTCACCTGTCGAGTTGCCACTCATCGGGATTTCGCTGAGCCAGGCAGCATCGTCGGTTAGCGTCCAGTTAAGCGTCCCTCCACCCGAGTTCCATATCTCAAGTGTCTCATTTGCCGGGTCTGCGCCGCCTTCAACAGCACTGAAACTCAGATTCGATGGGCTGAAGGATATCCCCGTAGCCGGGCTGATATGCAGACTCACCGGAACGACCTGTGGAGTGTTGTTCGCCCCGGCAGCACTTATCGTAATGTTGGCGGAATAATCCCCTGCAGACATTCCTGTTATATTGGCCGCTACCGTCACGCTGTCGTGTTCACCTGTGGAGTTGCCACTCATCGGGATTTCGCTGAGCCAAGCAGCATCATCGCTTAGCGTCCAGTTAAGCGTCCCTCCACCCGAGTTCCATATCTCAAGTGTCTCATTTGCCGGGTCTGCGCCGCCTTCAACAGCACTGAAGCTCAGATTCGCCGGGCTGAAGGATATCTCCGTCCTCAACACAACCCCCACCTGGGAGTCTCCTGCTATGTCTTCGAAAATATGCTCTCCAGGGATCCAAGGAACAGCGAGATAATATCCGAGAGAACCGATAAAGCTATAATTTCCCAGCTCGGCGTCATTGGGTACAGTTACCTTATACAGGGCAGCAAACGAAGCCCCCTCATCAAACAACCCACCCCAGGTAAACTGTGCTTCATTCCCTGTAGCCATAGCTGTGGCCGCCGCTGGGGTGCACCATGCTACATTGACGGTCACGTTCCAACCAGCAGGAGCAACGTCAGTAAGGGAGAGAATAGTGAAGTTATCCGCAGGTGCGGTGAAGGTCACGGTGACATTGAATGTCTCCCCTATGTACACCTTGTCGGGCAGAATTCTGATTGGATTGGCCGATGGGAGCCCCAGAGCTATGTGCAGAGGCATGATGGCAACAGCCATCAGTGCCACTACAATAAGCAACGCTACAGACACTCTCATACTCTTAATTATACCACGAACGGCGCTCAAACGCACTGAGACTGGCTATACACTCCATGGCTACCTCCGTTAGCAGTGGCAGCCGCAGGGGAATTGCCAGGAGTGTACCACCTCCATGGCTTTCCAGTTAGAAAGCTGCCAATCAGGCTCCGGAGTTACACCGTCGTCGCCAAGCGGTACAAACAGCATGTGATTGACGGCTTCCATAGCCATAGACATTGAAGCTGCCCTGCAAACAAGTCCGTAGTCACCTACGAAGTTCAAAACGTTTCCTGCAGCCAGTAGTTCTGGCGTTGACCAGTCTATGTAGGCGGGGTAATTGGGATTATGAGAGGGTGGTGCTATCCTACCACCGTCTGCCACGGGCCTTGTGTCTAACGGGAAGTAGCAGTACTTTGTAGCAATCTTGTAATAGTATCCCGTGTCATCCGCGCAATCCTCATACACGGCAATGCCGCCTACTATACTGCTGGAATCGTCATCCTCCCAAACATCATCGTCCTCGTACAGCGTGACCAACACAGTGTCCAGCACGTTCCCGAGAACATCGCGAGTCTCTCCAGTTTCACAGCCAGGGACTGTTACTATCTTCTCACACTCGCCTATTATGCACGATTCATATGGTCCTTCATTTCCAACCCAGTACTCAATCCAGGCTGCATAAAGGTTTTGGGGACTACCCTCGCATGGAGGGCATGTGCCAGGCGTACAATTACACTCAGGAGGATCACCTGTTGGCCAGAAATTGGATCCCGGGCTAGCAGTCGCCGGAATGGTTACGTTATATCTGGCGCTGATGACTTGGCCAGCAGTAAAAGGTCCAGCCCAGGAATACTCTGCCTTGTTGTAGGGACTCATGGTCCAGTCTGCTGCCGGTACACACCACGCAGTATTGGTCTCAACCTCCCAACCAGCGGGAGCAAAGTCGGTCAGACCGATACTGTTGAAGTCATTCACCGATGCGGTGAAGTTCACGTAGACGGAGAACGTCATTCCAGGATACTCGGCGTCATAGTCCAGAGCATCAGGAGGCAGATCTCTCATAACATCGATATCGGTAGGCTCCGTGACATCCAGGATTATCGGAAGGACAAATGTGCTACCAGTTATGGTGATAAAGGCATTATAAGTTCCTACCCCCAAACCCGTGGTATTAACAGTCACCAACACCGTATCAGACGCATTGGCAGTAAGGCTACCACTGGTGATGTTCTGTCTAAGCCAGCTCATGTTCCCATTGGGGACATAGGTTACATTTGAGGAGTTCCAGTTGAGTATGCCACCACCGCAGTTAGTTATAGTGTAAGTGGCGGTAGCAGGTGTATTCGGCGCAAGTCTCAAGGGCAGGCTAGAAGGTTCGACGCAAATTTTTGGCAGATGCTCCTCAAAGTTCGCCGTTACGTACTTATCACCATCCATGGTTATGTTTGTCGGCGTCGTGTTCCCACTCAGGTCTCCACTCCAGTGGTCAAATTCGTACCCACCTGCCGCTACCGCATTAAGAGTCACGTTCTCACCACAAGTCCACGTTGTCGTGTTGGGATAGCCGGATGGTGTTGTTCCATTCACCGTCACATTTCCACCACCATCAGGGGTAACATTTACCGTCA
>Ga0315550_1002039_pt1 | contig 12408 bp, 11 predicted proteins | sample SalMarSW160190MG_2_FD_203100 | JGI IMG/M metagenome (GOLD analysis project Ga0315550, IMG submission 203100) | Salt marsh sediment microbial communities from the Plum Island Ecosystem LTER, Massachusetts, United States - Salt Marsh Sediment SW1601-90 ... | reverse complement strand
CGCACTGCCGGGTCGCGGCGACGTCGAGGCATTGTTGAGGGCGCGCGGCGAACCCTAGCCAGCGGCGCTCACGCCCCTGCCGGCAGGGCCTCCACCTCTGCTCGTGTCGGCATGGACGGCGCCGTGCCGGCCCGCGGCCATCCTGAGAAGATCGTTTGAGCGAAGCGACAGGGTTTTGCCGTCGCCCTCCCCGTCACGCCCCCATGTATTCGCGGCGCGCGATTTGCTCTGCCAGCGTCAGCCACCGTCGTCCGGCTTCACCCTCGCCGCCAGCAGATGCCGCCAAAGCCTCGCGCCGCAGCTCGGCAAGACGTCCGACCGGCAACCGCTGGTTCTGGTCCAATTCCTCCGCGATCTCAACGAACCGGTCCGCCGCCTCTCGCCCCCCGAGGCGCGGTGCCAGATCCTCGTCGAGGAACCGCTCCCAGGTGAGCGTCGGCTCCCAGGTGAATCGGGCGAATGCCAGATAGCTCAATTCGGCAGTGGCGATGTAGGAAGACGGCTCGCCCCACACCGTCAGCCCTTTCATGCCGGTCGCATGGACGACCTGTGCCATCTCGGCGAAGCTTTTCGCGTTGAGGGCATAGCGCTGCGTGCGCTCGTCGCCGTTCCACTGGCAGGCAAACTGGCAGCGCAGGACATTCGGCTGGGTTGGCAGCGCCTCGACATAGTCGGGGGCGAGTTCGTCCCTGAGCCGCGTCCAGAATGACCGGTTGGCGGTGTGCTGATAGATACCGCCCGGCGGCAGCTTCGCCTGCGCCCTGGCCGCAACCGGGCTCAACAGGTTGTCCCATTGCATCTCGCAGTAAACCCAAAGGTCGGGTCGGCGGGCCTTGGCCGCTCGAAAGAGCCGCGGGAAGTTGTCGGCCATGTCGGTGTGCGACCACGAGTCGCCGTGGTCAGAAACGCGACGGGCCGCCTCGTCCGCGTTTGCGCGCCGGGCCACGCAGCGATCGCAGCCGCAGACGCCATAATCGCCGCTCTCGATGTTGATGCCGCCAATCTCGAAGGTGCCGGCAAGCCAATCGACCGCTTCCTCCATCCACGCCATCGTTTCCGGCGCGCTCGGACAGGCCGACACGGTGTAGTCGGAGCGCGGAAAGCTCAGTGGAAAGGAAAGATCGGCGAGTTGAAAGCCGACGCCCTTCTCCAACGTCGCACGGAATTGCGGGTTCTTCCTGAGCCAGCTGGCAAGATTGTACGGGTGGTCGCCCTCCCAGTAGACCCCTCCGTAGGCGCCGATCGCGATGCCGGGGATGATCCGCACACCCCGCTGGTTGGCGTAGCGACACAACTCCTGGGCCGCCTCGACGCCGCCGTGGGAATCGCGCAGGAAACCGTAGATGACAATGGCCGCTATCCGGTTGCGGCTGCAGAAATCGATCAGACGGCGGTAGTCGGCGTGAAACCCGCTTGGCGGCTTGCCGTACGGGTTGAACACGCCGATCTCCTGATGGCCGATCTGCGAGAGCTCCCAATTGGTCGAATGGTCCCACGTCCAGAACGTGCGGAAGGCGAGACCCGGCGACGATTCGATCGATCCGGGAGCGACAGCCAGACTGGCCGGATCCGATCCGCCTCGGTCGATCAGCTCTTCAACCGCATAGATCACGCCCGGCACGCCGCCACCGGCTATCCGCACGACCGGATGATCCTGACCCGCCTCCACGGCGATGCGAAATGCGCCCTCGGCAAGGCCCTCGTCCTCGGCCAGGGTGAGGACGGGCGTGGCACCGTCGCCTTCGCTCCGCCACGCCACCTGCGGATGCGCCTCGCTGAGACGGCGAAGCGCGTGGGGAAAGGCCGCAGCCCCGTCGATGCGAACCGGGCCGGCGAGATTGACTTTGTCCGGGACGCCCATCGGTGCTCTGCTCCCGCTGTTGTTCTTTTTGCCCGTGCGACCGAGGAGAAACGGCCATGCGCTACGAGTTGATGCTGCCACATCAGATCAGGAAGGCAATAAGCCGAAACTGGCCGGTCGTGCTGCCGCTCGGCGTGCTGGAGTACCACGGCGAGCATCTGGCCGTCGGCATGGACACCCTGGCCGTGATCAGGGTTGTCGACATCCTGGAAAAGGAGATCGACCTGGTCATCCTGCCACCGTTCTACTACGGCGCCAGCAGCTACGCCGTCGAGCCGCCGGAGGGCAACGGTTCGTTGCAGGTCGGCGCCGATCGTTTGTTCCCGTTCGCCGAAGCGATGTTTCTGGCGCTGCTGCGGGTCGGGTTCCGCAACATCCACTTCTTCATCCACCACCAGACCGAGAATTTCGCCGCCGGCATGCCGACCGACCTCGCCTTCAAACTTGCCGCCCGTCAGGCCATCTTTGCCTTCCTCGAAAAGGAACGCGGCGAGGGCTGGTGGGGCAACGAGAAGATGGCGAACTATTATGCCGAGCAGGCCGGCGGCGACGACCCGTTCAACTGGATCAAGGGGCATCCGCTGCTGACCGCCGAGATGATCAAGCGCTATCCGTTCGACCACGCCGGCCAGGGTGAGACCTCGCTGATGATGGCGCTGGCGCCCGAGGGCGTCGACATGAAACGGCTGTCGGCAAAGCGCTGGTATACGCGCAGCGCCAAGCAGGCGTCGGCGCGGCTCGGTGCAAAGGGGCGCGACGCGATCCTTGCCGAAATGCGGCGCGTGCTCGGCGCCACCGGCGCGCCAGCGGGCAAAGCGCGGTCGCGGTCACGGCGGCGCTGAGATTCCGTCGGTGCCGGCGCCGCAGACGAGCGCGCAGATGTGTTGCGCCCCGGCGAGGCTCGGGACGCCGTGGCGCAGGACCGCGAGCGACGCCGCTCCGGAAAGGTCGGCCGCAACTCCCATCTCGAACCACAGCCACCGCGCCGCCGCTTCCATCTCCGCGTCACTGACCAGGACAATCTCGTCGACGTTGCGACGCACGATGTCGAAGACACGTTCGTCCGTGCGGCGACAGGCCATGGTCGGCACCCGTGTCGTGATTTGCGAGAGCGTGACCACACTGCCGGCCTCGACGCTCGCCTTCAGCGTGGGGGAGCCCGTCGGCTCCACGCCGACGATGCGGACGCTCGGCCGCAGGGCACGAATGGCCGTCGACACGCCGGAGATGAGGCCGCCGCCACCGATGGCGATGATGATGGCGTCCATGTCGGGGAGGTCGTCGAGCGTTTCCACGCCGAGCGTGCCCTGGCCCGCGACGACGAGGGGATCGGCGAACGGGTGAAAGTAGACCGCGCCGGTCCTTGCGGCATGATCGAGTGCGGCTTGGTTCGACCGGTCCCACACGTCGCCGACGATCTCCACCCGCGCTTTCCACGCCTTCATTCTGGCAACCTTCTCCGACGAAACCCCGGTCGGCACGAAAATCGTCGCCGGAACGCCGGCGACGAAGGCCGTTCGCGCGACCGCAAGTCCGTGGTTACCGCCGGACGCGGTGACGATCCCCCTGGCACTCTCCTCGCGCGGCGCCCCGAGCAGGCGGTTCATGGCGCCGCGCGCCTTGAACGAGCCGGTGACCTGCAGGCATTCAAGTTTCAGCGTGATGCGGGCGTCGAGTGGCAGCGCGGACTGGAGCTGGGTGAGCCCGACAACCGGCGTCCTGCGAACCCACGGATACACGCGCTGGCGGGCAGCCTCGATCGCGGCAAGATCGATTGGGGGGCGCGTCGCCGGCATTGCCCCCTAGGCGTCCAGCTGCCGCATGAGATCCCGCGTGCGCGGATAGATCTCGCGGAAGATCGAATACAGCCGGCGGTAAACAGCGACGTTGGCCGGATCGGGGTGGAACTCACTGGCAATCGGATTCCACACGGCAATGTCGCCGGGCACGGCATCGCCCACGGCGAGGGCGGCGAGGAACGCATCGCCGTACGAAGCCCCGATGGTGTGACGCCGCACAACCTGGCTGCGCCCGGTCAGGTCAGACGTTGCCTGGGCCCAGATCCGGTTCTTGGTGCCGCCGCCGACGGCGAAAAAGGTTCGCGGTTCGTGTCCGGCATCGACGTAGGCGTCGACGATGTGACGCGTGCCGCAGGCAATTCCTTCGAAGATGGCGCGAAAGATGTCACCGCGCTGGTGAATGAGATTCAAACCGAAGACCACGCCCTTGGCGTGCGGATCGTGAATCGGCGTGCGTTCGCCTGAAAAATAGGGGAGCACCACCAAGCCTCGGGCGCCGGGCGGCGACCCCTCTGCCTCGGCAACGAGGACGGCAAACGCGCCTTCCGCATCGAGTTCGCGGGCGAAGTTCTCGCGAAACCAGTGACCGAGCGTGCCGCTGGTTGCCAGACCCGACACGGCGGCGTGCTGTCCCGGAAACAGCCACGGCGCGTACCACAGCCGTCCGTCGCGAACCCGGGCGCCGGTGATCATGATCATGAAAACAGTGGAGCCATACATCAGCATGGTGTCGCCGACATCGAGCACGCCGACGCTGAGCGCTTCCGCGGCCGCATCAGCCGTGCCGACGATCACCGGCGTTCCTGCTGACAGGCCGGTCTCCTCGGCCGCCCGGCGAGTAACATGACCGGCAATCTCCGTCGTCCAGGCGAGATCGGGCAAGCGATCAAGATCGACGATATCGGCCGCAAGGGCGTCGCTCCAGTTCAACTCGTCGACCACATAGAGTGGGCTCGAGCCGGCTCCGGTATAGTGATCGATCACGTATCGATCGGTCAGACGATGGACCAGATAGGAGGTAGCCGTCAGGATCTTGTGGGTGCGCGCGAAGATTTCCGGCCGGTTGCGCCGCAGCCACAGTATCTTCGGCCCAACCGACTGGGCGGTGAGCGCATTGCCACAACGATCAAGCAGCACCTCTTCGCCGATGCGCTCTGTGAGTTCGGCAATCTCCTTTGCCGCGCGCGTATCGACGCCATAGAGTACGCCATTCATCAAGGGCTCGCCGTCCTCGTCGACCGGCAGCATGCACGGCCCAATGGCGCTGGTGCCGATAGCGCGCACTGCCGAGCCGGGAATCGCGGCATCGGCCAACAGCTTGCGGCTGATGAACGTGAGATCTCCCCACCAGTCCTCGCGGGGGCGATGCTCCGCCCGTCCGGCCTGGGGAGCAATCAGCTTGTGTGCCTTCCTCGCGGAAGCCACGATGGCGCCACCGGCATCGACGATGACGCCCTTCGATTCGAACGTCCCGATGTCGACGCCGAGGTAATAGCTCATTCGCCGTAGTCATCGCGCTCGAGGCTGAAGCCGCGATCGATCCGCTCGATGGCGCCGGTCACCAGGCGCGTGAGCCCGGCCAGGTCGGCGAGGTCGCAGACTTCCAGCGAGGAATGGCTGTAGCGCATCGGGAATCCCAGATCGATCGCCGCGACGCCCGCGTTGACCAGCTGGACGTACGAGGAATCGGTCAGGGCACCGACATGGGCGCTGCGCTGGAGCGCGATCTTTTCGGCCGCGGCCGTCGCCGAGAACAGCGCCACCAGGGCCGGGTGCGGAAGTGTACCGTTGAGCGTGCCGCGGCCGTGGAAGCTGTAGAGGCTCATTGCCGGCCCCGCGCCGAGGTGCACGTCGCCCCGTGCGGCCATGTCGGGCGTGTCGGTGGCGAGAATGAGATCGAGCTGGATGACGATGTCGGGGCTCAGCGCCTGTGCGGCGGCAAGCGCACCGCGCAGATTGAACTCCTCCTGGACGGAGAACACCAAGTGGATCGTCGGCCGGCGGCGCAAGCCACGCAGGACGCGCGCGACCTCGACGACAACCGCGCACCCGGCGCGATCGTCGACGGCCGTGCCGGCGATGCGATCGTTGGCAAGGGTCATGGCCCTGGGCTCGTAGACGACCGGCGTCCCCACGTCGATGCCTGCGGCCAGCACCTCGTTGAGGCTGCCGAACCCGCCATCCACGTAAAGCTCGGCGTAGGGCACGACCCGGTACTTTTCGTCCGCTGCGGTCGCATGATGGCTTTTGTTGGCGATGATGCCGGGACGGTCTCTCTCCTCGCCGATGCAGAACAGCACCGATTGCGATGGCAGCGCCCTCTCGGGCACGCCGCCCAGGCGCTCGACGCGCACCAGCCCGTTCGTCTCAATCTTGCGCACGACGAGGCCAAGCTGATCCATATGGGCGAGCAGCATGACGCTCGGGCGGTCAGCCTCCCCTTCCAGGGTCGCCATCAAATTGCCGAGGCGGTCCGAGCGAGAAGCAATTCCGAGCTCGCTCAATTCCGCGGCAAGTCTGCGGCGCACCCGGATTTCGTGTCCGCTCAGAGCCGGAATCAACATCAACTCGGTCGTGAGCCCGCCAAGACGCGCTTTCAGCTGATCCGCGCTGCGCCCTCGCTTGGCCATTGCCGTCAGTCTTTCCGGGCCTGGTGAACGAGCCGCATGAACTCACCGGCGCAGTCGGTATCGATCGGATTGCACGGGTGGCCATCGACCTTTGGCGCGGATCCTGCGATGGCCATGGTCGCCGTCGAGGCGGCATCGCCACAAAATTCGCGTGGTCTGTCGTTCCCGCTGGCGACCAGATCCTTGCGCGCCGCCTCAACCAGGCCGGTAGGCCCCGCCGCGTCGTCATGGAGCGGTGCACCCGGCAAGGCGCCCAGACGGACCATCGCCATCGCCGGCTTCTTTTCGAAAATCCTTCTGAAATTGGCGGTCATGACGCTCGCTTGCCGGCCATCCTGAGCTCAATCTACGTGTATCACAGACACGGCGGAACGCGCAGGCAGGCATGCGATGGCGAAGCCGGCGGTTGGAGCGTGTCCGGTGGACTAGATCGTGCGGACGAAAACGCGCTGCCGGTGCACCCGTCTGTCGAATTCACGTCGTCCTTCGTGCGCTACCGCGGGGAGCTGCAATCTAGCCGCGTTTCGCAATACGCATATTGGACGCGATATGCATTGTGTTTAAAGTCGGGTCAGTCGATGCGATCGCCCGTGGTGGGCACACGACATCGTCTTCAGGGAGGAAATCGATGAACACGCGCCCGAAATCCGTCCGAGCGTTTGCCTTGGTTGCTGCATCCGCAGCCGCGGTCCTTGCCGGCGTGGCCGCCGCAAACGCATCCGACAACAAGATCGCCCTCATTCCGGGCGGACCGCACCCTTACTTCGCGCCCTGGGAACAGGCGGCGAAGGACGCCCAGAAAGATTTCGGCATCGCCGCGGTCGACTTCAAGGTGCCGACCGACTGGAAGCTCAACTTGCAGCAGGAGCTCATCGATAGCCTTGCCGCCCAGGGCTACAACGGCTTCGGCATCTTTCCCGGCGATGCGGTCGGCATCAACTCGACCATTTCCGAGCTGAAGAGCAACGGTATTCCGTCTGCCGCCCTCGCCGGTTGCGCGCAGGACCCGACCGATGCTGCCTTCTGTTTTGGCACCGACGTCTTCAACTCCGCCTATCTCGGCACGAAAGCGCTGATCAAGGCGATGGGCGGCAAGGGCAACATCGTTCACATTGCCGGTTTGTTGGTCGACCCGAATACGACCCTGCGTGAGAACGCGGTGAAAAAGGCGGTCGACGAAACCAACGGCGCGGTGAAGCTTCTGCAGACCGTTGCCGACACCGACCAGCAGGAGGCCGCCGACCAGAAGATCAATGCGCTACTCGCCGCACAGAAGGATCAGATCGACGGCATGATCGCCACGGCCTACATCCCGTCGGTGGTCGCCTCGAAGTCGCTGCGCACGCTCGGCGATAAGCGCATCAAGTTCGTCGGCATCGACGATGATCCGATCGTACTGGGCGCCATCAAGGACGGCTTCATCGCCGGCACCATGGCGCAAAATCCGTATGGTCAGGGGTATGTCGGTGCCTATGCACTCGATCTACTTGCGAGCGGCAACTGCACGGTGAAGGCCGACGCTCCGTGGATCAAGACGCCACAGACCGCCCGTTTCATCGATTCGGGCACGTTGTTGATCAGCCAGGCCAACCTGACGTCTTACAAGGATGACTTGAAGAAGATCACGGCCGATCTCCAGAGCAAGTTCAAGTCGACATACCTTAACTGCAAATAAGCCGGGCTAGCCTGCCGCCGGTTCGGGGTCGTGCCGCCCCGGACCGGCCGGCCGTGGTAAATCGGTTGTCGGTTTGCCGCGGCGCTGGCTGGTGCGTTCCTGTGAAAACCCGCGGAAGCCATCGTTCATGAGCGACGAAGCGATCAGCGAAGCACCTGCACCGCAACGGCTCCTCAACATTGGCATGCTGCTGGCGCAGTTCGGCCTGGTCATCATCATCCTCGCTTTTTGGGTCTTCTTCGCCTCGCAGGCATCCGGCTTCCTGTCGCCCTTCAATCTGTTCAACATCGGCCGCGCGCTCGCGATCGACATCATCATCGGATTTGCGCAGATGGTGGTGCTGGCGACGGGCGGCATGAACCTCGCGGTGGGCGCCATCGGCGTCTGTGCCGTCATGACCGCCGGCTATCTGATGCAGACGGTGGGGCTGCCGGTGTGGTTGGCTGTGGTCGGCGCGCTGGCGCTGGGCGCCGCGCTCGGCTGGCTCAATGGTTTCGCGATCGTGCGAACGGGGGTCAACGCCTTCATCATCACACTCGCCAGCGCCAACCTCTTCTCCGGTGGCATGCTCATTCTGACCAAGGCGGTGCCGCTCAACAGGCTGCCGCCGGCGGTGAGTGCCTTTGGACGCATGAAAATCGGCTTTGTGTCGCCGCTGCTCATCGTTGCCTTGAGCCTCGGCGTGCTGCTCTTCGTGCTTTTCCGCTACACCACGCTTGGGCGGCAGATTCTTGCCGCCGGCGCCAATGCGCGCGCAGCGGCGATGTCGGGCGTGCCGGTCGGCCGCATCATCGTGATCGCGCACACGCTCTCGGGGCTGCTGGCGGCAATCGCCGGCGTGCTCCTGGTATCGCGCCTCGGCGCGGCGATGCCTTCCGTCGGCGGAAACGACTGGCTGTTGCCCTCCTTCCTGGGGCCGGTGATCGGCGGCACGCTGCTTTCGGGCGGGTTCGTGTCGGTCGTTGGCAGTGCGCTTGGCGCGTTGCTGGTAACAACCATCCGCAGCGGTCTGCTCGTGCTGCAGATCGGCAGCTTCTGGCTTGATTTCTTCCTCGGTGTGATCCTGCTCTTCGCGGTGCTGGTCGACCGCTACCGGAGGGTCTATGCCGAGCGCATCAAGATGGTGCGGCGATGAGGATGCTGCGCAGGCTCGTCATGGTGGAATGGTCGGGCCTCGCCGCCGCGATCGTGCTGGGCGGCATCATTCTCTCGTGGGTGGCGCCGAATTTCCTCACCGAGTTCAACCTCTACGTCATGCTGCGCAGCTTCTGCGTCAGCCTGCTGGTCGGTTTTGCCCAGATGGTCACGCTCGGCGTCGGGCAGTTGAACCTTTCCGTTGGCGCCCTGGGCGGGCTGGTTGCAATCTGCTTCGGCGGCATGATGGAGGTGCTCGGCGTTCCCCTGCCGGTGGCGGTTGTCGCGGCGGTGGTGCTGGGCGCTGCCGGCGGACTCGTCAATGGCTTGCTGACGGTGCGCACTGGCATCAACGGGTTCATCATCACGCTTGCGACCGCATCCGCCTTCACCGGCATCAACTTCGGCATCACGCGATCGATCCCCTTCTACAAGATGCCACCGGTGCTGGTCGCATTCGGCGAACAGCACCTGTCCGCCTTCCCCTATCTCTTGATTGCCCCTCTGATCGTTGCAGCGTTGCTCGGCCTGTTTTTCGCGCGTACCGTGCCGGGCCGCCATTTGCTTGCGGTTGGCGGCAATCCCAACGCGGCTGACCTGTCTGGCATTTCGCGCAACCGCGCGGTTGTCGTCGCGCATGCGCTTTCCGGCACGCTCGCCGGCATTGCCGCTATCCTCGCCGTCGCCCAGCTCGGCTCGGCGCAGCCGACCATCGGCGCCGACTGGCTGCTTCTTTCCTTCGCCGCGCCGATCATCGGCGGAGCGGCCCTCACCGGCGGTTACATCTCCGTCCTCGGGACGATGTTTGCGGTCGTCCTTATCGCGCTGATCGAAAACGGCATGGTGCTCGCGAAGGTTGACCCCTACTGGGTGCAGTTCCTGCTTGGTGCGCTGATCCTTGCCGCAGTTTGGCTCAATCGATGGCGCGCCGTGCGCACCGGAACGGACTGAGCGCGATGCGCCTGACGATCGACAAGGTGAGCAAGGCGTTTCCCGGCGTGCGGGCGCTCGACGAGGTATCCCTGGCGCTGGCGCCGGGCGAGATCCACGCCGTCATGGGTGAAAACGGCGCCGGCAAGTCGACGCTGATCAAGATCATCACCGGCATCTATCGGCCGGACGCCGGGCACGTGCTGATCGACGGGAAGGACGCAATCTTCAATTCGCCGCGCGACGCGATAGCCGCCGGCATCGCCGCCGTGCACCAGGAGCGCAACTTGATCCCGCGCTTCACGGTCGGCGAAAACATCCTGCTCGAGGCGCTGCCGACGCAGAACGGTCTGGTGGACTATGCGCGTGTGAACCGAGAGGCGCGGCGGCATCTCGATCTGCTCGACCGCAGCATCGACACCAAGGCCGAGGTACGCACGCTTTCGGTGGCGCAGATGCAGATCGTCGAGGTTGCCAAGGCGCTGTCGCTGGAAGCCAAATGCCTGCTGCTTGACGAACCGACCGCATCGATCACCGAGCACGAGACGGCCGCGCTGTTCGACCTGATCGGCAAGCTGCGCGCCGACGGGGTGGCCATCGTGTTCGTCAGCCACAAGCTCGAGGAGGTGTTCGCGATCGCCGACCGCGTGACGGTACTCCGCGACGGGAAAGTCGCGGTAGCGAACGAACCGATGAGCAACATGTCGCGCGGGCGTTTGGTCTCGCTGATGATCGGCCGCGAGGAACGCGAGGCGCAGCTCGGCCGGCGCACGGTCGACCAGAGCAACGTCGTTCTGGAAACGCGGGGGCTGGCGACATCGTTCGGCCATCGCGGCGTCGACCTGGCGCTGCATCGCGGGGAAATCCTCGGGCTTTACGGACTGGTCGGGGCGGGGCGCAGCGAACTTGCGCGCGCGCTGGTTGGCGGAGGCACGATTACCGGCGGCGAAGTCTTCGTGCGCGGCAAGCCCACGCGCATTCGCGACATGCACGAAGCGCTCGCGAGGTATCGCATCGGCTTCATTAGCGAGGATCGCAAGCAGGAGGGCCTGATCCTCATGCACTCGATCCGCGAGAACGTCGCCATAACCATCTGGCGCCGCCTCGCCGGCCCGCTCGGTCTGCTGGGCGCGCGCAAGGAAGCGCGTGCGATCCAGCCTTACGTTCAGCGGCTGGACGTCAGAACGCCGTCGCTTGATCAAACGGTTGGCAATCTTTCTGGCGGCAACCAGCAGAAGGTGAGCGTCGCCAAGTGGCTCGCGGCGAACGTGGAGATCCTGATCATCGACGAGCCGACGGTCGGCATAGACATAAAGACCAAGGCCTACCTGCATGAGCTGATCGGCGAGATCGCCGCCGGCGGCGTTTCCGTCCTGCTCATCTCGTCCGAGATGCCCGAGATCATCACGGTCGCCGACCGCATCCTCGTTATGCACGACTTCCGGCTGGTTGGTGAGGTCGCCAACGACCGGCGCTACGACCCGATGAGCAAGGCGATCATGGGCTTCATCCACGCCGTGGAGGAAACGCCGGATGCAGCCGAATAGCAGGGGCAGACAATGAAGCGCTACGGCATGGCTATCCGGGTCAGGCCGGTGAAGCCGGAAGAGTACAAGCCGCTGCACGCGGCGGCATGGCCGAAGTTGATCCGGCTGCTCGGCGTCAACGCCGTGTTCAAGCGCGCGAATACTCCGCCGAATGTCAAGCCGTTGTATGCCGTCTGCCCGCCGTGCCAGGTGCCGCTTGCCGCGCGCAAGGAGGCCGGACGGCGGGCGGAGACGGCAGAACTTTTCCACATGCTTTGAGGGGCGCCGCCATGGCCAAGATCGATCGCGTAGAGATCCTGATGGTGGACCTGAAACCGAAGGTGAAGCGCACGGACGCGATTCAGGCGTTCGTCAGCCAGGAGACGCCGATCGTGCGCATTTTCGCCGACGATGGGCTGATCGGCACCGGCTACACCTACACGATCGGAACCGGGGGACACGCGATCGTTGAATTGCTCTCGCGCAACCTGGCGCCCCAATTGATCGGACGCGACCCGGACCGGGTTGAGGAGATATGGAAAACACTGTTCTTCCACACCCACGCGACCGCGGTTGGCGCCATCACCTCGCTGTCCTTGGCGGCGATCGACACCGCCCTTTGGGACATGCGCAGCCGCCGTAGCGGCCGGCCGCTCTATGTCGAAGCCGGCGGAGCCCAGCGCTCCGTGCCGCTCTACACCACCGAGGGCGGGTGGTTGCACATTGACACTGGCGAGTTGGTCGACGATGCGCTGAGGGCTAAGGCGGCCGGCTTCGGAGGCTCCAAAATCAAGGTCGGGCGCAGACCGTCGGAGGATGTGGCACGCCTCGCGGCGGTGCGCGAGGCGGTCGG
>Ga0315550_1002037_pt1 | contig 12409 bp, 12 predicted proteins | sample SalMarSW160190MG_2_FD_203100 | JGI IMG/M metagenome (GOLD analysis project Ga0315550, IMG submission 203100) | Salt marsh sediment microbial communities from the Plum Island Ecosystem LTER, Massachusetts, United States - Salt Marsh Sediment SW1601-90 ... | reverse complement strand
TGCCGACACCGGCCTGTTCGCGCTCTATGCCGGCACCGACCAGACCGACGCGCCCGAGCTCATGCGCGTCGTGATCGGAGAGATCGCCGGGGCAACCGAAAACCTCAGCGAGGCCGAAGTCAGCCGAGCCAAGGCGCAGATGCGGACCGGCGCCCTGATGGCGCTGGAAAGCTCGGAGGCGCGCATCGGCCAGTTGGCGCGCCAGATGCTGGCCTATGGGCGGCCGATCCCGCTCGACGAGATCGTCGCCAAGATCGACGCCGTCAGCGTCGACAGCGCGCGCGCCGCCGGCCGCGCCCTGATCGGCGGCAGCCGGCCGGCGATCGCCGCGCTGGGGCCCGGCAACGGCCTTGAAAGCACCGCGGCAATCGCGGAAAGTCTGGTCCGCCGGGCGGCTTGACCGCAAGCGACAGGCACCGGCCCGCACTGCCCATGGCGTTTTTCCGCACCGTCAGTCTCAGCGACAGCTTGCCGGCCATTCCCGGCGCCGGCGTCGTTCTGCGCCTGCCGCAGATCGGCGACTACGCGGCCTGGGCGGGCTTGCGCGAGCAAAGCCGCACCTTCCTCACGCCCTGGGAGCCGACCTGGCCGGCCGACGACCTCACGCGCTCGGCCTTCCGCCGCCGCATCAAGCGTTATGTCGAGGACCAGCGCAACGATCTCGCCTATGCCTTCCTGATCTTCCGCACCGGCGACAACGCCCTGGTCGGCGGGCTCACGCTCGCCAATATCCGCCGCGGCGTGGCGCAGGCCGGCTCCATCGGCTACTGGGTCGGCGCTCCCTTCGCCCGCCACGGCTACATGACTGCGGCGCTGCGCGCGCTCATCCCGTTCAGCTTCCGCACGCTGCGGCTGCACCGGCTGGAAGCGGCCTGCATTCCGGCCAACGCCGCCTCGATCGGCCTCTTGGAGAAGACCGGCTTTAAACGCGAGGGCTATGCCCGCGGCTATCTGTGCATCAACGGCATGTGGCAGGACCACTTGCTCTATGCCCGGCTGCAGGATGACCCGGACTGAACGTGAGGCATGCCTTGGGCTTGCCACGCTTGGATTGCTATAAGCGCGGGCAAGTCGAAAAAAAGATGGGTCGGCCGATGGGATGGGAGCGGGACGGACAGGCGGCGCGGAGGAAGGCGGGCGCCGTGGTGGCCATGGGCCTGCTGGTGGCCGTGGCGCTGGGCGGCTGCAGCGGCAACAGCCTGAACATGGACAGCTTGAAGCTGAACCTGCTCGGGACATCCTCGTCGAAAGGCAACGGCGCGGCCGGCGTCACCGACGCCGACGTCGACGCCGCCGACAACGATACGCCCTGCCCGGAAGTCAAGCTGCGCACCGGGGCGGCGACGCTGATGGTTGGCAGCAAGCCGAGCGAGGGCGAGCCGTCGCCGCTCGACGTGCGCTATCAGGGCTCGATCGTCAACATGGCGCGCGAATGCCATCTCAATGCCGGCCTGCTGAACGTCAAGGTCGGGGTCGAAGGCCGCATCATCACCGGCCCGGCCGGCGGTCCCGGCACGGTCAACGTACCGCTGCGCATCGCGGTGGTGCACGAAGGCATCAATCCGACGACGGTGACGACGAAACTCACCGTGATCCCGGTGACCGTGAACAATGCGGTCGACCGCGTCACCTTCACCCATGTCGATCCCGACATCGCCTTTCCGCTGCCGCAGCCGCCGAGCGCGATCGACTCCTATGTGATCTATGTCGGCTTCGACCCGCTGGGCGCGCAGCCGCAAAAGCCCAAGAAGCCCGCGCACAAGACCCGCGCCAAGCGCAAGCAGAAGCACTAACAGTCTGCGGAAAAAGCCAGAAGTTGAACCCTTTCCCTCTTTTCGGAGGGGACGGTTCTGGCGGCGCGGTCGATTTCTTGGTGCCACTTGCTGCTGTGGACGCCCGCGAGCCTAGGCCGCGACCAGCTTTGAAATGCGGATCAGATTGTAGGCGATGAGGTTGAGCAGAAAATCGGTGGTGACGCGGGCAATGCCGCGATGTTCCACGAACCAACGGTATGAGAGATTGTATTCCGATTGTTCCATCAACTGCCGTTCCGAGCGGATGCCGTAGAACACCGGCAGCAGCAAGGCGTTCAAGAGTTGCTCCGGAGGCCTCGAAGGACGGCCTTCGCGCGCCTAGAGCCTCGAAAGGCTGCGGTTCAGCTCGCCTTGTACATCGCGTACAAGCTCACGGATCTTCCTCAGTGGATGGCTCTTTGGCACCCGCGCCTCCGGCGAGAGGTACGAAAACAACCCGCCCTGATCCATAAACGCACCGCGCATGCGAGGCGCCGCCAAATCGTGATACAAAACCGAATCAGCAAGCCATTGCTATAGCGAAAAGTTTTTCAGTAGACTGCTAGTAGAGCAGTTCCACCCCGCCCGTCGCCACCACCTTGCCCGCCTCCAGCATCACCACCCGCGTGGCGAGCCGCTTCACCTCGGCGGCGTCGTGGCTGACATAGATGATCGGCACCCTCGCTTCGTCGCGCAGCCGTTCGAGATAGGGCAATATCTCACCCTTGCGCGCGGCGTCGAGCGAGGCCAGCGGCTCGTCGAGCAGCAAGAGCCGCGGTCGCATTAGCAGCGCGCGTCCGATCGCCACCCTTTGCCGCTCGCCGCCCGACAGTTTGCCCGGCCTGCGGTCGAGCAGATGGCTGATGTCGAGCAATTCGACCACATGGGCGAAAGCCGCCGGATCGGCCGCATGCCGCCCCATCCAGCGCCCGTAGTCGAGATTGTGCTTGACCGACAGATGCGGGAACAGCCGGCCCTCCTGGAACACGCAGCCGATGCGCCGCCGCCAGGCCGGCACGTCGATGCGCTCGGCGGCGTCGAACAAGGTCATGCCGTCAAGCGCGATGCGGCCGCGGTCGGGCCGCAGCAGCCCGGCGATCATGTTGATGAGGCTGGTCTTGCCGGCGCCGGATGCACCGAATAGCGCGGTCGCCCCGCCTGCAGCCGCGAAAGCCGCGTGCAGGGTGAATTCACCAAGCGCCTTGTCGACATCCACGCTCAACATGTCACGCTCTTTTTTTTCGTCGCGCATGATCTTTTTTCAAAACCCGGTTCCCACTTTTGGGATCATGCGCCGTGCAATCTCGCGGTGGCGCGGCGGGCGAGCCATTCCGAGGCCATCAGCGCGCCGAGCGATATCAGCACCGCCACGATGACGAGCTGCAGCGCGGCCGCGTCGCCGCCCGGCACCTGGGTCAGCGTGTAGATCGCCGCCGAGATGGTCTGCGTCTCGCCGGGAATGTTGGAGACGAAGGTGATGGTGGCGCCGAATTCGCCGAGCGCGCGGGCAAACGCCAGCATGGCGCCGGCAATAATGCCGGGCAGCGCCAGCGGCAGTGTGATGGTGACGAAATTCCAGAACGGGCCGGCGCCCAGCGTCGCCGCCGCGTCCTCCAGCCGGCGGTCGATCGCCTCGACCGACAGGCGGATGGCGCGCACCAGCAGCGGAAACGCCATGACCCCGCAGGAGATCACCGCGCCGGTCCAGCGGAAGGCGACCACGATGCCGAAATGCTCGGCGAGGAAGGCGCCGACCGGCGCATGCCGCCCGAGCATGATGAGCAGCAGATAGCCGGTCACCACCGGTGGCAGCACCAGCGGCAGATAGATGACCGCATCCACCAGTGGTTTGCCCCAGAAATCTTTACGCGCCAGCAGCGTGGCGATGGCGATACCGAAGGGCAGCGTCACCAGCGTCGCCACCACGGCGATGCGCAGCGACAGCGCGACCGCAGTCCAGTCCTGCGGGGTGAGGTTAAGCAAGGGCGTCATCCGCTACGAAACCGGCTTGATCAAGAAGCTGAAGCCGTACTTCTCGAAGATCGCCTTGGCCGCCGGCGTCTGCAGGAAATGCAGATAGCGCGTGACCTGCGCATTCCTGCTCGTCGCCGTCGCCGCCACCGGATAGATGATCGGCGGATACGAGTCTTCCGGGAACGCGCCGATGATCTTCACGCCCGGCTCTACATCAGCGTCGGTCGCGTAGACGATGCCGAGCGGCGTCTCGCCGCGCGCCACATAGGCGAGCGCCGCACGCACGTTCTCGGCCTGTGCGAGCTTGGGCTCCGCCGCTTTCCAGGCGCCGAGCGAGGTCAGCGCTGCCTTCGCATAAAGGCCGGCCGGCACCGCCTTCACGTCGGCGACCGCGATGCGGCCGTCGCCGGCGAGCTTGGCGATGTCGAAGCCCTTGCCGATCGCCACATGGTCGAGCTTTGAAGCCTTGGGCGCGATCAGCACAAGGACGTTGCCGAGCAAATTGATGCGTGTCGCCGGCTGGATCAGCTTCTGCTTCTGCAGGAAATCCATCCATTTGACGTTGGCCGAAACAAAGACATCGGCCGGCGCCCCTTGCGCGATCTGTTTGGCCAGTGCCGAGCTTGCGGCATAGCTCGCCACGACCTTGACGCCGGTCGCCTTGGCGAAGGCGGCATCGGCCCCTTCCAGCGCATTGCGCAGCGAGGCAGCGGCAAAGACGGTGAGGCCCTGCGCCGCAGCCGGCGGCGGCGCGCCGGCAAGAGCAACCAAGAGGCCGAGAGCGGCAAAGTGCCGGATAGACATGGCGGTTCTCCTCGGGCGCCCGAGGGCGCCAGCCAGGCGTCGGATCGAAATAGGAAATGACCGGACGTCGGAACCACCGTTCCGGCCTTGCGGGCGCACGCACGGGGCGCCGCAGGTCGATGGGAAAGCTAGCAAATCTTTTCCGGCTTGTCATCGCCGGGGGCTTGGCCGCGGCGGCCGCGTATGCAGGAGCGCTGGTTGCCATCGTCGCCGTCCCGCCGCAGACTGCCGAAAAAAGGAAACGCCCCAATGCCGGACATTTCGCCCATCGAAGGCGAGTTCGATTACATCGTGGTGGGCGCCGGCTCGGCCGGCTGCCTGCTGGCCAACCGCCTTTCCGCCGATCCCTCAAAGCGCGTGCTGATCCTGGAAGCCGGCGGCCGCGACAACTGGATCTGGTTTCACATCCCGGTCGGCTATCTGTTCGCCATCGGCAATCCGCGCTCGGACTGGATGTTTAAGACCGAGGCCGAGCCCGGCCTCAACGGCCGCAGCCTCAGCTACCCGCGCGGCAAGGTGATCGGCGGCTCCTCGGCGATCAACGCCATGGTCTACATGCGCGGCCAGGCCGGCGACTACGACCATTGGCGCCAGCTTGGGCTGTCGGGCTGGTCATGGGAGGACGTGCTGCCCTATTTCAAGAAGCACGAGGACCATTTCCTCGGGCCCAACGAATACCACGCGACCGGCGGCGAATGGCGCGTCGAGTTCCCGCGCCTGCGCTGGGACATCCTCGACGCCTGGCGCGAGGCGGCGGCGCAATACGGCATCAAGCCGATCGCCGATTTCAACACCGGCGACAACGAGGGCTCCTGCTATTTCCACGTCAACCAGAAGCGCGGCTGGCGCTGGTCGGCGGCGCGCGGCTTCTTGAAGCCGGTACTCAACCGGCAGAATCTCAGGCTGGAGACCGGCTGCCTGGTCGAGGGCCTGGACTTCGACGGCAAGCGTGCGGCCGGCGTGCGTTTCCGGCAGAACGGTGCCACGCGCAGCGCCCGCTGTCGCGGCGAAATCGTCATGGCGGCGGGCTCGCTCGGCTCGCCGCAGATCATGATGCTGTCGGGCGTCGGTCCGGCCGAGCACCTCAAGGAGTTCGGCATCCCGATCGTGCTCGACAAACCGGGTCTCGGCGCCAATCTGCACGACCACCTGCAATTGCGGCTGATCTTCAAGATCAGCGGCGTCCGCACCCTCAACCAGATGTATGCCTCGCCGTTCGGGCGGGCGAAGATGGCGCTCGATTATGCCCTGTTCCGGCGCGGGCCGCTGACCATGGCCCCCTCACAGGTCGGCGCCTTCACCAAGTCCGATCCCTCGCAGGAGCGGGCGAACCTGCAGTATCACATCCAGCCGCTCTCGCTCGACAAGTTCGGCGATCCGCTGCATTCGTTTCCCGCCTTCACGGCGAGTGTCGCCAATCTGCGGCCGACCAGCCGCGGCTGGCTCAAGCTCAAGTCGACCGATCCGGCGGCGGCGCCGGCGATCCATCCGAACTATCTGGCCACGCCGGAAGACCGCCGCGTCGCCGCCCAATCGATCCGCATCACGCGGGCGATCTCGGCGCAGCCGGCGCTCAAGCCCTATTCACCGGCGGAGTATCTGCCCGGCCCGCAGGTGCGCGACGACGACGAGGCGCGTTTGGAGCACGCGGCCGGCGACATCGGCACCACCATCTTCCACCCCGTCGGCACCGCGCGCATGGGCCGCGACGACGACGCCAACGCCGTGGTCGATGGCCGGCTGCGCGTGATCGGCTTGCAAGGGCTGCGCGTGGTCGATGCCTCGGTGATGCCGTCGATCACTTCGGGCAACACCAATTCGCCGACCATCATGATCGCCGAAAAGGGCGCGGCCATGATATTAGAAGACGCAAGGCGTTGATCACCAGGAACTGGAGCAAAGGAGGGGCGACATGAACCTCGTCGAGCGCGTCAAGGCGATTCTGCTGCAGCCGAAATCCGAATGGAAAGTGATCGAGGGAGAGCCGGGCGACATCGGCTTTCTGTTCACGAACTATGTAGCGATCCTGGCCGCTATCCCGGCGGTGTGTACGTTTCTCGGCGGATGGCTCATCGGTTATGGGCCGTTCCATGTCAGCTTCTTCGGCGGCCTGATCCACGCGGTGTTCGTCTATGTCTTGACGCTGTTGAGCGTGGTGGTGGTCGCCTACATCATCGATTTCCTGGCCGGGACGTTCGGCGGGCGGAAGAACCTGAACAACGCGATGAAAGTGGCGGCCTATGCGCCGACCGCCGCCTGGCTTGCCGGCGTCTTCAACCTCATTCCTATGCTGGGTTTCCTCGGCCTGCTGGGACTCTACAGCCTGTATTTGCTGCATACGGGGATCGCGATCCTGATGAAGCCGGCGGCGGACAAGGCGCTGTTCTATACGATCGCCGTCGTGCTTTGCGTGATCGTGATCGAGGTGATCATCTTTTTCGGCATTTTGCGCGCCATCGTTGGAATCTTGTAAGCGTCGACTAGGGCTGCGCCTTGAGATGCCGGATCGGCCGCCCGGGCGCGTCGCCTGCGCGGCGGCGACGATGGCAGTCGCCCCGTGGCGTCGATATGGTTTGCGAGCCTATCTTTTGAAAATTAAGCTACCTAGAGTTGCAAAACATTTGATAAACGGGGGAGGAGTCCATGGCCGGATTTCGTCGTTTCATCATCAACGTCGTGGAATGGCTACTGATCGTCTTCATCGTGTTGCTGACGGTTTTTTCGGCTCTCGGAGGTGCGCTGCAGGGACATTACCTCGGTGGCGCTATGCCCACCGTGCTGTTCCTGATCTATGGCTTCCTGGGCTTCTTGTCGTCTGCAATGCTGGCAGCGTTCTATTTCCTGCTGGCCGAAATCGCCGAGAACACGCGACGCGCCTAACGATCTACGGCAGCGCCTTCAGATGGCGAATCGGCCGGCCGGGCGCGATCGCCTGCGCGGCGGCGACGATGGCGTTGGCGTCGATGCCGTAGTGCCGGTAGAGCTCGGTGATCGAGCCGGTCTGGCCGAAATGCTCGACGCCAAGTCCGCGCGTGCGATGGCCGTTCACCGCGCCGAGCCAGGCGAGTGTCGCCGGATGGCCGTCGAGCACGGTGACCAGGCCGCAATGCGGCGGCACTTGCGCTAGCAGCCGCTCGATATGCGAGCGTGCGTGCACCAGCCCGCGCTCGCGCGCGCGCTGCGCCGCGGTCCAGCCGGCATTGAGCCGGTCGGCGGAGGTGACGGCCAAGAGGCCGACGTCGCGGCGGTCTTCCGCCATCAGCCCGACCGCGGCGATGGCTTCCGGCGCCACCGCGCCGGTATAGGCGACGACAACTTGCGCATTCGGCCCCGGCTGGCGCAGCCAATAGGCGCCGTCGACGATCTGCTGACGCAGCTCGGCCGTCATCGCCCGTGCGATCTGCTCGATCGGCCGCGTCGACAGCCGCAAATAGACCGAGCCGCCGGTCTCGTCGCGCAGCCAGTTTTGCTCGGACGGCGCCGCGTCGCCGTCCTTCTGGATATAGGCGAAAGCCCAGCGCAGGACCGCGGCCAGCTCGTCGACGAAGGCCGGCTCGAATGCCGCCAGCCCGTCCTGCGCCAAGCCGATCAGCGGCTCGGCAATCGATTGATGCGCGCCGCCTTCGCCGGCCAGCGTGATGCCGGACGGCGTCGCCACAAGTATGAAGCGGGCATCCTGATAGCAGGCGTAGTTGAGCGCATCGAGCCCGCGCGCGATGAACGGATCGTAGAGCGTGCCGATCGGCAAGAGCCGCTCGCCATTGATGGTGTGCGACAGGCCGAGCGCCGAAAGCAGGATGAACAGGTTCATCTCGGCGATGCCGAGCTCGATATGCTGGCCCTGTGGCGAGAACTCCCAATTGAACGTCGAGGGGATGCGCTCGCGCTTGAAGATATCGGCCATGGCCTCGCGCGCGAACAAGCCGCGCCGGTTGACCCAGCCGCCGAGATTGGTGGACACGGTCACGTCGGGCGAGGTGGTGATGACGCGGCGGGTGAAATCGTCGTCGCCGCGGCCAAGATCGTTGAGGATGGCGCCGAAGCCGGTCTGTGTCGAGGTGACGGCCTGCTTCGGCACCGGCAGGTCCTCCGGCACCGCGATTACCGGCGCCTTCAGCCGGCGGACCGCGTCTTGCGCGAAAGGCACGCCATCGAGGAATTTCTGCAAGCGCTCGGCCGGCAGCGCCAGGCCCTCGAACTTGTCCCATTCGTGCCCGGGCCGTACGCCCATCGACTTCTGGAACACTTCCATCTGCGCCGGCGTCATCAGACCAGCGTGATTGTCCTTGTGGCCGGCAAAGGGCAGGCTGTAACCCTTGATGGTGTAGCAGATGAAGCAGGTCGGCCGGTCGCTGGTCGCGGCGTGGAAAGCCTCGAGCAGCGTCGGCAGGTCGTGGCCGGCGAGATTGGTCATCAGCCGCGCCAGTTCATCGTCGTCGCGCTTGGCCGTCAATTCGTGCAACGCGTTGTCGCTGGCGAAGTCCTCGTCGAGCCGCTTGCGCCAGGCAGCGCCGCCGCCGAACACCAGCGCCGAATAGAGTTGGTTCGGGCAGTTGTCGATCCAGGCGCGCAAGCGCTCGCCGCCAGGCTCGCGGAAGGCGGCTTGCAACAGCGTGCCGTATTTGAGGATGACGACCTGCCAGCCGAAATCCCGGAACAGCGTCTCGAAGCGTTGCCACAGGCCTTCGCGCACCACCGCGTCGAGGCTCTGGCGGTTGTAGTCGACGATCCACCAGCAATTGCGCAGGCCCTGCTTCCAGCCCTCCAGGATCGCCTCGAAGATGTTGCCCTCGTCGAGCTCGGCATCGCCGATGAGCGCGACCATGCGGCCTTCCGGTCGCGCCAAGCCCCAGCCATGCGCGCGCACGTAATCCTGCACCAGCGAGGAGAACAGCGTCTGCGCGACGCCCAGGCCGACCGAGCCGGTGGAGAAGTCGACGTCATCGGCATCCTTGCTGCGCGAGGGATAGCTCTGCGCGCCCTTGTAGCCGCGGAAGGCTTCGAGGCGCGCGCGCGTCTGGTGCCCGAACAGGTATTGGATGGCGTGGAAGATCGGCGAGGCATGCGGCTTCACCGCCACGCGGTCGGCCGGCCGCAGTACGTCGAAATAAAGCGCGGCCATGATGGTGGCGAGCGAGGCGCTCGAGGCCTGATGGCCGCCGACCTTCAGCCCGTCGCTGTTCTCGCGCAGGTGATTGGCGTGGTGGATGGTCCAGCTCGCCAGCCAGAGCACCTTTTTTTCCAGTTCGCGCAGGATATCGATATTGCCGGCCATGCCCGACAGTCTAGCGCGCTTGCGCCGACGCGGGAATGACGGCGGGCCGAGTCGCGGGCATCACCGCTCGATGGCGGTAAGATCGGTGCGCTTGGCCGGCGCGTCGAGCACGGTCTTGCAGGCTTTCGGCATGTTGGCGAGCGTGATCGCCTTGCGCGGTTTTGCCGGCTTCTTGCTCGGCTTCGGGTGCAGCACCCGGTCAGAGAACCAATAGGCAAGCGCCTTGGCGCTGCAGTCGTCGCTATGCGGCACCGGCGGCTGATGCCGGCAATGCGGCGAATTGGCCGGGCATTTGAGCCGTATATGCATGTGGTCGTCATGCCCGTACCAGGGCCGCACCTTGTCCATCCAGGCGAAATGGTGCTTGCCCTCGAGCCGGCACAGTTCCTTCTTGATCGCGGCATTCACGAAAATGCGCTCGACCTCCGGCTGCTTGGCGGCGGTGCGGATGAAGGCAGCGTCGGCCGGCGTCCAGGTCTTCGGATTGACATGCTTGCGATCGGGCGCGACCAGAATGAGGGGCGGCATAGTGCTGCGCTGCTTTTCGCTCAGCCGGTGGTCGGGCATCGGCGTCAACCAGATGTCGACGTCGAGCCCGACTTGATGACTCGTATGACCGTAGGGCAGCGGACCGCCGCGCGGCTGCGCCAGGTCGCCGACCAGGATGCCGGGCCAGCCGGTGGCCTTGGCGGCGAGCGGCGCGAACCGCTTGAGGAACTTGATCAGCTCGGGATGGCCCCAATTGCGGTTGCGCGCGTCGCGCATCACTTGCCAGTTCGGTCCGTCGATCGGCAGCTCGATGCCGCCTTGCAGGCAGCCGCGCGGGTAATAGCCGATCGCCTGCGGCCTGCCGATGCTCGGCAGCTTCACCCGCGCGAACAGCGCCTTGGCCGGGATCGTCATCTCGGAGATCACCGGGCGCTTCTGCGGCAGCGGCGGATTGACGACGGCACGGGCCGATTCTTCCGTCGTCGCTGCCGGCGCGGCAGGCTGCGGCGCGGTCACTGCCGGCTTCGCCGTCGGAACGGGCACGGCGGACTCGGCGCGCGCGCCAGCGGCCAGGGCCAGCGGCAGAACGAACAGGAGCGCGAACCGGGTAACCATGCTCTTCGATCTAGCGAGTCTGCGGCCGCCTGTCAGGTAAAATGCGTGTTGATGGTTTAGGCCGACCCCGCGGCCGGCAAAAACGCGCGCTTCGTCAAGAGCTTCACCGGCAATTGAGCGAGCGCAAAGCCGTGACGCGCGACCGGCGTCATAGGGGGTGACCGAGGACAGCCAATGCCGATTCGCTGCCGGAACCAGGAACCCGCCCGCGCCTTTGGAACCCGCCGATGTCACGCCTTGTCACTGCCTTTGCCGTCGCCGCCCTGCTCATCGGCGGCCTTGCCCGCGCCGAGGCCGGCATCGTGATCACGGTCGACAAGAGCGCCCAGCGGCTCTCGGTCGCCGTCGACGGCTTCACCCGCTACAGCTGGCCGGTGTCGACCGCGCGCGCCGGCTATCGCACGCCCAACGGAACCTACCGGCCGGAATGGCTGGCGCGCAAATGGTTCTCGCGCAAATACGACTGGTCGCCGATGCCCTATTCGATCTTCTTCGACGGCGGCTACGCCATCCACGGCTCCTACGAGATCTCGCATATCGGCCGGCCGGCCTCGCACGGCTGCATCCGCCTGCATCCGGAGCACGCCGCCATCCTGTTCGCGCTGGTGAAGGCGCATATGCGCGACACCCAGATCGTGGTGACCGGCGAGCGGCCGCACGTCGCGCCGAGACGGCATCGCCGGCACAGCCATAGACGCGCGCGCCATCCGCAGCGCACCTTCGAGAATATTTTCGACGATTGGTCGCGCGATGTGAGGTCCAACGAACGGCGCGCGTCGAAACATTGGCAGAGGCGTTAGCGGTCGTCGCGAGCGCAGCGCGTACGGCCGCGCCGGACATGCATCATCGCCCGTATTGTTTGCGGCCCGGGGGAGGCCGGTGTCCCGTTTTCCGTCCCTCCCGAATGGGGGAGGGAATGGAGCGCCGGGAGGCGCCAGGGCGCTGCGCTACGGCGCCCTTTGGCGGGTCTGGCGAAACCCGCCGCGCGCCTGGCGAGGCGCGCGCCCCCGGTGGTCGATGGGGGCTGCGCCTCCCGGCGCTCCACTCGCCCGGCCGCGGATTTCTCCCGCGACCGGCCCTGCCCAGGCGACGCGAACCGTGTACGGCCCGCGCCCGCCCTGCCGCTTCGCTCCGTCCCCGCCGCATGCAGGCGGGGCGAGCGAAGCGGTTGACGAATATCATCCTATAGGAAATAAGTCAAGCGGAAAAGCTGGGCAGGCGAGGCGTCGCCGCCATAGCACTTGGCGTGACGTCCTTGGCCGGAAGGCGCGCACGATTTTGCGCGCGACGGCGCCGATTTTATGCCGCTTCAGTGAGAAGCGCGGGCGAAAGCTGCGCCCGTGCATCGAGCAATTCGATGCCGACAATCCGACCTTCCGCGTCGTAATCAAATATGACGTCGGGAGATATTTCAGCACTCTCGATGATCTTTTCCTGGGATAAGCGGATATAAGCCGCG
>Ga0315550_1002036_pt1 | contig 12410 bp, 10 predicted proteins | sample SalMarSW160190MG_2_FD_203100 | JGI IMG/M metagenome (GOLD analysis project Ga0315550, IMG submission 203100) | Salt marsh sediment microbial communities from the Plum Island Ecosystem LTER, Massachusetts, United States - Salt Marsh Sediment SW1601-90 ... | reverse complement strand
CATCGGTCCAGACGGCGCCGATTGGGGAATAGGCTCGGCCGTTCATTATTTTTAATCCGGCCTTATTTTCATAGGAATCCGGGTTGCCGGAAGCACGTTCGATAATCTTATGCGGATCACCCACGGTAGATAGCGGCAGATTTAATTCACTCTGGCCGAAAGCGCCATCCTGAACGCGGCCGCCCCAGCGTACGGTTGCCGAATCATACCAGTCAGTTGAAGCCGATGTCAGAAATGTCCCGTCACCGTTTTTCATATTTTGATGATTACCTTCGGTATCCTTTATAAAGACATTACCGTTATCGACGCTACCGGGGCCCTTTCGGCCATGTAATAGATCTCCGGAACAAGTTACATAACTATCCATGTACAGGTTGCTTCCAGCCTGAAGCCAGATATTGCCGTTGGAATGAACGCGGCCGAGCAGAGACATATCCGGCCCGGGTGCGATTTCCAGATCATTTCCGTAGAATACCGCGAACTGAAATAGCGGAACGAGGGCACATTCGAAATTCTGGGTAAGGACAACCTGGGAGTTGTCAATCTGCGAAATACCGGTTGATTTGATAGTGTATGTTTTAATAGTAGCGTTAAGACCGGCCAATGTACCAATCGATAATGGTTTCTGAACAGCGGCACCGTTATCAGTCGCGTTATATGCGACAATAACGTCATTAATGGTTTCATTGCCGGAGGGCATGGTGGTTGGCGGATAACCGGTGGCGTCATACTGATTCTGGATTGCCGCGGAGGCTCGTTCCAGGCCGGCTTCGGCCCCGTAAAAGGCCTTCATTTCATTGAGTTCATTGCCGGCGATATTGACCTCGTCATTGGATATCTTGATCGCGGCAATGCCGATCAGGGTTAACATGATCATGACAATCAGGGCGATAAAGGCCGCCAACCCTCGATTACTTCTTAATCTTTTAAGATTTAACATGACTTCCTTTCCTTTTTTGGAGTTCATCTGGCCCGATTAATCCGAAATTCGGATAATGTACTTACAATAGTACATACTATTACATATTCCTCAGGTTCACTCTTGAAGCAAAGGCTCTTCGCCGATACGGATCATTCGGCAGATCCGGGTCGGCGTGGCTGGTTCTGGCAATAAGCGAAAACAAAACGGCCTTTATATCATCAGCCATAGGTGGAACGTCAACAATCAGGCCGTTTTTCATTCGGTAACGGAACTGCAGGTCTTCGACATTTGCGGCATAAATCTGAGCCGCCTGATTCGGTAATTGCATCATAAGATTGGGGTGTTCAGGATCGGTCGTATCGATGAAATATTTAACCCGATTGAGAGACATAATAATGGCGTCTTTTGCGTAAGCTATCGACAATGGGTTGCCATCATGTTGAATGGTCGCGGTCGCCGTTTGGAGGTCGCTTATCGTAAAATATTCACCACCTCCGGAATCCGGGTGGTAAATATATGCTATCTGGCCGATCTGGAAGCAGGATATATCCTGACCGTCGCAATGCAGGACGTCCGTTGTATTAGCCATTGGTTGCTCAAGGGTTACGTAATCACCGTTGTTGGAATAATTGATAAGAATAGTATCCGGGTCCGTATTGAAGGCTTTGATACAAGGGAGGCCCAGCGGCAGGGCATATCCGGCCATTCTCACATTCCGTGTTATTTCGTCTATGGCCGCCCGGGCATTCTGCTGCATATCAGTGATTTCATCCTGAACCGTCCAATTCTTATGCTGATTTATATAGACCTTAAATATGGCGGCTGTTATGATACCTGTCATCAGCATGGCAATTAATACCTCTATTAATGATAGCCCCTTAGCCCCCTGCAGCTTTTTTGTAATGATTCCGAATAACTGCATGGGTTCACCTCCAAGTATTTATAAGTTCCTCAGACTGATCCTCGACGAATAAGTTCTGCGTCGATATGGATCATCAGGGAAATCGGGATCGGGTTTTTCGATTCTGGCCGTTAAAGTCAACAGGACTTCTCTGACATCATCCACTATGACCGGCACATCGACAATTGTCCCGTTTTTCATTTTGTACTGGAATTGCAAATCTTCGATATTTTCGGCATATACGGCCGGAGCCTGTCCGGGTATTTCCATCATTAAAGCCGGTTGATCCGGGTCGGTGGTGGTATCGACGAAAAATTTTACCTGTTCAAGTGATACAATAATGGCATCTTTATCATAGCATTTCGATAGCGGCCAATCGTTATGCTGGATATGCGAGGAACCGGATTGGACTTGACTGACCATGAAAAACTCGCCACCGCCGGAGTCGGGATGAAATATGTATGCAAACTGGCCGTCATAAAAACATGAAACATCATGACCGTCGCAGCGCAATTCTGATGAAGGTTGTGGCATAGTATGTTCAATGGGAGCATAACAACCACCGGACGTATAATTAATTACAATCGTATCCGGATTGGTATCATAGGCTTCGATACTTGGCAACCCCAGCGGCAGTTCATACCCGGCCATTCGCACCTGCCTGGTCAATTCATCGATGGCCGCCCGGGCATTTTGCTGCATGTTGGTTATCTCATCCTGAACAACCCAGTTTTTGTGCTGACTGATATAGACTTTAAAAATCGCAGCTGTTACAATGCCGGTCATAAGCATGGCAATCAAGGCTTCAATCAGCGAAACGCCTTTAATACTGCGAAACAATGATTTGAATATCTTCATATTGCACCTATATGCTATCGGTTCTTACGTAAGCGGTCATAGAATTTTGAAGAACATCGCCTCTCTGATTTTCCCATGATGCCATAATATCAATGCGGCGGAGATGATTGGCCACGGAATAGACGTGCCAGCTTCTGGCGATAGCTCCGACAGTGTCGGTGCCGCTGGTCAAGGTCATATCGGTTCTCAACTGCTCCAGTTTTTCCTGAATAAGCTGCGTGGAGGCGGTCGCCTGGTTTGACCAGTCGTTACCCTCCATGGCGATCATCGCCATGTTCAAAAGCAGCAAAAGTGACAGCGTCAGGATAACCATTGACACCATCACTTCGAGGAGAGTAAACCCGTTATTTCGGCTAAGTTTTCGCATTTTGGACTCTTTCCTTTCTGTTATTCTGGTAATGTGGTCTGAAAAAGCTTTGCCAATTTGAAACAATTTACGAATTGGATAGGGAATATTCCGCCAATCGACCGGAGCGTTTATTTTAACTTATAGTAATACAACGACTTAAAATTGGACGGGAAAGTTGTCCTGAGACTATTATCCGGACTTATAAAAGCCATAAATATTGAAATTTCAGTAAAAAATGGCGAAAATCGGCGAATAAGTATGGGGTATTTCCAATATTTTTCAATTAGCATCCGGATACCATTGAAGGTAATGTTAAAGGATGTATTATGCGACCTTCTGAGGAAGTTTAAAAAAGGTATGTTATCATGCTGTTAGGTGCTCATATGTCGATTGCGGGAGGTGTTTATAATGCCGTTATCGACGGCAAAAGAGCTACTTGCGATGTTATTCAGATTTTTACCAAGCAATCGAATCAATGGAAAGCCAAAGAATTGACCGGTGACGATGTCGAGCGATTTTTCACCGAGCAGAAAGAGACCGGCGTCAAAGTTGCCTGCGCTCATGACAGTTATTTGATTAATCTTGCATCGCCCGATGAAGCTTTATTCGCAAAATCGTGTGGTGCTTTTAAAATCGAACTGGAGCGCTGCGACCGATTGAAAATCAAGCAGCTGGTAATGCACCCGGGCTCGCATGTCGGTTCGGGTGAGGAAACGGGCCTAAAAAGGATTGGCTCGGCGATTAACAAAATTTTCGATCAGCTTCCTGACAGTAAAACGTCCGTGTGTCTTGAAACGGTCGCCGGTCAGGGGACAAATCTTGGATATAATTTCGAGCAACTGGCGCAGATTATCGATTTGGTTGAAGATAAAACAAGGCTATCGGTCTGTCTGGATACGTGTCATGTTTTTGCGGCCGGATATCCGCTGCAGGATCCGGGAGAGTATCGCAAGACCATGAAAGAATTTGATAATATCCTCGGTTTGAAACGGCTGAAAATAATTCATTTTAACGATTCCAAAAAACCGTTTGCTTCAAAGAAGGATCGTCACGAACATATCGGCGAGGGTGAGCTGGGATTAGAGCCGTTTAGAAATATTTTAAACGACCATCGGTTGGACAAAGTACCTAAGATACTTGAAACGCCCAAGAGCGAGGATCTGCACGAGGATATTGAAAATCTGAAGCTATTGCGTTCGTTGATTGATAAGAAAAAAGGATAAGTTAAAGATTGCGATATCGGCAGTTATAAATAGGATTTGGTCTTGCCAGATGAAACATCGTATAATACAATACAAACGTGTGTTAAAACCGGTGAAACGATGATATGAAACTGGGAATCATAGGACTGCCGCAATCGGGTAAGACAACTCTTTTTAATGCCGCCTCCGGCCAGGAGGAGCCGGTCGGTGACTATTCAAGGGCTGTTCACCAAGGTATCATAAAAGTCCCCGACGAGCGGCTTGATAATCTGGCGACAATTTTTAATCCGAAAAAAGTTACCCATGCCGAAATAGAATTTCTTGATGCCGGAGGTTTTGCCGAGGCGAAAAAGAAATCCAAAGGTGAGCATGATATTGTCCATGACCTGCGAATGATGGATGCGCTGATTGTTGTCGTCGATGATTTCAGTCCCAATGCGACGCCGGAGCAGGATTATCAAAAAGTCCTTAACGAGCTGGCCTTCGCCGATCTTGTACTGATAGAAAATAACGTCGGCAAATTGGAACGGACTATAAAGCTGACCGGCAAGCGTGAGCGGGCCAAAGAGCTTGAAGTTTTGAAGAAGTGCCATAAGGCGCTGAATAATGAGACTCTGCTTTTTGATATTGGTTTGTCAGATGAAGATAAGAAGGCAATTGCCATCTACTCGTTTCTGACTTTAAAACCCCAACTATTGACCTTTAATATATCGGAAATCAGTCTGCCGAATCATGCCGAGATATATGACGGCTATAAAAAATATCGTAAGGCCGGGATTCGGGATATTTCCGTAATCTGCGGCAAGATTGAAATGGAACTGGCTTCGCTTTCCGACGAGGACCGGGGGGAATTTTTGCAAGAGTTAAATATCTCCAGTCCGGTGATTGAAAAGTTTATCCAGCGTTCATATAGTCTGTTGGGTCTTATTTCTTTTTTTACACTGGGCGAACCGGATTGTCATGCATGGACGATAAAAAAGGGAACGACGGCGCGCAAGGCGGCCGGAGAAGTACATACCGATTTCGAGCGTGGTTTCATTCGCGCGGAAGTCGCTTCATACGAAGATTACATGCAGTACCGGAAATTATCGGAGTTGAAAGCGGCGGCGAAACTTCATGTAGAGGGAAAGGAATATATCGTGCAGGATGGCGATGTTATCCTGTTTTTGTTTAATGTTTAATTAATGTGATTACGGCCGATATCTAAGATAGAAGGGTGTATTTTGGACGAAGTCAGCAGCAAAAAAAATATTGGAAATCCCCGCAGGACACTGATCGTTCCCGTTTTGCCGGTTAAAGGGATGACGGTTTTTCCGAACCTGGTCGTACCATTAATAGCCAATGAACAAAAACAGGGACGGCTGATTGATGAAGCTCTGATGCATGGGAGTACGGTCGGCATCTTTCTTCAGAAGGATCAGTCCAAAGAGGATCCCCGCGCTGGTGATATTTACACCATCGGGACATCGGGTAATATATTAAAAATGTTACGTTTTCCGGATGGTACCATTCGTTTTTTGGTGCAGGGTATTTCGCGGATAAAAGTGATAAAATTTCTCAGAGATAAACCGTATCTGACCGCCGAGGTAGAACAGATTAAAGATATTATTCTCGATCCGATGCGGACCGAGGCGCTTCAGAGAAATCTTGTCGAACAGTTGAAAAAAGTCGTCGATTTATCACCCAATCTATCGGAGGAGCTTTATATCTCGGCCATAAATCAGAATTCCGCATCGAAACTGGCCGATTTGATAGCCTCTAACTTGAGTTTTCCGGATAATGAGAAACAGCAAATAGTCGAAGAGGCCGATGTTTATGCACGGATGGAAAAGCTGTTGATGATTATCAACAAAGAAATCCAGGTTCTGGATATTTCCAAAAAAATACAGAGTGATGCACAGTCGGAACTGGGTAAGATGCAGCGGGAGTTTATTCTTCGCGAGCAACTCAAGGCAATCCGGAAAGAGCTGGGCGAAAAAGACGATCGTGCCGAAATCGATGAATTCGATCAGAAAATAAAAGAAGCTAAAATGCCGGAGGCGGCCGAGGAAGCCGCGCGCAAAGAGCTCGACCGTCTTTCGAAAATGAATCCGGCCTCGGCGGAGTATACCGTCTCACGGACTTATCTGGACTGGCTGGTTACTCTACCGTGGTCGAAATCGACGATTGATATTCTGGATATTAAAAAAGCCAAAAAGATTCTGGATGAAGATCATTATGATCTGGATAAAGTCAAAGACCGGATTCTCGAGTATCTTGCGGTCCGCAAATTAAAAAGTGATGTCAAAGGCCCCATCCTCTGTTTTGTCGGCCCGCCGGGTGTGGGAAAAACGTCGCTGGGGCGTTCGATTGCCCGGGCGATGGGCCGTAAATTCGAAAGAATATCGCTTGGCGGTATGCGTGACGAGGCCGAAATACGGGGGCATCGCAGGACATATATCGGGGCGTTGCCGGGTCGTATTATCCAGAGCATCAAACGCGCCGGATCGAGAAATCCGATTATTATGCTCGATGAGGTCGATAAAATCGGTTCCGATTTCAGGGGGGATCCGTCAAGCGCTTTGCTTGAGGTCCTCGATCCGGAACAGAACGATACTTTTTCGGATCATTACCTTGAAGTGAGGTTTGATTTGTCGAAAGTAATGTTTATAACGACGGCTAATCTGCTTGATCCGATTCCGCCGGTCCTTCGGGACAGAATGGAAATTATCAGAATTCCCGGCTATACCGACATGGAAAAACTGGAAATAGCCAAGAGGCATCTGATTCCCAAACAGTATGATAATCATGGATTACCGAAGGGCCGATTAAAATTCAAGGATTCGGCGATTCTGGAATTGATCGACGGCTACACACGCGAATCGGGGCTTCGCAATCTGGAGCGGGAAATCGCTTCGGTATGTCGAAAAGTTGCAAGGAAAATTGCCGCCGGATCGCGGCGAAATTATACGGTCGCAAAAGAAGATATGGATAAGTATCTCGGTCCGCATAAATTCACGAAAGAAGTTGTCTCGCGAAGCGGCCAGGTCGGGGTCGTACCGGGTCTGGCCTGGACATCGGTCGGCGGGGAGATATTATATATTGAAGCGACGGCCATGAAAGGCAAAAGGGAATTGACGCTGACCGGGCACCTCGGCGATGTCATGAAAGAATCCGCCATGGCGGCGCTGTCCTATGTCCGCACCAATCTTGATACACTCGGCATCGATCCCGATTTTTGCGATACGCATGAGATACATATTCATGTGCCCTCGGGCGCGACACCCAAAGACGGTCCCTCAGCCGGTATCACGATGGCGGTGGCGCTGGCTTCGCTGCTGTCCGGTCGTCCGGTAAAACCTCTTCTGGCCATGACCGGTGAGATTACATTACGCGGAGAGGTACTGCCAATCGGCGGTGTCAAAGAGAAATTGCTGGCGGCCTATCGGGCCGGCGTAAAGACCGTAATTTTGCCGGAGGAAAATAGAAAGGACATGTCGGAAGTTCCTCCGGAGATAAAAAAGATTGTCAGGTTTAAATTCGTCTCCGACGTCGGCGAAGTTCTGAGATTGGCTCTTGATAAAAAAACGAACAATAAGAAAAAGACAACCGGGATACGAAAATCAGCCGGAAAGAAATAAGCATGAAGCTTGTTACCGCTGAGATAATGCGTGCCATTGACGGCGAAACAATAAATAATCGGGGCGTCCCCGGACCGGAGTTGATGGAAAACGCCGGCCGAGGAATCGCCGAACGTATCCGCGATCAGATTCTCGATGATCCTCACGGCAAAAAGATTGTTATCTTTTGCGGCAAGGGTAACAATGGCGGGGACGGATTTGTTGTCGGGCGGTATTTGTTTCAATGGGGTGCGGAAGTAGTAGTTTATTATCCGGCACCAATCGATAAGCTCTCGAGTGACGCCCGATTAAATTTTGACCGTGCAACCCGATTAAATATCGTCATAAATCCGATCGAATCTGTCGGGCAGCTTCCGCAGTCCATTGAAGCCGATTATATAATCGATGCTATTTTCGGAACCGGTTTTTCCGGGGCGCCGCGGGGTTTGTTGAATGAATTTATCGAATATATCAATCGGCAGGGAATTCCCGTCGTCGCCGTCGATTGTCCTTCGGGATTGAATGTCGATACCGGCAATCATGAAGGTGCGGTTATCGAGGCGGAGTATACGTACACGCTGGCGCAACCGAAAATCGGGATGTACTATTCACCGGGGCGGGAACTATCCGGTATCATCGAGGTGGTTCCGATCGGTATCCCCGATGATGTTATCGCGCAATTTGACATCAATGAAAATTTGATTACTCCGGAGCTGATCGAATCGCTTCTGCCGGTGAGAAAACCGGACGGGCATAAGGGCGATTTCGGTAAGTTGTTTATTCTGGCCGGATCGACCGGCTTGACCGGGGCGGCGACACTGGCAGCCAACGCTGCGGCGCGAAGCGGTCTGGGGCTGGTAACGGTCGGCTGTCCGCACTCATTGAATCATATTCTCGAAATGAAATTAACGGAAGCAATGACCTATCCGCTGCCGGACGTCGCCAAAAAAGGCGCCCTGGCCAAACGCGGTCTGGGCGAGGTACGAAAGAAAATAAAAGAAAGTGATGCGGTGATTATCGGTCCCGGAATCGGCAGGCACTTTGAAACCCGTGATTTGATACATCGACTGGTCGCCAAACTCGATAAACCGGCTATAATCGACGCGGACGGTCTGAATGCATTTGAAAAGGACCGAGAAGCATTGATATCGGAACATACGAAATTCGTCCTGACCCCGCACCCCGGCGAGTTTCAGCGATTGATTGACGAAGATATTTCCGAAGATATGTATGACCGTTTTAATCTTATTCGCGATTACGCTCATAAGTACAACTCGGTAATTGTATACAAATCGTCACCATCTTTAATAGTCGATTCGATGGGTCAATTGTTTTTGAGTCCGACCGGCAACAACGGCATGGCCACCGGCGGGACCGGCGATGTGCTTTCGGGAATTATCGGGTCATTTCTGGCGCAGGGGGTCAGCCCTCTGGGCAGTGCTATCTGCGGTGTATATATTCATGGCCTATGCGGCGACATCGCCGCCGCCGAGTATGGTGAACGTTCGATGATTGCCGGAGATTTGATCGACTTCCTCCCCGAGGCCTTTCGGTTGATTGAATCGTACGAATAAAGGGAAATTACTTGTTCGCCTTAGCGCTTTTTGGCCAAAAGATGATCAATGCCAAGTATAGGCAACGAAGGTATCAATCCGGCATAACCCAATATTTTATAAAAGAATGGTCTGTTCATCTCTCGGATAAAGACTCTACTCCCTGCAAGGGAATTCCATCCTTCGATATGGAACGAAATTCGCACCATCCAAATGTTATCCGCTTTTTCGAGTAAATACCGTGTTCCGCCTTTACCATTACCAAAACTCACAGCCGCAATAAACAACTCCAAGGTGTGATAGCCGCCACAAGCGGTAGAATAATGATATCCGATTCTTTCAAAGGGACCTTCAAAAGCTACGCCAAACTCTCCCCCCCAATCCAAATCGCGATATTCTATTTCATCTCTTTTCAATTTGATTTTTGATAATTTCGCTGCCGTATAAAAGGATGGGTAGAAATTCTGTTTTGTACCGCTGTAATACCGATACCCAACTCGGAATGGTTCGGAAAATGCGAAATTTTTACCCAAACCACTCCAAGATGTTGAAAACGATAATCTACTTTTCGCGAAATTGAATTCCCACGACAGCCCATATCCTAAAAACAAGCCCTCATCATTAAGCGGTGAATCGAAACTGGATTTAAAATAACCAAAACTGGGGTAAAATAATTCCATCCCCCATCCTGAATAGTAGGGAGATATGTACTCATCGTTGTCGAGAGTTATATTATTACCTGTTGAATCGGTTAAGTATCCAGTCGCCTCGCAGGACCAAAGCGTCACGTACTCTGAATCAAGGGGAATTTTAATATCTCCATCCAGATAAATACGATTCTTTTTTTTACTAACAGAACGCCACTCGTTATTAAAGGGGACAACTTCATTGTTACGAAAAATAGTTACATAATTAATCGTGTCATTAAATCCATTAACATCAATCTTAATAGCAATCTTTTCACCTATATGGCATGAATACGCACCGCCAATCGATAATTTGACAGAATCGGGCTCGAATTTATTTGGTGTAAGATGATAGTGCAAGTACAGAGTATCATTTTTCTCAAATGACTTAACTTCTCCCAGGAAATGCGACTTCCCCCCTAATGGATTCGCGAATGCGGGGACAATGAAAATTGAATTACAAACAATAAGAAATGCAAGCCAAATACGCATGGATTTGCCGTATGAAAAGAGCTTCAATACTCCAAAATTTCCACCAAAAGGAATTTGTATTAATTTTAACATGGTTTCCTCCCAATTCCACATCACACCTAAAACGCCAGGCCAATACGGACGCCTAAAGAGAACTGCATGCTGGTAAATTCGTGGGGGATGTTTTCCGAGATGTCGCCCGTATCATCATAATTATCAGAAATCGGATCATCGCCGTACCATCTTTGTTTCTGTTTGGTCGATACACTTAAAATGCTAAAATCGGCGCTCGTGCCTATAAAAGGCCTTAATCCCGGATTATTGTGATTAAGCACCAAATTAAATTCAACCGATGAATAAAAGCCGGGTCCGGTTCCGGACGCATCTGAAATTTTATTTCGGAGAATGTGATCATCAATGTCGGAAGCAAAAACATGCATGTAACTGACGGATAATTCGAATTGAGCTTGAGGATTGAATTGTACATCGTACAAAATACCGATTGACGGCTGATGGTAGATTGCTTTATAGTCCAGAGCATGAACAGTCGAATCAATATTGTGCAGCGGCGGCGGAGAAAATCTGAGATCATACTGCCATCCCCTAACGTTGACAATATTCTGGACAATTCTCTGGTACCTGTAACCAGCCACGGCATAAGTAACCGCTTTTTCCCATCCATAGATTCGCCGCCCCACTTGAATGGCTATCATGTCATAATCAAACTTGACATCAGATTCGGTATAACTCCATTCGAAACCGGCTCCGCCGAGGGGCGTGATCCAGTCCTCATCCGTCATAACACTCGGGGGATCATTTATATTCCGCGAATAAGCGGCATTGGCAAACCATACCCGGCGACCGGAAATATCGGAGTACATTTCCATCTTAATTCCGCCATACATGGCCTTCAGCGGGAACTTAAGCTCGCTCTTGGCGGTACCTACGATGGCGCCGGTGGAATCGACGAGATAGACATTATCCATGGTATAAGTCGTATGTCCAAAACCGAAATTAAATACAGGTGCGAAAGAAAAATGAATTCCGTCTTCCGCCATGAGCGGCTGGCAGATAAACATTATAAGAATTATTATGCGACCCAATTTCATAAACGGTTTTTCCGCAAATAAATTTAAGACAATATATGTATTCAATGGCCGTATGCAATTAAAAAGTATTATATTATCCTTTTACACATGAATAATATCGAACAATTCCGACAAGGTCGTAATCTTATAATCGGCATCGTATTTGAATCTTCCCTTGCGATTTATCAGGACCGATTTGATTTTCGTTCGGCGCGCCGTCTCCATATCCACACGATTGTCGCCGACGAAAAATATCTCCGAATAAGGTTCGCGGCAATGCTTAAGGACTTCCTTGACCATTTTTTTATGCGGTTTGTAAGCCCCGACATTGCTGGATATGATTAAATCTTCGAAGTAATCATAAATACCGAACATCTTTAGTTGCTCAACAAGAACGTCGGCATCGGCATCGCTGCAGATTATCATTTTGACATTTTTTGTTTTTAATTTTTCCAGAGTCGGGATTGTATCATCGAATAGCGAGGCATCTCTGAGGTGATTCAGGCGATAATATTTTTCGGATTCGGCGCTTAAGTCAGGGAGATTGAATTTTTCGGCGGCCATTTTGACGGTGATGGCGATGATTTCTCTGACAGTGTAAAAGCGATCGATATTTTCGTTTTCATAGTACAGCATGAAACTGTCGACTAAATATCTGAATATTTCGTCCTTCCTTTCGGGGTCGAGTATTTCGGCGAAAAAAGTCAGGGTCGATTTGGTGGTGACAATCGTCCCGCCGACATCAAAAAATATGGTGTGAGCCATGCCGCGCGGTCAGCCT
>Ga0315550_1002034_pt1 | contig 12413 bp, 8 predicted proteins | sample SalMarSW160190MG_2_FD_203100 | JGI IMG/M metagenome (GOLD analysis project Ga0315550, IMG submission 203100) | Salt marsh sediment microbial communities from the Plum Island Ecosystem LTER, Massachusetts, United States - Salt Marsh Sediment SW1601-90 ... | reverse complement strand
TCGAGAGATTGAAAGCAGCAGGGGTTCCGCGCCGGGACACCATAATGAGGCTGAACTCCCAGATGCCGATCAGCCGGAAAAAGGAACTGGCCGATTACACAATCGACAACAACGGCAGCAGGGAGGAGACGCGGCAACAGGTCCGCGAGGTTTACACGGCGCTTCTGGAAGATATGGAAAAGCAGCGAAGCCCTTAAAGAGTCGCCACTTCAGAGCGGGTCTACATCGACAACGACATTAAGTCCCTTAACGGTCCCGCTGACACCCGTTATTTTCTTCGCTGCGGCCCTCAGCAGCCTCTTGTCCCCCGATTTGAGCAGAAAAGTTATCTGCTCCTCCCCCTTCCTGCTCCTGGCGATAACAGGCCCGAGCACCTCCACGTTGTCCCCTGCCTTCATCACCGTTTCTTCCGCCCTGGCAAGGTCCGCATTTCCGGAAAATGTGATCTGCAACAGCCTGGAATAGGGAGGATAATGCAGCTTCTTCCTTACCTCCAGCTCTTCACGGACAAAGGAGGGATAATCGCCCTCCCTCAGATATCTGAAGACCGGGTTCCGGGGAAACCGTGTCTGTATGATCATCTGCCCTCCAGGCTCGAGGAGCTCGCCTATGGACAGTAACTCCATATAGGTCTTTTCGGACGCCCTGAAATCGGGTATATTCAGGGAGGCATCCGCATTCAGGACCACAGCCAGACCGAATTTTTCAGTCTCCAGCCTCTTCGTCATCATCCTCGTACCTACTATCACCTTTGTCGAGCCGCCCGCTATGGTCCTCAGGATCTCGGCAATTTCCGAGTCCTTCTTCACTTCGTCGCTGTCAAACCTGACGGCTTCCGTGCAGAGAAGTCGTCCGATTTCTTCCTGGACCTTCTGAGTGCCGTAACCCAGGAGTTTCAGATGGTGGCCGCCGCATCTTTCGCAACTCCCGGGGATATCCTTAACGAGACCGCAGTAATTGCATTTAAGGACTTTTTCTTTCTTATGAAGAACGAGAGGAATATTGCAGGAAGGACACTGCTCGGTATGGCCGCATTCGCCGCAGAGAAAGAGAGTGGAGTGGCCCCGCCTGTTGATGACAAACATTATTCGCTTGCCCTGGCTGAGCCGGCTCCTGGAAATATCAAGAGCGGTCCTGGAGATGCCCGGGCTTGCCTTTTTTTCGAATTTCATGTCGACAGTCTTTGCCCGGAGACGTCCCGTACCGCCAAGGGGCCTTATGAGGGAATATTTCCCGGCCATGGAATTGAAGTAAGAGTCTATAGAGGGCGATATGGACGTCAGTGCTACCGTGCATTCCTCCATATAACCCCTCATTACGGCCGCATCCCTGATGTTATACCTGATACCCTCTTCACGTTTATATGAACTGCTGTGTTCCTGCAGAACCACGATGAGGGACACATGAGGCATCGGGGCGAAAAGAGCGAGGCCGGTTCCGACTATTATGTCGTGAGTTCCTGCGAGTATCCCCCGGATGTACTCCGACCGCCTGCCACCGGCGACATCCCCATGGAGGACGCACACCCTGTCCCGGAATCTTTCCCCGAGCGCCCCGGACAAAGTACTTACACGGGAGATTTCAGGGAAGACGACCAGAACGTTCCTGATCCCGGTGTCGAGAAGTGTCCGGACAAGCGAGTACTCATAGTTCGAAGAGGCCGCGTGGACCAGAAAAGCCCGGTATTGCTTCTCTGCGATCGCCATCTTGATATCGGAGATGTCCTCCTCGGGGACGGCCGTAAGGCCGTCAGGAGAATTGGGTAAGCCCGACTTCCCGGACCTCCTTGCCGTTTTCGCAGCGGCAAATATTTCCCTGGGTACCGTCTGCTTGAGTACTGTCCCTTCATGCGCAAGATAGTAGTCCGCCATCCATCGGAGAAGCTTCATCATTCCGCGACCGAGCACGGGGGACGTACCGTGTATCTCCGTCACATCCTTCACTTTACCAGCAGGGGGAACAGAGCCAGGGCCCCATATTATGCCCCTGGTAATCCTGTTTTTCAGGGGGGCCGAGACAATCATGCCCGGCTCGGCCCTTCCCGCCAGTCCGGCCGGGCACTTGTATGTAAGGGGACCAAGACTTACCGGGAATACGACGTCGACATAGGACATGAAGGATTTTATCATAAACCGGAAAGGCCGTATAAGTGGTATAATAGTAACCAATTTATTATCCGGGGGACCAGACACATGGTGAAGTCGGCAGGTGCAGTGAACGGGGTCCAGCCAGCATGGCAATGAGCGGGGCGGTCGGCCGTGCCGTTTAATGCGATCCCTTCAAAGGATTTCGTCAACAGGGAAGCCGATATTGACTACCTGAAGCAGCTGGCCGCGTCGGGGAAAGGCGCGGTGGCGGGCAACATACTCCTTGAAGCTGCTCGCGGCATGGGCAAGACCGAGCTTCTCAAGCAACTCTACCGCATTCTCTTCTGGGAAGACAGGGGTGTGGTGCCATTTTACTACTCCTTCCGAAGATCGGCGCTGAAGGCAAACCACTTTGCAAAAGATTACTTTAACAGGTTCATCAGGCAGTATCTTGCCTACGTGAAAAGGGACCCGTCACTGGCGGAAAATATGAGTGCTCCCCTGGCGAGACTCGTGCCCGTCATGTACTCTCTGAAACTAAAATGGATGATCGACCTCGTTGATGATTTTCAGGAGCACCTGTGGAATGACGATCCGCAGGCGCAGGCCGTCGGGGCTATCTCGGCTCCCCTGACCGCCGCCGCCAGGGGCGGAAATACCGTTCTAATAATGTTCGATGATTTCCATATGGCCAACCAGCTTTACGAGACCAGCCCCGGCGATGTTTCCGGTCCGATAAGCCTCTTTGACGACTCCATAAACACGTCTCTCTGTCCACACATAATGACCGGCTCCCCCGAAGGCTTGCTGGAGTCCATCTTCACCGACAAGTCCTTTCGTGGAAAAGCGGAGAGAATGTTCATAGGGCCGCTTCCTGAAGATGTCGCCCATTCCCTCTTCAGTTCGCTCTGCGAAAGGCTGGGGATAAGGGACAACCGGGAACTCTCACTGAAGTTCATGAACTTTCTGGGCGGCAACCCGCTCTATATCATGAACATGGTGAAATCGCTTCGAAAGATGCAGAAGAAGGAAATCACCGAGAGAGACCTCTGGGAGTGTTACAGCTACGAAGTATCCCAGGGTGAGACCTTTTTCTACTGGTCTTCGGTGCTAGGTGAATTCGTAGGCACCGCCGGCGGCCGAAGGATGGCCGCCGAGATACTCATACAGTACACGCGATCGGATGCCGACATGCCCGAGGCCGGTATGCTCTCAAGAGTCCTGGGCGTGCGAGAGTCTTCTCTAATGCCGGTGCTGGACGCCGTAAGTATCAGCGGTATGATGCAACCCGCGTCCTCGGAATCGAAAGACTACGTCCTCAATGATTTCATACACAGCCTCCACATGAGAGAGGTCGAGGGGGTAAAGAGGGAAAGGGCGAGGGAATTGATACAGTCCAAGTACTTCCCGGCGGGAGGTGCGGCCTCATGTTTCGAGATGATCATTCCAATGATAGCCGATGCGGAACTCGTAGCATCGAAGGCGGTCGAGCAGATAGGCAGAAACATGAACCTGAGTTCCGAGGTGACGGAGCAGATCCAGCTTGCCATAATCGAATCCTGCATAAATGCCATGGAACACAGCGGCAGTTACGACAAGAGGATCTTTCTGAAGTTTTCCGTGCAACGGGAGAGACTGGAGATCATCATAGAAAGTCCGGGGAAGTTCTTCAAACCAGGCACTGACGAGACCCTGGACATTGAGAAACAGCTCTCTTCCGACAACAAGAGGGGCTGGGGGTTCAAGCTCATGCGCAGGATAATGGACGACGTCAGGATCGAGAGGCTCGCTGACAGGACAAGAGTAATATTGACAAAGAATATAAAGCCCGACGAGGTGCTCAATGAAAGCGACTAACTTTAAGGTAATTTCCAGGCTTGCCGGGGATGTGGTGGTACTCTACCCGCAGGGATACCTGAATAACCTGGCAGGCGAAAGCCTCGTAAGCAAGTGCAACTCATACCTCTCGCAAGGGATCAAGAAAGTGGTCCTGAACTTCTCCGGTACCGATTTCATCAACAGCATCGGGATCTCTCTGCTGCTGCATATAATGGAAGGGCTGAAGGAAGGCGGAGGCGTCCTCTGTTTCACCAACCTGAGCAAGGTGCACAGCGATACCTTTGAGATGCTTGGCCTCACGAACCATATGCTTGTGTTCGGTGACGAGGAAGAGGCCTTCCGGTATTTCGACTCTGGCAGCAGTTCATGACGATAGAGCTTAAGAGGGCCCTCTACAACATTTCGGCACTTGCCGATCTCGGGAAGGAAATCACCTCGGAAAAGGATTTTGGCGACAAGATCCAGTCGGTGCTCTACGTTATCATGGGTACGTTCCTCGCAAATCGTGGCGCCATATTCTGGTATGAGAAGGAGAAGAGGAAGATCATCCCGATAGCGCGGAGGGGATTTGACAGGAAGGGTTCGCCGAAGCTCAAGATCAGACTCGGGCATGTTCTCCCGATGAAAAAGAATGAACCTTACAGCCTCGCCGACGGTGAGGGCACGGCAGCTTTCCACCAGTTCCGGGACGGCGTTGTTCAGACGGGGGCGGAGATATTCGTGCCGTTGTGGGTGAGGGATGAATTCATCGGCCTCATCGTGTTGAGCCGTAAGTTCACGTCCGCATCTTACAGTCCGGAGGATTTTGAACTGCTGAAGGTAATTGCCAACCAGATAGCGATTACAATCAACCACCATATGCTTTTCATGGACCTTTCCCGCCAATTGGATGAGAACAAGCGGCTTTACGAGCAGATGAGGCGGATCTATCACGATACGATCCAGGCGTTTGCGGCCGCAATTGACGCCAAGGACGTCTATACAAGAAACCATTCACAGAGGGTCGCAAAATATTCGGTCGCGATAGCCCGCGAACTCGGGTGGGAGGAGTCGGATGTGGAGGGGATTTACATCGCGGGCTTCCTCCACGATGTGGGAAAACTGATCATCAGCAATGAGCTGCTCAACAAGAAGGAAGCCCTGACGGACAGGGAGCTCCTTGAATTGCGGAGGCATCCCGCCCTGTCCTACAAGATACTTTCAAAAATCAAGTTCCCGTGGAAGAATGTGGTAACGATGGTTAAGCATCATCATGAAAGACTTGACGGCAGGGGCTATCCCAGCGCTCTCATGGCCCAGGACCTGGATGAAGGAGTGAAGATACTGACGCTTGCCGACTCCTTCGATGCAATGACATCGGAGAGGGCATACAGGGACAAATTGGACCTCCGGGAGGCCCTGGTCGAGGTAAAGAGATGCCTGGACACCCAGTTTGACGGGAAAATAGTGGCGGCCTTCTGCCGTGTCCTCGAAAAAGAAATAAGGGGCGATCTGCCCGAGCCCAATATCCTGCCCCATCTGGGCAATGATTTCGACCCTACCGTCATAACCGGACTCCTTGAAGCGCTCATCCGGGAACTGTCGGTCTGACAAGAAAAAATCTAAAGAGTCTCCATGCCGACGTGCCACTGCTGTAGAATGAAAAGAGAGAGGATTTTCCAGGGAGATTGCCGGTAACAGAACCCTAACGGTACAAAGCAGGACGGAAGGAACATCGAAAAAGTCTTGTAATGACGACATGATCTATCCATCTTCCACATAAATGAGGACCCAACGTTTAGTGACTTTCGAAAAATGGCCGGCAGACCCCTCTCAAGGGCTGTAAGGTGTCGCTACAAGACATTTTTCGCTGCCCCTTCCGCGCTTTTCAGAGGGTCTTGTGCAGCAATAGGGTAAAGTGCGGGAAAGCTGGTTGGAATGTGGTCCGCCGGGGCACTGAACTGACGTAACACGCCAAGGTTACTACATAATTCCGGCAATACCACATGATTTGCGGGTATTCACATTTTCAGGTCTGACTGGGTACCCGACAATCATAACTACTCTACATTAAAGAAAAATCATGCAATGCTTATGGTGCCGGCTCCTGATAGTGCCAGGGGAGCATCGTTGTGGTATTCTTCTTGCATGGTTTTTGTTGGAAAATACTTAACGTTTGCGGCAGAATATGATAAGATTACATAGAGGAGGGCAATATGCCAGGACCAAAAGCGGTTCTAATATTCAATAGGGACGACCGGCAGAGGAATCTTCTTCGCTCCCTGCTGAAAAACGAAGAACACGGAGTTTTCGATACCGGCGATTCTCTGGAGGCGTTGCGGATACTTCAGGAGGAAAATGTCGGCTTGGTTCTGGTCGGATCTGAACTCAAGGGGATGAGCAAACAGGACTTCAAGAGTCTGATAGAAAAGCTCAGACCGGGAGTCGGCTCCATCTTCATTTCCCCTTTTTCAGAAAAAGCGGAAGAGTTTTCGGTCAACATCCAGGAACTGTTGAAACTGGTCAGAGACTATCTGGACAGCATGAGCGTGATCGACAGAGAACTCTCGGGCATGAAGAAGTTCTCCTATTCCATTGCAGACCGGCTCTTGCAGATATTCTCGGTGAACGACAAATATTTCTTCAACAATAATCATCTCGTTGCAGAGCTTTCGAGAAAGATCGCTATCAAAATGGGACTGGAGGATACCCTTGTTGAAGCTATTCAGATGGCGGCCCTTCTGAGAGATCTGGGGAAATTGATGATCCATCAACAGATACTCGAGGAGAACAAAAGACTGAGCCAATTCGAACTGACGCCGATGCGTGCTCATTCGTCCTATACGGTCCAGATATTGAGGCAGGTCGAATTTCCGTGGAACCTCGATCCCATAATCAGCCAGCATCACGAATATTATGACGGAAGCGGGTACCCCCTGGGTCTGAAGGGAAGAGAGATCTCGATAGGCGCACGAATAATATGCGTCGCAGACTCTTATTATGCAATGACAACGGACAGACCTTACAGAAGAGCTATGACAAAGGATCAGGCCCTTCTCGAGATCAGAAAGAATGCGGGGAGCCAGTTTGATCCGGAAGTAGTGGAAATATTCCTGTCCGTAGTAAGAGAAGAGCCTGCCGAGAAGATACAAAAGAAGAGCATCCTCATATTCGAACGCGAGGCAAACATAGCCGCCATGATGAAGTTGGGCATGCCCGTTGAAGAATGGGACATAGTGCATACGGCTAACAGCGTCGACGCTTTCGGCGGCATCAGGCAGAAAAGACCGGAGCTCGTAATAGCCGATATCGACACACTGGGCCCCGAGGCGTTTATGAAGTTTTACCAGACCGTACAGCAGAGGTTTCCTGTGCGTTTCCTGATCATCGCGCCCAACAAGGACTATCTCAAGAGTTTTCTCATTGATGTCGACCATATTTTAAGACCGGTAACCATCGATGCACTGGCGGCCAAGGTAAAGAGCATGCTATCGGAGCCTCCCGTTTCCGTCGCACGGGAAGGTGACAGCGGGCTTTCGGGCAGGATCGAAGACTTCAGTCTTTCCGATATAATCCAGATCCTGAGTCTGGGACTGAAAACGGCCAAGGTGGAAATTGTAGGGACAAAGGGAAAAGGCATTCTGTATCTCTCCCATGGGAAAATAGTTAATGCCTCCGCAGGGAGTCTGCGGGGCCCCGAGGCCTTTTACGAACTCATGGGCTGGGAGGAAGGAAAATTTTCCATTCTGCACGGTCAGTCGACGAATGAAATAAATGTGACATCGGATACCATGCATCTCCTTCTTGAGGCCTCAAGAATCATCGACGAGAGAGATGCTGTCTACCGTCAGAGTGCGTGAGATGCGTAACGGAATTGGCAGGACCGTCAGCCCATAGTCGCATCGGCTTTTCAGCTATAAGCGCTTTAATCAACACTGCCTGCCGGAACAACAAGAAAGGGGACAACAATCCAACTGTTGCCCCTTTTTTAATTACACGCGTCCGAAGAGTTGAAAACACGGCACCAAATGCCGGGAAGATAATCGGGGTGCAATAACCCGCTGGGAGGCGGAATTACTTCCCGGCCGGCAAGCCTTGCCCTGACCTTTGCGCCGTATTCATTTTTTTCCAGGTCTGCGGGCACGGGGCTGGCTTCTTTGCCCATCTCATCCTTGATACCTTTTTTCCAGGCGCCGGTTCCGTAGATGATCCCCTTTTCTCTTGCCCGGCTCAAACAGGATGTGAATGCCCTGAATCCTTCCAGAGTCCTCTCCATTGCCCGCTTCCTGCTGTCGGCAGCTGCTACGATGAAATAAAAATCCTTGTTTCTGATTTCGGTATACCGAGAACAGGTCCTGTCAATCAGTGTCTTCATCTGTGCGTTCATGGTGTAAAAGTATACGGGTGTCGCCATCACGATCACATCTGCAGCTATCATTTTATCGAGGACTTCAGGCCATATCATCTTTCTGAATACACTTGCCTCCATTACCCTGACAGGCCCCGCATCCAATACAATAATTAATCTTCTTGTCCCGCAAGAATATCTTTTCCACCTGATTGCCCGCTTCTTTGGTCCCGCGTATGCCGTTGTGCTGAGGTTTATTCCCGTGCGATTTGATTCCTTAATCTCATTTTCTCATTAATTTTTCTGGAAAAAAATTTCCAACTCTGCTAGTCTTTATGTGGAATAGCGAGGCTATGTAGATGTTTAAGCAATTGTGCCCAAAATGTGGAAGGAATTCATACAGTGCTGCCGAAGAAAGCTATCTTCCGTGCCCTTACTGCGGATTTAGATTTAGCGGAACATCCGGACCTGACAGAAGGCATGAGGAACGTATTGCGAAAGAGGATGATGTGGTTCTGGCTTTTCAGGGGCGACGCCTTGAAGCAAAGTCAATCGACTTTTCCACAGAAGGAATGGCCATAAAGATATTCGGACAGTTTCTTGGCAGGATAGGTGATACCATAGACATTTCGAGAGAAGATTCGCAAATTCATACAAAAGTCGCGTGGATAAATCAGCTGTCCGACCGATCAATCGTTGGCCTAAGAAGGTTGAATTAGGAACCCTGCCCTGCAAAAAAGGGGATTCCTGCAAGAACGCGGTCTGCCTTCTGTTATTTCTCCCCCCAAAAAATATATAATTGTGACGTATGCAAAATGGAACGCCCTACCATTATACCGTTCGCATCATCATAGCGGTGTTTGCTACGGAAGCGGTGATAATGCTTCTACTGTCCATTTTCCCCATAACTAATGATATATTCAGAGTTTTGACTGACAGCTCTCTCCTGGTCCTCATTCTTTCCCCTGTGCTTTACCGTTTCCTATATCGGCCGCTCCGCAAGGAACTACAATTCAGGGCTGACACACTAAAGGAACTCGAAGAAGCTGGGATTGTGAAAATAACGGAAGAAAAGAGGAAGGCCACAGAGGAGGCCCTGAGAGGCGCGTCCGAGACTCTCGGGACCTTAGTAGCAGCTTCTCCGCTGGCGATTGTTACCCTTGATCTGCGCGGAAATGTATTGATGTGGAACCCGGCTGCTGAGAAAATCTTCGGATGGAGTGAGGAAGAGGTAACCGGTAAGTTCCTTCCGTTCGTGCCCGAAGACAAAATAGAAGAATACCAGCTGTTCCATGCTCGAGTGGCGAAGGGGGAAAGGTTCAGCGGTGTGGAGGTGACCCGACGCAAGAAAGACGGCAACGCGGTGGAAATCAGGATCGCGACAGCGCCATTGCGTGCCGCCAATGGAGAAGTCTCGGGCGTCTTGGGCATTTGTGAAGATATAACTGAAGGCAAGAAAATGGAAGAGGAAATCTATCAAGCCAAAAAGGAGTGGGAGGAGGTCTTTAATACCATCACAGATATGATTACGGTCCACGACACCGACTATAACATCATCCGCTCGAACAAAGCCGCAGAACATATGCTGAAACTGCCTTTTCTCCAGAATGCGATGGCTAAGTGTTACGAATACTACCATGGCACAGGGTGTCCTCCCGAGGGATGTCCGAGCTGCCAGTGCCTCAAGACAGGAAGACCGGCAACATCTGAAATATTCGAACCTCACCTTAACATGTTCATAGAAATAAGAGCCATTCCCCGCTTTGACAGCAAGGGGAATCTTATCGGACTGATCCATGTTGTCAGAGATATGTCAGAAAAGAAAAAACACGAGGAGAAGATTAAAAAGCAGCTTGAGTATATAACTGCTTTACGCACTATTGACATAACCATCACATCCAGTCTCGATTTACGTATCACTCTTAATGTCCTGCTCGAACAGGTTCTTGCGCAGATCCCTGTGGATGCCGCTTCTATTCTTCTACTGAATCCTCACACGCTCTTTCTGGAACACGCGGCAAGCAAGGGCTTTAAAACAAGCTCAACAATCAAGAATACCAGCCTGAGAATTGGTAATGGATATGCAGGCAGAGCAGCCGCACAGCGTGAGACTGTCGTTGTAAGAGACACATCGGTAAACAAGTTTGACGGCGAATGGCATAAGATGCTTGAGAAGGAAGAATTTGCTTCATATGTTGGCATCCCACTGATTGTAAAGGGTCATGTCAAAGGTGTGCTGGAGGTTTTTCTCCGTTCCCCGTTGAAAGCGGAATCGGAATGGATTGATTTCCTTGATGCCCTTGCCGGACAGGCGGCGATTGCGATAGATAATGCTGCAATGTTTAATGATTTGCGTCGATCACACAATGAACTCATCATGGCCTATGAGACAACCATAGAGGGCTGGTCAAGGGCGCTCGATTACCGTGACAGAGAAACGGAAGGCCATTCTCGACGCGTAACCGATATTACGCTGAGGATAGCACGTGAGATCGGGGTGCCGGACGAAGACCTGCCGCATATCCGCCGGGGTGCTCTGCTGCACGATATAGGAAAGATCGGGATACCTGATGCCATTCTCTTTAAGACAGGCAGGCTAACTGCCGAGGAGTGGGAGGTTATGCAGCGTCATCCGACTATTGCCTACGAGATTCTTTCCCCGATCTCATTTTTGCGGCCTGCCCTCGATATCCCATACTGTCATCATGAAAAGTGGGACGGGACCGGTTACCCGCGAGGCCTGAAGGAAGAGCAGATACCCATCGCCGCCCGCATTTTTGCCATCGTTGACTTTTGGGATGCGCTATGTTCGGACAGACCTTATAGGCAGGCATGGCAGAAGGACAAGGTACGTGAACACGTCTTTTTTCTGTCCGGCATTCACTTTGATCCGAACGTTGTCGAGATATCCCTAAAAAATTTGGAGAATTCTTGAAGATTGATCCCGTGTTCCAGCTAAGCCTTAGTGGACCGCGCCCATTTATTGGTTTGACAAACATTTGAAATCTTGCTGTATCCCGAACAGATTGGCGAAGCTAAAGCATACGGAGTACTAAATATAACCTGGTGCAAGTTGCGATATATTGAAAGTACGGTCTCGTCGGTGCCGTCGCCGTGATGTTCTTCCTCCTATCAACGCCCCGCAGCGTCTTAAGAGAGTGCGTGTTTCGGCAACAGAAAAATAATGTTTGTAGATTTCTGTTTCTGCTTAGCACGTTACCAATTCGCATTTACAAATTGGAAGTTTCATGCTAATAGATACTAGGGGGACTCTATCATCCCAATGAATCAAAATGATTGGAGATGATGAGGTTTGTTATAAGTCTTAATAGTGGACAGGGGGTATTAAGGTTGAAAAAAACAAGAGATTCATGCAAAGGATCTGAAAAGAAACTTAACCGTCTGCAAAAACGGCTGGAATATTTCCTTGCCAACAGCCCGGCTGTATTTTATACTTGCGATTTCGGAGGAGCGTGGGCATGCACTTTCATGAGCCAAAACATCGTCAATCAACTTGGCTATGAACCGGCAATGTTTTGCGAGTACCCCAATTTCTGGGCCGACAATATTCATCCGGATGACAGGAAGCGCGCCTGTAATGAACGCCTTCAGTTGTCAGAAAAAGGGTCTCACATCCAGGAATACCGGTTCCGCAACAAGGAAGGAATATACCGGTGGCTGAGGGATGAATTGCATGTCATATACGGTCCAGCAGGCAAACCGGTCGACTGCATCGGTTTTTGGATCGACATTACTGAGCAAAAGTCCGTGGAGGAGGCTCTACGTCAAAGTGAGGAGCAGCTCAAAGAAGCACAGCAGCTGGCGCATGTCGGCAGTTGGGATCTCGATATCGTAACCAATGGGCTTACCTGGTCAGATGAAATTTATAGGATTTTTGAAATTGAGAGGAATGAATTTGGGGCTTCATATGAATCCTTTCTGTCAAGGGTTCATCCCGATGACAGAAAGGCGGTTGACAAGGCATACTTGGATGCAATAAGAGACAGGACTGCTTATGACGTCATTCACCGCTTAAAGTTCCCAGATGGTCGCGTCAAGTTCGTCCAGGAGCGAGGCAAGACTTTTTATAGTCCTGAGGGGAACCCGATTCGCTCAATCGGAACGGCGCAGGACATTACCGAACGCAGGCTGACAGAGGA
>Ga0315550_1002033_pt1 | contig 12415 bp, 22 predicted proteins | sample SalMarSW160190MG_2_FD_203100 | JGI IMG/M metagenome (GOLD analysis project Ga0315550, IMG submission 203100) | Salt marsh sediment microbial communities from the Plum Island Ecosystem LTER, Massachusetts, United States - Salt Marsh Sediment SW1601-90 ... | reverse complement strand
TGGACAACACGACCCATTTCAACAGCTGGCCGCTGTGGGAGGTCACCTACAGCTCGCGCGGCTCCGACCCCGACGCGAACCCGATCCGGATGCCCAAGAACGCGCCCGAGAAGGAGGAGTGGGAGTGGACGCTGTGGCAGTGGAGCGGCGGGGGCGACTACGCCTACTACTACAGGGAGTTCGGGCCGATCCCCGGCGTCCCGAGCGGCATCGCGGACGTGAACCGGCTGGAGGGCGGCGACGAGGCCCTGCGCGAGCTCGCCAACGACCCCGTCGACCCGGTCGACGTGACGTGGCCCCGGCCGCCCAAGCAGCTGGACCTCGACGGCCTGCGCGGCGCGTACTCCGACTACGTCGCGCGCGTGCAGGGCCTCCTGCTCGCGCACAAGTACGGGCCGAGCGGCCTCGTCGGCTCGGACGGGCTCCCCGACGGTCGGATGGGCGACAAGACGGCCGGCTACCTCCGGGACTTCAAGAGGCGCGCCATGCTCCCGGCCGACACGGTGGTCGACTGGGACACCTGGTGGGCCCTCACCTACGACCTGCTGCGGTCCTAGCCGCCGACGATCTCGCGGACGGCCGCGAGCGCTTCCCGGTACGACTTGGTGCTCCCCCGCTGCCGGAGCTTCGGGTCGGCGGTGTAGAGCCAGCTGGCGCCGTCCCACTCGACGTTCTGCCCGTGGCGCACGGCCACGGTGCCGTCGGTGATCATCTCGCCGTAGACCGTGATGCGCTTGAGGCAGCGGCACGCCGCCTCCTGCACCTGGTCGTCGTCGAGCACGTCGAGCACCTCGGCGAGCTTGGCGTAGACGCGCATGAGCCCCTCGATGGCGTCGTGGTGGGTGAGGTGCAGGGCGTCCTTGAAGGTCAGCCCGGTGATCACCATCCACGGCCGGAGCACGTCGATGATGGGCACGTTGGTGTCCTCCGAGAGCGTCTTGATCTCGCGGATGGCGTCTTTCATGGTGATCTGTGGCATGTGGTTCTGTCTCCTGTGGTTCTGTCAGACCTGGTCGCCGACGCGGAGGCGCAGCTCCGCCATGATCGCCTCGGCAATGTCCGTCCCGTCCGCCTCGGCCCGCTGGCGGGCGAGGAGGAACAGGTTGGCGAACGCGCCCGCGCCGACCCGCTCGTTGAACAGGCGGAGGGCGATGACGAGTTCTTCCTCGACGAGCACGGCACCACCCTACCCGCGGGAGAGGTGGCTGACGCGGGCGTCCCCGCCCACCGCCTCCAGGAGCACGTCGACGACGTCCTCGGGCTCCACGTCCTCGCAGACGGCCTCGAAGAACACGTCGGCCGTCCACCGGCCCTCGTCCGGGAAGGTCCGCAGCGTGGCGTGGCCCTCGGCCGCCACCACCCAGGCCGTCGCGCCCCGGGGGTGGAACCCGTAGGAGCCGCTGCCGATGATGCGGGCACCCGCGGTCAGCACGGCTTCCCGGAGGCTCCCCTCCAGGCGCTCGGCGTCGCTGAGCCCCTCGGGGTCGGCCCCCCAGGCGTCCACGATGGCGTGGGTTCCGAGCTCCTGCATCGAGAACAGAGGGCCCATAGCCGGAGAACCGCGTCGCGCGCCCGCGGTAGTCCGCCTATCGCGGGCCCCGTGTGAGATGCGCATGAAGACACCGACGTCTCCCGGGGGCCGCGAGGCCGGCTCGTCGAGTTTCACGAAGCGTGGCTCGAGTCCCCTCGTGAGCGGGACGATCAACCCGGTGCTGCGGCGGCGTCTCCTGCGGCTGGCCGCGCGGAACCCGGTGTTCAGGCGCGCGCTCGGGCGGGAGATGGGAGCCCTCCTCAGGGAGGGTGCCGCCAAGAAGAAGCCGGAGCACACGCTGCACCGCAAGCACGTCTCCAAGCTGATGGAGTTCGGCGGCCGCATCGGCGTGATCTCCCCCGAGAAGAAGGGGGCGTCGGAGGCCGAGAAGCGCGTCGCGCGGTCGCAGTTCCTCGCCGACCTCAAGCGGCTCGGCTACCGCAAGGCGTCCCCGCTCAAGGGTCACTGGGGCGACATCCCGAAGGGCTCGTTCCTGATCGAGAACGTGCGCCCGGAGGATCTCTACCAGCTCGGGCGCAAGTACGGCCAGGAGACGGTCGTCTACAAGCCGCGCGACGGCATCCTGGGCGTCTACTACCTGACGGGCGACCCACGGGCCGAGGTCGTGATGATGTACGAGGGGGACCCGATCCTCCAGGGGCAGGCGGACGGCACCATCTTCTCCAAGGCGCGGGGTCTGGACCTCGCCTTCGGCTACCTGTGGGGCCAGGACATCCCGTGGGACGGCCGGGTGCCGATCACCCGCGACGACATCCGCCGGATGCTCCGCCGACGCGACCTCGAGGACACGGGCTCCGAGGTCGGCTCCAAGGACCTCTCGATGGCGGACGACTAGGACTCCTCGTCCTGGTCCAACTCGGCCACGATCAGGTCCTCGAGCTTGGTGAGGTCGAGCGGGTGGACGTGGACGGGCGAGCTGGAGGAGAGCCAGCCGCGGCGTCGCCAGAAATCCACGAGTCGTCGCGCCCTCTCCCGGGTCTCCTCGGGCTCCGCTCGCCGCGTCCGCATGTCTGATCTGTACCTGCGGAACGCCTCGCGCGGCGCACGCAAAATCGACGGGAACGGCCGAAGATCGGCCCTTCGTGAATTTCCCTCCGGCACCCCGGGGAGATCTCTCCGGGCGCGGAGGGCGCCCGGGTCACGGGGCGATTCCACGCTCGCGCGCGACGTGCATCATCGGGCTGACGTAGGACCAGCCGGCCCAACTCACCACGTCGACGGCGACGAACTCGGGCCACCGGTCGTGTTCCGTCAGGGCGGTCCACACGGTGGAGCGCCACGCCCACTGCGAGGGGGTCACCTCCTTCGGGCGGTCCGTGTTGTTCCAGTACCCGAACTCCTCCAGGCGCTCGTCGGTCGCCATGAAGTCGAGGATGTGTCCGAGCAGGCAGGCGGAGTCGCAGTAGGGGATCAGGTAGAAGCGGTTCCTGAAGCGCCGCATGGTCACCGTCGTGTCGAGCGACCACTCGTGGCGCCTGAGCTCGGTCAGCTGCTCCCCGTAGCGCTTCATCATCCAGGCGTCGATCTCGAACACGCCCGGCTTGATCCCCTGGCCGGGGTCGCCGCGGCCGGCCTCCACGACCTCGTCGTTCCCCACGGCATAGATCTGGGGCTCGCGCCGCAACTCGGCGGGGCACTCCTTCTCGGCCCACTCGGAGTAGCGGCTGAGCAGGTTGCGGGCCAACTCCTCGGTCGTCTCGCCCGGGTGGTGCTTCTCCAGCCAGCGCTTGAAGAGCGCGTCCTGCTGCTTGAGCTTGAGGTGCTCGGTGTGGGACCTGCCGTCCAGGATGTCGCGGGCCATCCGGACGAGCCGCTCCCGGGCCGCCTCCTGGCCCCGGCGCTTGATCTCCCACAGCAGCTCGTAGGGATCAACCCCCCGCGCCACCCGATACGCCTCGTAGACCTTGATGCTCACGCGTCTTCTACCCTCTCGGGGGGCCCGCGGGTCCCCCGGTGTAGAAGGGAGGGAGCCCCCGTGGAGGGGGCGAGGACCCATGAGCGCCAAGTTCCCGCGCATCGCACATCTGCCGTTCTCGCCCGGGGCGACCCCGGACGACGAGCGCGTGGGGGACGTGCGCTCCTTCCTCGGCCGTCCGATCGTGATCAGCGAGAAGATGGACGGCGCGAACGTCTGCCTGACGAGCGAGACCGTCTACGCGCGCTCGCACTCGGGACCCGCCTCGGGACGCATGTTCGACGAGCTCAAGGCGCACCACGCCACGGTGCGGCACCTGATCCCGGAGGGGATGTCGGTGTTCGCCGAGTGGTGCAAGGCCGTCCACACGATCGAGTACCGGTCGGAGGACTTCCCCCGCCTGTTCGTGATCGGCGTCCGCGACGACGTCCTCGATCTCTGGTTGGACTGGGAGCGCGCGTTCTACTGGGCCGGTCGCCTGGGCGCGGCCCCGGTGCCGAAGGTCCTGGTCGCGCAGGTCGACCACGCGACCCAGCTCGAGAACGCGGTGAAGGCCGCGGCGAGGTGCGCCTCCGAGTACGGGGCCCCGCGCCGCGAGGGCGTCGTGGTGCGGACGGTGGGGGCGTGCCCGGACAGCCAGTTCGGGCGGTCCTTCGCCAAGTACGTGAACGAGGGGTTCAGGGCCGGGACGTCCCTCGGCGAGGGTGGTGATCTCGCGTGGCAGCCGGGGAGGATTCCCGGATGACGACGGTCCAGAACGCGGTGCAGCTGAACATCCTGCTCTCGTCGATCGAGATGCGGGGCACCCGGTTCGCGGAGTGGCGCTTCGGCTGGAGGGTGACGGAGGTCGAGGGGCCCGGGACGGGGCTCGACCGGATGGCGGGTCTCGTCGAGCTGCTCGGGTGGCACGTCCAGTGCTCGTTCGAGCGACCCGACGCGAACGACGGGTCCGTGGCCGTGGGCTACGGCCGCAAGTGGTTCGTGGATGTGGGCACGTCCGAGACGGGCGTGGTGTTCACCGCGTGGCTGGCCATCCAGCAGATCGTCATCCACGAGCTGCACGAGTCGTTCACCGTCACGGTGGAAGGCGAGCGCGTGCGCCTGCTCGACCCGCACAAGCGGCTGGCCGACCTGGCCGCGGGGAGCCGGAGGCTCTGATGGCGCGCCCCCGGTGCAAGGACCTCGTCCTCCGGATGCTGGAGGAGAACCCGATCGCGCAGTTCGACGCGCTCCAGATGGGGAAGGCGATCCGGGTGAAGTTCGGGCACGAGTTCAGCCACGGCACGGTGCGCGGTGCCCTGAACGCGCTGTTCAAGGAGGGCCGCTGCGAGTCCTACTACGGGAAACACGGCCCCGACGGTTTCTACCTCAAGAGCCGCCAGGACGCGACGGAGGAGGAGCTCGCCCGCGAGGAGGAGCGCCACGCGGCGTGGCAGGTGCGCATCCAGGCGGACTGGAAGTCGCGCTACGGGCGGTCAGCACCGAAGAATCTCTCGGGACCCTCCGGCCTGTGGCCGGAGGACGTGGACAGGGCCGAGGCGCGGGACAGGGAGGCGTCCGATGGTAGGGTGTGAGGATGGCCGAGCCGACCGATGTCGATGTGTTCGATCGCGAGGGCAACCTCGTGGCGCGCGACGGGAAGGCCGTGGGGCGACGGGTGCGTCGTCCGCTGCCGTCCCTCCTCAACCCGCTGAACTGGCTGCTGCTCCTGGCCGCGGGCATAACGGCGGCGGCCATCCTGTTGTACGCGCTGAGCGAGGTCTTCATGCAGAGGGCCCGCGAGATGGGGTACGACGACGACGAGGAGTAGGAGAACCACATGCCAATTGACGATCTCGAAGCACTCACCCACCCGGCCTTCTGGGTCCTCGGGGCCCTCGCGGTCGTCGGGGCCCTCCTGTACGGCTTCGGCCACGGCGTGGCCGAGAGCATCTGGGGCCCCAACCCGGAGACGGTGCGCCAGGAGTGCATCGAGCGCGCGCACGCCGAGAAGGAGCGGTGCATCAACGGGGGTGTGGGGGGCAGCGTGTTCAAGACCAAGGGTCGCATCACGAAGTGCGACGAGATCTACCAGCGCGAGGTGAAGGAGCAGTGCCGTTGAGCGGCCTCTCCTCGCAGGTCTTCTGGACCCTCGTCTGTGCCTGGTGCACCTGCGTGCTCGTCCACGACGTGCAGTCGGGGCGCGGGATCAGGCTGCCGGGCCGGTCCGCGCACCTGCTGTACCACCGCGTGCTGCGTCCCCTCGGGGCCGTGCTGGCATTCGTGTTCGCGTTCTTCACCCTGGGCGCAGGCATCGGCCTCGTCCAGCTGCTACTCTCCCAACACACAACATAGTCAGACGACTACTCACCGGCCAAGTCGGCCAAGGAGGAAAGCCAAATGGAAGCCAGACGCTTCTACGTCATCACCGGCGGGACCATGGTCCACGTCGCCCCTCACTTCTCTCTCTGCGCGCCCGCGTACGGCCGCGTCGGGAGGGAGATCGCCCGCGAGCTGGAGCGCCTGCGCGAGTGGTGGAAGGTGGGGCACCGGCCCACCTTCCACGTGCTGCGCACCAAGATGGCGCTCGGCGCGGAGAAGCACAGCCGCGACGAGCGGGAGGTCTTCGCCGCCGCGGACATCAAGTTCCTCGAGACCAACGAGGATCTCGAGACGCTCGTCGACCACCTCGTGCTGCAGCCGGACACCAAGGGCATCATCATGGCCGCGGCGGTGTGCGACTGGATCCCGGAAAACCTCGGGGTTTTGGACCGACAAGGGACCCCCCATGCCACCAACGTGAACCTGGTCTCAAGCACTTGGGAGTTCGGCAAGAGGACCCCGCGTCTGGGCACGCGACCGAGGGAAAACTGGGACCGACGGAACGTGGAGTTGCAGCTGCGCCCGGCCGACAAACTGATCGGCAAGATCCGGCGCACGCGGAAGGACATCTTCCTGGTGGGGTTCAAGGCGACGACGGGCATGTCGGAGCAGGAGCAGTACATCACCGGGCTCGGGTTGCTCAAGGGCGCCTCGTGCAACCTCGTGCTCGCCAACGACGTGCACGAGCACCGCAACATGGTCATCACGCCCGAGGAGGCCAAGTACCACGTAACCACGGACCGCAGGGAGGCCGTCCGCGGACTGTGCGAGATGATCGCCATGCGGTCGAAGCTGCACTTCACCCGCTCGACCGTGGTCGAGGGGGACCCCATCCCGTGGGACAGCGACGAGATCCCGGCCAACCTGCGGAAGGTGGTGAACCACTGCATCGAGCGTGGGGCCTACAAGCCGTTCCAGGGCAAGACCGTCGGACACTTCGCCACGCGGGGGCCCAAGAAGGGCATCATCTACACGAGCCGACGGAAGTCCGACTTCAACCGGCTCCCCGAGGACGGGCTCCTCCGCATCGACACGGTCGGTGACGACCAGGTGATCGCGTACGGGGCCAAGCCGAGCGTCGGGGGCCAGAGCCAGCGCATCATCTTCGACGAACACCCCGACGTGGACTGCATCGTTCACGCCCACGTGCCTCTCCGAGACGATCGCGACGCGCTGCACGAGATCCCCGTGCGGCAGCAGCGTCCGTTCGAATGCGGCAGCACGGAGTGCGGCAAAAACGCCTCGGATGGGCTCGTGAAGTCCTACGCGGGGATCAAGGTGGTCATGCTGGACGAGCACGGTCCCAACATCTGCTTCTCCCGGGACACGGACCCGGACAAGGTGATCGATTTCATCGAGCGGCACTGGGATCTGGAAGCCAAGACCGGGGGTCCCGTGTCGTTGGAGCACGGGTCGTGAAGACGCTCTCCGACGTGGCGGCCTCGATGCAGGGCCTGATCGCCCAGTCGCCCCGCGACTGGAGCGTCAACTCCTACGACGCGTGGATCTACGGCATCTTCTCCGGGTGGGGCCCCGAGGCCATGGAGGAGGTGGCGGCGCGACACCGCTGGACGCCCGAGATGTGCGAGCGGCTCCGGCAGCTGCACGTGGCCTGGCTGGAGTCGCTGCCATGGCGCTGGCCTCTGTTCGAGGGACCGGCCGGTCTGCCGGACCTGGCCGGCCGCTTCGGCGCCGTGCGCAAGTACGACGTGCACACGGGGGTCGACCTCTACACGTATCCAGGCATGCCCGTGCTCGCGGTCGAGTCCGGGGAGGTGGTCGCCATCGAGGACTTCACGGGCCCGAAGGCCGGATCGCCCTGGTGGAACGACACGCAGGCGGTGCTGGTGGAGGGGGCCTCGGGCGTCGTCTGCTACGGCGAGATCGTGCCGCCGAAGGAGATGCGCGTGGGCGACAGGCTGGAGCGCGAGCAGTACGTCGGCGGCGTGCGGACCGTACTCAAGAAGGACAAGGGGCGCCCGACGACCATGTTGCACGTCGAGCTCTACGAGCACGGCACGCGGGAGACCGTGTGGTGGCGCCACGGCGAGCCCAGGCCGCACAACCTGCTGGACCCGACGGAGCACCTGATCGCGTCGCTCCAGCACCTCCGGCATTTCAGTGAGGGCCGGGCGTGAGGGACGAGCCCGAGCCCGGCGTGAGGCGGCCGTGTCGGGCTCCGGGAATAGAACCGGCGCGGTCCCGGTTCCCCGGGCAGGAGGACGTCATTGAGGTTCGTGAAGAACGGTGAGCATCTGATCGCGGTCGACCGCATCGAGTGGGCGAACTACTCGCGCATCGAGGAGCTCGTGCTCGTCGTCGGTTTCGAGAACCAGACGATCACGATCACGGGCATCGACGCGCTGGAGTCCGCGATGGCGATGCGGCCCTCGTGCCTGGAGGGCAAGCGCCTGCGCTGGGCGAAGAACAAGTGGCTCGTGCACAACCTGATCGGGCACCCGGTGATGCAGCTGCTCGCCCTCGTGGGACGGCACGACCTCGCGTTCCGGGTGCACGACGCCACCGTGCCGATGCCCCTGGGCGCGAAGGACTGAGGATCCGTGGGCCTGCTCAGGAACCTCTACCGGTACGTGTTCCGCGAGAGTTGGTTGCATCTCACCGGGCGCGCCGAGCAGGCCGAGTCCGAGGCGGACGGGTGGGCTTTCGCGGACGCGGACTCCGACATGGCCGCCGCGCGGGCGCGTCCGCCCTACCTCCGCTACCTCGCCGCGATCGAGGAGTGGAGGGGCGCCTTCGACCGCGCCTTGGCCCGCGTCGAGGCCGGCGACCCGCAGCGGCGCATGGCCTACGAGCCCGCGGACCTCGCGGAACTTCCCGATGTCCCGGAGCCCGGGCCCCTGGTCTCCGGCTCGGCTACGCAGGGAGTCGCGGACCGGGCCGCGGTGGCGGTCCTCCAGCTGGAGACGAGGCGGTGGCGCGAGGATCGCCTGCGACGCGCCCGCGAGCGTCTGGGCCTTCCGTGAAAATCACGGGATGACGGGTACCTGGCCTATACGGCGCCCTCGGGTAAAGGGAGAGACAGCCATGGCAGTGCGATCCACCAGCTCCGAGTTCCAGCCCATCCCCCCGAACTACACGACGTCCGCGGGGGCCTACCACAACATCGGCCGCTACCGGGCCATCAACAGCGACCCCGCGACCCAGCGGCCCGTGGGTCCGAACATGTGCACGGCGCCGGTCCCGAACAACGACAACACGCAGTTCCAGTACATCCCGCGCCTGAACGGCTAGCCCAGGGGTAGAAAACCCTCCGTTCCGACAGGGTCCCTCCTGCGTATAGTGGGCAGAGGGGCCCTTTTGTGCCTGTACCTTTGCCCGACAACGCCTCACCGGGGTTCCTGAGGGACATTAACTTCCAGGCCCTGGCAGGCACCATCATCGACGGCCTTTTCGGGGAGGTGCCCCGTCCAAGCTGGTTCGAGGTGACGCTCGGGTCGCGGCCGGACTCCGACACCGGGCACTTCCTCTTCACCGTCGTCGTGCGCCTGCGGGAGCACACGCGCGAGATCGACGTCGGCCCGGACCCCACCTCCGGCAAGAGGATCCTCCGCCACGTGGGGGTCCAGCGGGATCGAGAGACGGGCTTCGATTTTCCCATCCCGCGCGAGGTGGTGCGGCAGATGCGGGCGGACCTGCCCGCCATGTTCACGACGTGGCTGGAGCAGGGCCTGCTGGCGACCAGTCACCGGATGTTCGAGGCCGACCCGCGGATCGGCTGGCGATTCAGCGGCAACGGCGGCCTGCCCATCTCGCGCATCCTGGACCCCTCGGTCCCCTTCTCGCGGGTCGGGGTCCCGGTGGAGTGGGAGCCGACGACCGGGGCGCCCCCGGACCCGCACATCAAGCCGCCGCGGTGCCCGTTCTGTCGGGAGCCGCACACGTGGGCCGAGCCGCCCGTGTGGGCCGGCGGCAACCTGCTGTGGGTGCACGGGCGCTGCTGGGGGGCATCGTGAAAACCGACATCCTGGAGAGCGAGCGGGTACAAGCGTGGCGCAGGCAGCATCCGAGAGAATGGTGGGCTTTCCAGCAGATGAGCGAGAAGGACGAGGGCCGGGCGGCGGCCCTCGCCGCCGTCCTGGGGGGACGGCTGGAGGACGAGGCGATCAGCTATCTGGTGCGCTTCGCGGACGCCCTCGAGGCCCGTCTCAAGGCCGAGCGGGACGGCACGGATCGTCCCCCTCCGGGCGACGGACAGCGTCGCGCGGTCGAGATCCGGGTCAGCAGGATGACGCAGATGTCGGACGAGGGGGGTCGGAAGTTCTTCCGCGTGGATTTCACGACGGCCCACGGCTGGTCGGGGTACTTCGACACCAGGAACCCCGACGTGGTCGAGCGCATATCGAAGCGACGCAGCGGAAGCCCGATCACGGTGGTCGGCGAAGTCACCCGACGGCCCTACGAGTTCCTGGTGGAGCTCGGGGAGCGCGTCCGGATCGTGTGAGGTACTGATGCCAAAGGCGAAACCATACTCCGGCCCCGTAGACGACCAGATCGCGGTCCAGCTGCTCAACAGCACCGGCGAGCACCGCACCGTGGGCGGCGAGGAGCTCCTGCTCGGGCACGCGCTGCAGCAGGCGGCGCACCAACTCAGGGAGATCGTCGAGAAGGCCAACGACCTGCTGGAGGGCAACGAGTTCGCCGGGATGGTGGCCGAGAACCTGGCCGCGAAGATGAACCGTCGCGGCCACGCGCTGATCGCGGTCGCGGACGACGGGACCGTCGAGCTGCACATCAGCTACGAGGACCAGCCCCCGAGGCGCCCAGGCTCCCACCGGGACCAGAAGCTGCCGCTGCTCCAGGACCTGCGGGACAAGGCCGCCGAGCTCGGGGTCGACATCGAGGAGTTCGGCATCAAGCGCAAGAAGATCTGGGAGCACCTGTGCGCCGTGGAGGCGGGCGAGATCAAGGGGAAGCCGACCAAGAAGACCCGCGGCAAGCCCAAGCCGAAGTCGAAGTCGAAGGCCAAGGCCGCGCCCGAGGCCGAGATCAGGGTCGCCGAGGACGACGCCGAGGACGATCCAGGACCGATGTCCGCCGGCCCGGACGAGACCAAGGTGTCCCCGGCGCCGGACGACGTGAGGCCGCCCCGGCGCCGCGCGATCGTGAAAAACGACGAGGCGGGCCCGGTCGTCGTCGGCGCCGGAGGGGGTCAGAAGGGCTCCAACTCCTTGGAATCACAGGAGGGCCCGGACATGCGCCAGCTCGTGAAGGACTCGCAGGAGGTCAGCATCGCCGACCTGCTCCAGTCCGATCCGCCGAAACAGTGAGAATGGTTCTATCGGGCTCTGTCTTGGTAGATGTCCCTGAATAACTGTCGTGTGTGCGTGCAGTGCCAGCAGCACCCCTGCACGTGCATCAAGAACTTCTGGATCCTGCCGGAATCCGGGGAGAACCTGCTCAAGGGCTGCGTCTGCGACCCGGACAACCCCATCCGGCTGCAGGACTGCTTCATCCTCCACGCGATTCAGCACTCGCAGGAGGCGCGCGACGACTTCGACAAACTCTGCCCGTCGCTGTTCCCCTGCGAGAAGGAGCGGTTCGAGATCCTGTTCCGCGACAACCCGCTGCTGACGAAGAAGGTCGTCTGCACGACCGACTACGAGGACACGTTCCAGCGCCGGATGAACAACATCCCGGTCTACACCTCCGGTCTCCGGGGCGGCCTGCGCCTTCCCGTGGGCCACGTGTCCCAGGTGGTGAACCTCCCCCCGACGCTGGCCCCCAAGCGACAGCCCCAAGGATGCAAGTGATGGCCGACGCCCCCTCCGCAACCGACTCCCTGGTGGAGAAGCTCGCCGAGCCGGCCGACAGGAACCTCGAGAAGTCCTGGTGGCAGTCCAAGAAGTTCGTCGCGTTCCTCGCGACCGAGCTCGGGTTCTTCCTCCTGATGGGGGCGATGATCTACGAGCAGGACATGGACAAGCTCGGGGAGAACGTGGCGTTCATGGTCCTCGCCGTGACCTCCGGGTTCCTCGCGGTGGGCTACATCCTCGGACAGGCATACATCGACAAGTACATCCGCGTCGCGCAGATCACCATGGGGCGTGGCAACGACGACGGCAACGGCAGCGCCCCTCAAGGAGAAGAGTAGATGGCACGTCCAGTCCCCCCCATGTACGGCAAGGTCCGCAAGCGCACGCCCCCGCCGCAGCGCCAGATCGTGGTGAACCAGAAGTCCGAGGAGGAGCGGCAGAGGGAGGCCGACGCGGCACAGAAGGCCCAGCAGAAGGCCAACGAGGCTCGCGCCAAGGAGCAGGAGAAGGCGAAGAAGGCCGCCGAGAAGACCGCCAAGGCGGCCAAGAAGGAGGCCGAGAAGGCCGAGAAGGCGGCGAAGAAAGCCGCCAAGAAGCCTGCGAAGAAGGCCGACGGCGTGGCGAAGGCGGCGAAGAAGACGGCGAAGAAGGCCGCCAAGAAGGTCGCCAAGAAGGTCAAGTTCCCGAAGTGGTCCCCCGAGGACAAGAAGGACAAGCTCTACAAGCTGGCGAAGAAGCTGGACCTCGACGTCGACTCGCGCGACACGAAGGACTGGATCGTCAAGGAGCTCAAGAAGGCCGAGAAGAAGGCCC
>Ga0315550_1002032_pt1 | contig 12420 bp, 9 predicted proteins | sample SalMarSW160190MG_2_FD_203100 | JGI IMG/M metagenome (GOLD analysis project Ga0315550, IMG submission 203100) | Salt marsh sediment microbial communities from the Plum Island Ecosystem LTER, Massachusetts, United States - Salt Marsh Sediment SW1601-90 ... | reverse complement strand
CGGTTTCGGCAAAATCTTCTCGGTAAGAGAGTAGACTACAGCGGTCGCTCGGTCATTGTTGTTGGTCCTAAACTCAAACTTCATCAATGTGGTTTGCCACGCTACGTTGCTTTGGAGTTATTTAAGCCTTCGGTTATGCACAAACTCATAATGAATGGGTATGCCAATAACTTGAAGAGTGCCCGGCGCTTGGTGGAAAAAGGTAGCCCCGAGGTTTGGGATGCACTGTATGAGGTAGTTAAGGAGCGTCCTGTATTGCTTAATCGTGCTCCCACATTACATCGGCTTAGCATTCAAGCCTTTGAACCCGTGTTAATCGACGGCAATGCTTTTCAGCTCCACCCCTTAGTTTGTACCGCCTTTAATGCCGATTTTGATGGCGACCAAATGGCAGTTCATGTGCCATTGTCCAGGGCTGCGGTGAAGGAAGCCCGGGAGCACATGCTTAGTCCTTATAATATGTTGCTACCAAGTTCTGGTGAGCCTGCGACAACACCCACCCTGGATATGGTTCTGGGCTGCTATTATCTTACCATTTCGAAGCCTGGGGCCCGGGGGGAAGGGAGATTTTTCAGCAGTTTTGACGAGGCTAAGTTAGCTTACGAACTGGGCATTATCGAACTTGGTGCCGAAATTGTTGTGCGAGATCCTTCGCTTCGTTCAGATGGGGGGAGGATAAATACTACAGTGGGCAGGATTATATTTAATGATGCCTTGCCTCCACAACTTCGCTTTTACAACAAAACAGTAGATAAGGCTTCCTTAAGAGTATTAGTCTCTGATTGTATTGGTCTATTAGGTAATGAAGCTGCTGCTGGTGTTCTCGATAGACTTAAGGGATTGGGGTTTGACTATGCTACAAAGTCGGGCCTTTCCATCGCCATGGATGATATTGAAGAGCCTCCAGGCAGGGCCAAACTTCTTAAAGAGTCCGATGAAAGAGTTAGTCTTATCGAAGATCAATTTAACCGAGGTTTGATTACTGAGGATGAAAAGTATGAAAGCACAGTTCAAGTGTGGATGGAGGCTACAGACAAGGTTGCTGAAGATATATCCCAGGCGCTAGATCCTTATGGTAGTGTCTACATGATGGCTACATCGGGTGCCAAGGGGAATATTTCCCAAATTAGACAAATGGCAGGTATGCGCGGGTTGATGACCGACCCCTCAGGAAGGATAATAGATTTTCCCATTAAATCGAGTCTCCGTGATGGGCTGACACCCATGGAATATTTCATTTCTACCCATGGTGCTCGTAAAGGATTAGCTGATACTGCCTTGAGGACATCAGATAGTGGTTATCTTACCAGGCGCCTTGTCGATATAGCTCAAGATGTCATTGTAACTGAAACAGATTGTGGTACCACCGAGGGAGTTTGGATATCGCGGGAAACTACAGAGGGGTCCCTTCCCCCGTTTGAAGATCGGATTACTGGCTACTTAGCGGCAAGCGAGGTTGTTGATCCAGGTACAAATGCAGTCATTGTTGATCGTGATGAAGAAATTGACGAGGATAAGGTGCAACAAATTATCGAAACCGGCGTTACCCGGGTACAAGTGAGGTCACCTCTTACTTGTCGGTCTCGATTTGGCATTTGTCGAAAGTGCTATGGAAGGGACTTGGGAAAGAAGCAATTAGTAAAGATTGGCACCGCTACAGGAGTTATTGCTGCCCAGAGCATCGGTGAGCCTGGAACTCAGCTTACTCTGCGCACTTTCCATACAGGGGGCGTAGTAGGTGTTGATATTACCACCGGGCTACCTCGTGTAGAGGAGCTTTTCGAGGCTAGAACACCAGATGGCAGTGCCATCATTTCTGAGATTGATGGTACTGTTGAAATAGCCCATACTGATGGAGCAAGCATAGTCAAAATCATTAGCTCTGAATTCTATTTGGATGAATACCCAATTCTGCCAGGAGTGGAGCTAGCTGTAACTGATGGGCAATCGGTGGATGCTGGTAGCATCCTACTTTGTCTGCCAGAGAAGACCCCAAAGAAGACCAAAAAGAGATTACCAGTTGTTAGCCATGATGAAGCAGGACAACCTCAATCTATATTAGCTAGAGTAACTGGTCAAGTCGTCATTGAGGATGACCGTGTTTATGTTAGGTATGAAGAGAGGGAGGAGAGGGAATATAGCGTCCCCCAGGGTACATATTTGCTTGTTCAATCAGGGGATAAGGTCAAAGCAGGGGATAGACTTACTAGAGGTCCCGTTGACCCCCATGATATCTTGCGTATTATGGGAAAGGGTGCAGTCCAGCAATATCTGATTGATGAAATACAAAAAGTATATCGTATACAAGGGGTGACTATACATGATAAACATATTGCTGTCATTACTCGGCAGATGTTAGGTAACGTGAGAATTATTTCCTCGGGGGATACGAAGCTTCTGCCTGGTGAGTTAGTTGGTCAATTTAACTATGAAGACATAAATGCCAGGGTGTTGGCTGAGGGGGGTGAGCCAGCGACGGCTCAGGCTGCGCTTCTCGGTATAACCAGAGCTAGCTTAAGCAAGGACAGTTGGCTAGCAGCTGCTTCTTTCCAAGAAACTGGCCGTGTTCTTGTTGATGCCGCGGTTAAGGGCAAGGTGGATAGGCTTCGTGGCCTCAAGGAGAATGTTATTCTCGGTAAGCTTATCCCATCTCGGGTTCTCTCTGTGAGTCCTGATGATGAAAAGAGATTGGAGGGGGGAGGTCTCGATGAAGAGGAGACTGAGAATTTAGAATCAGAGGACTAGTAAAATTTTAACTTCTAAAAGTTAGCGATGAGGCTTATTTCAGGTAAAACAGCAACCGAGGATAGTTTTATTGACTTTGACCTTCGTCCTAGACGCCTTAGTGAATTCATAGGTCAAGAGAAAATTAAAGATAACCTAAAAATAGCTATTCTCGCTGCTCAAAAAAGAGGCGAGCCACTGGATCATATCATTCTTTATGGTTCTCCCGGTTTGGGAAAGACTACCCTTGCCTACATCGTCGCTGCTGAGATGGGGGTTAATATTAAAGTTAGTTCCGGGCCGGCGATAGAGCGCACTGGAGACTTAGCAGCTATTCTTACCAATCTGCACGAGGGGGATATCCTTTTTATTGACGAGATACACAGGCTTAGCCATACAATAGAAGAAAAACTCTATCCGTCAATGGAAGATTTTGTTTTTGACATCTTTTTAGGGAAAGGCCCAGCTGCTAGAAATTTACGGTTGAATTTGCCCTGCTTTACCTTAATTGGGGCCACTACGCGCTTTGCTCTACTGAGTCCTCCCCTTCGTGATAGATTTGGGGTGACATATCATCTTGATTTCTACGACGAGGCAGCAATACAGACGATTTTGGAGCGGTCAGCAACTATCCTCAAGGTGAAAGCAGAGAAAGAGGGGCTTGTTCCGATTGCCCAGCGTGCTAGAGGTACTCCTCGAGTGGCCAATCGTCTCTTAAAGAGAATAAGAGATTATGCTCAGGTCATGGCAAGTGGAGTGGTCACCAAGGAAGTAGCTCTGGAAGGACTTTCAAAGCTGGAGATAGATTCTGTGGGCTTGGATGACATAGATCATAGAGTGCTGCATACAATAATTGACAAATTTGATGGTGGTCCTGTAGGTCTAGATACCATTGCTGCTTCTATTAACGAAGATGCTGATACTATTATGGATGTTTACGAACCGTATCTTCTTCAGTTAGGTTTTCTGGAACGGACACCTCGTGGTAGAGTAGCCGCCAGGCTAGCTTATGAACACCTGGGGCTGCCTTACAAAAGGGATATTCAGCCCCAGCCTAGCTTGTGGAGTCAGAAACAGAGTTAATTCCGGCTATTTAGTACCCCACCGAAAATCCGCTTCGCTTCCTTACCCTCGCAAAATCTTTGACTTTGTGGGGGATTTCATGGGAACTCTGAAATGCCACGGAGTAAATTTTGGAGTACACTGAGGAACGAAGTTTTTCAGGGATAATTATTGGTATGCTCTGGCTTGCATCCATACTGGGATGGCAAAGGCAGATAAAGAAAAGAACAATATCAGCCAACCCCAGGGCGCAATATCCCCTCGGCTTGCCGTAGTTACCGAGAATAAGATTACAAGCGGTGGAATTAATAAACTAATAATTTTATGCCTGCGCGGCTTTAGGCGGATAAAGGCAATAGTTGCTCCTGCCAAAGCAATAAAACTAATAACTATCCAAAGTGCATTTGCTTGCAAGCTTGCTATCCAGTCATTTGCCAAAAGCTCATTTCCTGTGCCCAAGGACGAAAACCAACTGAGTGTCACAAGTATAGGAGCTAGCATCAGTGATGCATATAGCCAATCCCGCCTTGCAGTTTGTCTCACTATATGGATAAAAACAAAAAGAGCCAGGGGGATATAGATGAGCGCTGCTATCCAGCCCCAACCTTGGGGAAGGGAAAGCAGCAATATCCCTGTAACTACTACTGGCATAAGATAGTATCCTAACCAGGGGAAGAGCCATATTGGCTTACCTCGATGCCAGCCATAAATTGCTATGCCCACGGTTAGCGTTAATATAATTGACGCGTAGACGATATTTTGCCAGTAATATGAGGTGAAAAGTAAAGCAACGAGAAAGTGGGGCAGGGCACTGAAAAGTGCTTCCTTCCAGCTACCTTGAGCATGTGTTTCATAGATTTGCTGGGCAATTAATTCAGGGGAGCCCAGAGATTGTACCGCGATTTTGCCGGCCTCCTCTCTGCTTAGCCCATTCTCTTCTAGCTCCCGACTTTTATCTTCGAGATGTGTGTAAAGCTCCTCAGCCACGCCGTCCCTTATAGCCTGATCAATCTTGAGGCAAGCTTTAAACCTGTTTAAATAATGGCTTATGCTACTTATCATTTTAGCCCTAGATTGTTTCCGCTTGCATAACTGCTTTAACTGCCGTAGAAAAATCCTGCCATGTAGCTAACCTGTTAGCTAGGACCTGCTGTCCCTTTTCAGTTATATAGTAATAACGTCTTTGCTGTCCATTAGGTAGTATCTGCCATTTAGCTGTGATAAGGTTGTCCCGCTCTAAGCGGTGGAGAGCGGGATAAAGAGTACCTTCTTTAAACTGAAAATACCCGTTGCTCCTTTTCTCCAGTTCCTTTACTATTTGGTAGCCATAGGTAGGCTCACGACTGATTAAGCATAGCAGTAAAGAATCAGTGTTTCCTTTCAATAACTCACGCCCATAGTTCATCTTTACACCTCATTCACTATGTTAGCTTTTCTTTCACTATAACATTGCTTAACCTAGGTGTCAATACCAGGCTCTTGTTCAGTACCTTAATGCTACTTCCTTTTTGTCATTGTGAAGAGCGATAGCGACGAAGCAATCTCTAAGTGAGGTTCCTCGGTCCAACTATAGCAGGCTCCAGCTTTGCAATGAGATTGCCACGCCCCGACAAGTCGGGGCCCGCAATGACACGAAAGGTCATTGCCCAATGTTACAAACATATAAAATGTTACTCCTCTATCTGAACTAGATTATACCAGTGGCAATAGTGGTCTTGGTTTAGTTGCCGCAGTGAGCTTTAATCGTTAAAATATCGTTTCAGGCAAATGTATCGCGGTGCGAAGGATTATTACTCTATTCTTGGTGTTTCTGAGAGAGCTAGTCACGAGGAAGTAAGACGTGCTTTCAGAAAGCTTGCCATGAAATATCATCCCGACAGGAATTTGGGAAATGAGAACTGGGCCGGGGAAAAATTTAAGGAGATCAACGAGGCCTATGCCGTGTTGGGCGATGAGGTGAAGCGGCGGGAGTATGACAGGATGAGGCAGGCTGGTTTTGCAGGATATGGTGCGCAATATGCTGGTGGGCCTTATTACAGCCAGGAGCGAGTGTTTGCGGACGCCTTTACCAATCCTTATTTATTTCAAGAGCTGGCAAGGATGTTTCAAGAGGCTGGCTTGAGGTTCGATGAGGGATTTGTGAACAATTTGTTTTTTGGTGGCAGAGGTTTTGTTTCCACCTTTCCAGGTCAACCATTGGGAAGAGATCGGTCCACAGCGACTTCGGAGTATAAACCACCTTTATTATTACGACTTTTTGGCAAGGTCATCAGGTTTACTCTTAAGAGGGTGCTGGGTGTGCGGGAACTCTCCTGGCGGAGCAGGGGAGAGGATTTGTACCATGAAATCTATCTCTCTCGGGAAGAAGCTGCATCCGGTGTTGATAAGAAAATAAAATATAAGAGAGGCAGAGAAAAGAAAAAACTTATAGTCAAAGTCCCACCGGGAGTTACCCAGGGCACGAAGGTCAGGCTGAGAGGGATGGGATTGGAGGGGCAGACTCCAGGTGACCTCTTCATTACTGTTAAAATTAGGAGTTAGCGGACATGGGAGTTTTCGAAGATTTTGTTGATGTGGTAAAGCAGACAGAGACTATGCAGTCCCTCCTCCAGAACCTGGAAAGGGAGCCAGCGAAGCTCTTGGCCGCTATTTGCCGGGAGTATGAAGTAACTGGCAAAGCAGTTCCCGACCATCACCTTAATTTGGCGGGATACTTCGGCGAGGCAATGTTACGGGCATTGGTATCGGCAAATTTAATTACCAGGGAACAGGAAGACAGGCTCTCCCTCTACGGCTACAAGCCGACGGAGGCGGGGCTTAAGTATTATAAGGCCATGCTTAAAGAGAAGAAAATTTAGTGTACGAGCTCATCGATACTCATGCCCATCTTGACGAACTGAAAAGCCTCGATTCGATGCTTGGGGAAGCTAAAAAAGCAGGCGTTATTGCCATAGTAGCTGTGGGGTCGAACTACCAATCGAACATAAAAACATTGGAAATATCGCAAAAGCATCGACGTTTTGTCTATCCTGCTTTGGGCTTACATCCCTGGGAGCTAGGTAATCTGGGAACCTTCGAGATAGATGATAATTTGCGATTTATCGAGCAAAATATTGATTCAGCGGCTGCTGTTGGTGAAATAGGTTTGGACTATGACAAGAGGGTGTTGAAGGTGGCATCCAAGGAATTGCAGAAAGAGGTTCTTGGTCGGCTTCTGAACGTAGCCAGGAAACATGCTAAGCCAGCAATAATTCACAGCAGATATGCCTGGAAGGATGCGCTACACCTGAATCAAGATGTCGGCATCGACAAAGCAGTTTTTCATTGGTTCACTGGCTTTTCCAGTGTTCTTAGGGGTATAATTGACGACGGCTATTTTGTTTCCGCCACGCCAGCTACGGAGTACCATGAAGAGCACAGAAGGGCAATCAAAGAAGCACCTTTGCCGAGATTACTTCTGGAGACCGATTGCCCTGTCACTTATGGAAGGGAAGCACGGTATGAGTCCCAGCCTGCTGATATTTTGAGAAGCCTGGAGGCTGTGTCCCAACTTAAAGGAATTACTGAAGCTGAAATTGCTGAACAGACAACGAGGAATGCCATTAACTTTTTTTCTTTAGACATAGTATTTTAAATAGGGAGGTCAGTTCAATGATACAAGCAATAGTAGGTGAGGATAACTTTCAAAATGTTGTTTTGCAATCGAAGTCGCCGGTTATGGTAGATTTCTGGGCCCAATGGTGTGCTCCTTGCCTGGCTGCCGCTCCTGTTCTGGAGGAACTGGCTAAGGACTACGATGGCAAGGTGAGCTTTGCTAAGCTGAATGTGGATGAGAATGGCCCTTTGGCTGTCAAGTACGGAATAGCTGCTATTCCCACGATGCTCGTATTTAAAGGCGGTCAGCCTGTTCAGCAAATTCTCGGTTACAAACCTAAGAAGGAACTCCAAAAGGTATTAGATGAAGTTCTTGGGGAGTAAATTATACGCTAGCTCGTAGTAAAGAAGTCGCGAATGAAATCAAATTCTCTAGGCAGAAGTGCTAATAACAAGGGGAATCCTCCCATCAAGAATCTGGCTAATCCCGATTGACTAATAGCTGCCTCCGTACCTGGATCATACTTCATTGCAATAGCGAGAATGGCAGCACATAACAGACCTCCTATAAAGACGCCGAGGATGAATCCCACAAGCTTATCCAGCCACTCAAGCAGGACCAGGCGAATCAGTTTGGCTACGAATCGGCCAACCGCGCCAGCTACAACTAAAGTAGCTATTAGGATTATGACGTAAGCGGCTATTTTAACCCAGGTAGCGCCGGAGGGAGAAAGCAATGCCGCAAGATCGTCGTAATAGCGCCCGGCTAAAACTATGCCACCTATTAACCCGGCAATACCAAATACTGTCTTGATAATCCCTTGCCGCAAGCCCACGATACCCAGAAAAACTGCCACGACTATTATGACTATGTCCAGCCAATTCATTGCTCACCTCTCTACCCCTTCATTTTATCATAAAATAACCACCTTTTTACTCAATATCCTTTCATTCTAATTCTGCTTATGCCCTACGGCGTTTTCAGATAAGTAAGTCAGATCTCAGATAACTGTTTACTAAAGGCTGTTATTTAAATCAATTATTCAGTTATTGCGTACCCCTTATATTATGGTCGTTAGCTCTAATAAGCCTGGCTGTAAATTTGCAGGACTTCGTTTGGGTCAATGGTGGGGCGCCCGTTGAAAAGGACAGCCGTATCGGCAAGTGCATGAAATGCGCATATTGCCAGGTTCTCTTCTGGAACTCCCACATCGCGCAGCCTTAGGGGATGGCCCACCTTATTCATCAAGTCCTCCACCGCATCAGCTGCTGCTAGGGCGGCATCGTGGTCCGTCATGCCGATGGTGTCAACTCCTAAGGTTTGTGCCACTTGGACCAGCTTGTCGGTTGCATGATCCACGTTATACCGCATTACCTTGGGAAGCAATATCCCGCAGGCGGTTCCATGTGAAATATGGTGCATTACCCCTATTGTGTGCGCCATGGCGTGCGCTAGACCGACTTGGGCCATGGTGAATGCCCAACCTGCCATAGTAGCCGCTAGCTGCATGTTGAGCCGTGCCTTTTCATTCTTACCATCGGCTACGACCAGCGGCAGATTTTCCTTGACCAGCCGTATAGCCTGCAATGCCATACCGTCACATATCTTGTTTGCCATAGTACTGGTTATAGCCTCAATAGCATGGGTCATAGCATCCATGGCCGTACTGACTGTTAAATCCTTGGGCATACATATGGTGAAACGTGGGTCTAGAATAGCCACATTCGGCATGATGTGTGTGTCTATTATGTAGAGTTTTCGTGCGGCCACCTTGCTGGTGAGTACAGCGATATTTGTTACCTCGCTACCTGTTCCTGCTGTTGTCGGAATGGCAATGTGTGGCGTTTGCGGTTCTGTAAGCACTAAAAAGTTCAGATGGTCGTTTGCCTTGCCGCCGCTTTTTAAGAGTACACAAACTCCTTTTGCAGTATCAATAACACTGCCGCCGCCAACGCTGACGATGCAATCTGCTTTCTGTTCGCGGGCTACGGCAGTAGCGGCGTCTACCGTTTCCAGGTCGGGCTCCGAGGTAATGTTGTCATAGGTGCCTACATAGAAATCCGCAAGAGCATCCTTCACCAACTGGGCCAGCCCTATTTTGTTGACTCCTGGGTCGGTAAGAACCAGAGCCCGCCGACAGCCAAGGTCGACAACAGCCTTAGTGATTGAAGCCAGTGCCCCATGGCCGGCTACTACGTTAGTGGGGCAATTGTAGCTAAAACTATCTACTTTCTTATAGTCCGATATAATCTGGAAGTGCATATTGCTCTTTGCATCGGCCATAGAATTAACATGTATTCGTTTGACCTGGGTATATTCATGCAGGCTTTCCAGGCCGAATTCTCGACCCATCCCGGATTGCTTGTAACCGCCAAAGGGGCAGAAATCTGCAAATATATGGTAGTTGTTTATCCATATCGTCCCCGTACGGACGCCACGGGCTACCCGCTCGGCCCTGGCCGTATTTGAAGAAAATACCCCGCCTGCCAGCCCGTAAATGGAGTCATTGGCGATGGCCACTGCTTCTTCGTCACTGTCAAATTTTATGACGCAAGCAACCGGACCAAATATCTCCTCCTGCGCGATACGTATTTTGTTGTTAACATTGGCGAAGATGGTGGGGGCATAGTAATATCCTCCTTCAATCCCGGGCACTTCTGCACGTTTGCCGCCGGTGACCAGCTCCGCCCCCTCTTCTCGCCCCAGGTTTACATAACTTTCCACCTTAGCCAGTTGCTGCTTGCTGACAAGAGGCCCCATATGAGAGGTAGGGTCCATCTGGTATCCGATACGGAGAGACTCCACCCGCTTTTTCAGCTTGTCGAGAAACTCGTCATGAATCTCTGAGGCTACTAATATGCGTGCGCCCGCCGTGCATACCTCACCCTGGTTGAAGAAGGTGCCGTAGCAGGCGCCTTCCACCGCCAGGTCCATATCTGCGTCGTCAAGTATGATATTGGCTGACTTGCCGCCGAGTTCGAGTGTCACCTTTTTCACTGTATCGGACGCCATCCTCATAATTTCGCGTCCGGTTTCCGTGCTGCCTGTAAAAGCTATCTTATCCACGTCCGGGTGTGTACATAGAACTTTGCCCAGCTCTGACCCTGGTCCGGCTATGACATTTATCACCCCATCGGGGATGCCGGCCGCTTTGGCAGTTTCAGCAAGGATAAGTGCGCTCAACGGGGTTACCGAAGATGGTTTAACAACAATCGTATTCCCGGTTATCAGGGCTGGTACGATCTTCCAGAGGGCTATGTACATCGGGAAGTTCCAGGGGACAATTCCCACACATACTCCCAGCGGCTCTCTGCGGACATGTTCACGGGCCGGCGCAAACGCATTTCCTGATACCGGCATGTCCTCCTCCCAGGGGAATCTGGTTGCCGCTGCCAGGCTTAGATTGCGTGTAAAAGTTATACTGATTAAGGGCATGAGCCTGGCCAGAGATAGGACCTGGCCGGCATTCATGGATTCAATTGTAGCCAGGCGCAGCCCCTGTTGTGCTATCTGATCTGCAAGATTCTGCATTTTTGCTAGGCGCGCGGCTGGAGTAAGATCACTCCAGATTCCACTGTCGAAAGCCTTACGGGCTGCTGCTATAGCTGCCCCTGCCTCGGCTTTTCCTGCTTGCGCTACCGTGGCTATGGGTGATTCAGTACCGGGATCGATTGATTCAAAAGCCTTTCCATCCGCTGCGTCGACAAATTCGCCATTGATAAAGAGTTTGTAGTGTTCCACTTGACACCTCCTTTTATATGTTACTTCGAATATGCAAACTATCCTATACTTTTGTTACCAATCATGCTTCGCCACATTCCAGCCTGTATTCGCAGTAAGAGCACATCCAGGAGGGGCATTTGGGAAGCTGCAGTGGTGATGTTGCCTTTTCTAAGAGCTCAAGTCGGCGTAATGCTTCAGCTTTAACAGCATTCAAATTCCTGAAGTTTACATCGTAGACCATCAGCTTGGCATCCTCTTTAGGGACTCTAACATAGTAGAGCAGCAGCCTGCCTTTTGTGTTCTCTGTTAAGGCACAGTCAAATCCCAATCGGAGAAAGTAATGGGGGAACATCCGGGGCAAGCGCTCCCTTTCCACCAGTGAAGAAAGTTTTGGGCCGCGCAGGATGGTGGGCAAGTCCTGCCAGGTCTGGACCAGGTCGGCTAGCGGCGCATGCTTCACGGGAATCCTCTGCGCTTCGCCCGGGGCACCGTAGCGTAATGAATCGCGGAGTGCATCGAGAAAGCCAAGCTCATCCATGGAACGAAGATACTCTTCCTTCTCTTCCCGAACTCCTTCACTCAACTTAAGGCGCTCAAAATATGCTTTGCGGGGGAAAACAATGTCGTTGATGCCAAACACTTGGGATGGTTGAGACCCAGCCATCTTGCTGAGGAGTTGCTCGCAGGTTATGCTATCGATATAGGTTTCCCCGGCCAAATCGGCTATCTCGTGCGATGCCGGCACCGTTGTGGTTGCGCAGTCGCATACCTGGGAATAATCACACTGCCTGTTGAACCAGGGGCAAACGGGAAGATTGCTGGGGTCGTTGGAGATGAGCGCTTGCACCAGGAGGTCTCGTCTCCGCCGCATCTCCTCGCGAATTGCTTCCAGGTCCGGGAAAGTAACGTGATAGACGACCAGAGGAGAAGTCGAGGGCGATTCCTCTCCCTGGCGCTGATAAATGATGATTTCGCCCTCGTGGGCATTGACCATAGCGCAGTACATGCCCAATTGCTCGATATATGTTGGCCTGTATTTCAATAAATCCTTCGTGCCTACAGGCGTGGAGGTGGTCTTGACCTCCACGGGAATCTTTTCGTAGATGTCAATTTTGCCCACAATGCCCTCGGCCTCTACGAATTGCTCCAGGTATTCTTCGCTGGATACGGCTGAGCCGAAGGTCTTGTGAAAGCCGGTGCCGGCCCACATAAGCTGCTGTTTCTCCAGGGGCGGAACGATTTCGGGATACTTTCTCCTGAAGTAAGCCTGTTTGAGGTTAAGTAAGTCGGTCACGGAGATGCGGTAGGGAGGTCGG
>Ga0315550_1002031_pt1 | contig 12420 bp, 12 predicted proteins | sample SalMarSW160190MG_2_FD_203100 | JGI IMG/M metagenome (GOLD analysis project Ga0315550, IMG submission 203100) | Salt marsh sediment microbial communities from the Plum Island Ecosystem LTER, Massachusetts, United States - Salt Marsh Sediment SW1601-90 ... | reverse complement strand
AATCGCGTGCCGTATCCGGCGATGGTGATGATGCCTTTCATTGATTCTCCTCGCTTTCCGATACCTGCTCAGGCTCGTATTCCTGTGCATTGCTGTACACTGTCTGCTATTCTTTCAACGTCGTGGCTTGGACGGAAGTGGGGGAAAATAGACCAGCCATGCGCAGCAGCCGGTCGGACGCATTTCGTGTGTATAAGGCTATCAAGGGTCTGGCTTGGTCGAGAGGCCAAACACGTTGCCAAGCCAGCAGCTCACGTTGTAACGCCGCCAAATCTGCCAACGATTCGGCAGAGACCTGCTTGGCACTCCACTCTATGAACATTGCTGCCTCGCGCAGTAGGTCTGCAACTAGAGCATCGTAGCGCGAGTCTGTGACGCGGGAGGAAATGCGGGCTAAAGTAGAGGCTAGATTGCCCAATTGCCGAGACCGGTCGAGTCGTTCGTATCTCTGGCGCAGCTGTTGGCTACTCATTCTTTTACCTCCAGCAGTCGCCGTACGATGGTCTCGATCTGTAAACGCAACGCGGCGTCTTGAACCTCGAGAGCAAAGTTACCTTGCTGCGGACGGATATTGATCAGCGCCTCGAATCCAACTTGACGCTCAAGGGGATACCAATCTGCTCCCCAAATGTTGTTTTGCTCGCTGCTGTTCTCCAGCAATACCTCTTCACAGTCGGCATGCAACTCTCCGCCTCCGGCTAGGATGCCCCGCTGTACATCCACAGCTAACTTTATCAAGTTGCCATCGAAGGCTTCCCCCATTTGGGTCAGCTGTTCAGGAGTTGCTGAATCGCGTATTAGCAGGATCACGAGTCTTTCACTCTCCCATACTATCGGTTGCCATTATCTCTGGCCTCCGCGCGTGCCACTCCGTCGCCCGCTCGTAGGCGTGGGCCACGCGCAGCACCTGCTCCTCGCCCAGGGGCGGCCCCATGATCTGCAGGCCGATGGGCAGGCCGGCCGCATCAAAGCCGCAGGGCAGGCTCAGGCCGCAGTTGCCCGCCAGGTTCATCGAAAGGGTGAACACGTCCGAGAGATACATCTGCAGCGGGTCGTCCGCCTTCTCGCCGATGCGGAAAGCAGTGGTGGGGCTGGTGGGCGCGACGATCACGTCCACTTGCTCGAAAGCGGCGTCGAAATCGCCCTTGATCAGCGTGCGCACCTTTTGCGCCTTGAGGTAGTAGGCGTCGTAATAGCCAGCGGAGAGGGCGTAGGTGCCCAGCATGATGCGCCGCTTGACCTCCGCGCCGAACCCCTGGCCACGGGTGTCCTTGTAGGTCTGGATCAGGTCGCCGCTCTCGTCCACACGCAGGCCGTAGCGCACGCCGTCGTAGCGGGCTAGGTTGGCGCTGGCCTCGGCCGGGGCGATGAGGTAATAGACCGACAGCGCGTACTCGGTGTGCGGCAGGCTGACCTCGTGCATCTCGGCGCCCAGATCGGCCAGCACGTCCACCGCCGCGCGCGCGGCCGCCTCCACCTCCGGCTGCATGCCGTCGATAAAGTATTCCTGGGGCACGCCGACACGGGTCCCCGCCAATCCGTTGTTGTCCTGTAATCCGCTGTTATAATCGGGCGCTGGCGCGTCGATAGCGGTCGAATCGCGGGGGTCGTGCCCGGCGATGGCGCCCAGCAGCAGCGCCGCGTCGGTCACGTCCTTGGTCAGCGTGCCGACCTGGTCCAGCGACGAGGCGTAGGCGATCAGGCCGTAGCGGCTCACGCGGCCGTAGGTAGGCTTGAGGCCCACCACGCCGCACAGCCCCGCTGGCTGGCGCACGCTGCCGCCGGTGTCGGTGCCCAGCGCGCCCAAACATTCATCGGCAGCGACGGCGGCGGCGCTGCCCCCGCTCGATCCACCCGGCACGCGGGTTAGATCCCACGGGTTGTGGGTAGTGAAATAGGCCGAGTTCTCGGTGGACGAGCCCATGGCGAACTCGTCGGTGTTGGTCTTGCCCAGCAGCACCGCCCCGGCGGCCTTGAGCCGCGCCACGGCGGTGGCGTCGTAAGGCGGGACAAAGTTCTCCAGGATGCGCGAGCCGCAGGTGGTGGTGATGCCCTTGGTGCACAGCACGTCCTTGATCGCCAGGGGGATGCCCAGCAGTGGGCCGTTTTCCCCTTGGGATCGCCTTTCATCGGCGGCCTGGGCCTGCGCCAGCGCCGCCTCCGGTGTCAGCGTCAGGTAGGCCTTGACGTCGTTATCGACCGCGACGATGCGCTCCAGCATCGCCTCGGTCAGTTCGACCGCCGTGCACTCGCCCGCGGCCAGTCGCTCGCTCGCCTCGTGGATGGTCAGTTCGTAAAGCTTCACCGGGCCTCCTAGTCCAGCACCGCCGGCACCTCGAAACATCCGTCCTCGGCAGCGGGGGCGTTGGCCAGGATGTCCTCGCGGGGCGTGGGTGGCCGGGGCTCGTCCTCGCGCATCACGCTGTGCAGCGGCAGGACGGTCGCCGTGGGCGAGATGACCGCGGTGTCCAGTTCCTGCAGCTTCTCAAAGTAGGCCAGGATGGCCGAAAGTTGCTCCTGGTACAGCGCCTTTTCCTCGTCGCTCAGGGTCAATCTGGCCAACTCGGCGATGTGTTCGACGTCCGCACGACTCAGTTTCATCGCGTCTCCCTTCTGGCTAAGCAAATACATCAGCAGCGATGATTATAGCATCATCGAGAGCGGGGAGCAACCCAGATTTGTCGATGTGACTGTCTGCGCCAACCGTGTTATAATGGCATTCGGTATTTGAATACAAAGAGGTGACCTGTAAGTATGTTAAATCTATTGAGCCCGGATCGATTGATCGCGCTGTTGATCCTGTTTTTCACCAGCATGCCCGTGCACGAGTGGGCGCACGCCTGGACCGCTTACCAGCTTGGGGACGACACGGCCGCCCTGGCCGGGCGTATGACGCTCAACCCGCTGGCTCACTTGGATCTCTATGGGACGATCTCGTACCTGGTAGGGTTCATCGGGTGGGGAAAGCCGGTGCCCGTCAGCCCACATCGCCTGCGCGGCGACATGCGCGCCGCTATGGCATTGGTTGGTCTGGCCGGGCCGTTCTCGAACCTGATCATGGCCATGATCGCTGCGATTCCATTTCGCTTTGGGTTGTTGGCTGAGAGCAGCGAGCTCGTGCGGCAGGTTTTCTACTATTTGGTGATAATCAATCTGAGCTTGATGCTCTTCAACCTGATCCCCGTTCCACCGCTCGATGGTTCGCGCATCCTGGCCTGGTTGCTGCCCCGGCAGTTCACTTACGAGTTGGACCGGCTGGAGCGGTATGGCGGACTTGTGTTGATGTTCGTCGCGCTCTTTATCGCGCGGATGCCGTGGTTTTCCAGGGTGCTCTATTTCTTGTTCGATCTTTTGCGCGGATGACGCAGCGAATTCGCTACCGCGTGGGACAGTTCTTTCGGGCCTTGACCGCCCGGGTTTCAGATGAGGAGGTAAGACGAGCAACGCGCGCACTGACGCCCGAGGCGCAGGCGCTATTCCGCCGCCAGGCGGCCCAAGACCAGCGCCACGCGCTGGCTGTGTATCACGCACTGCGGCAGGCGGGACACGAGGACCCGCATCTGCTGACAGCGGCGCTGTTGCACGACGCGGGCAAGGCCGCGACCCGGCTTTCCGCCGTCCACCGGTCGATCATCGTGCTGCTGGGCCGTTTTGCTCCCGCCTTGCTGGCCCGCCTGAGCCGGGGAGAGCCTGGGGGGTGGAGACATCCCTTCGTCATCCACGCGCGACATGCAGAGATCGGCGCGCGCTGGGCCGAGGAGGCCGGCTGCTTGCCCCTCACCGTTGAACTCATCCGGCGGCACGAGGAGGAGCCGGCGGACGGGCTGACCGAAAAAGACCGACTGCTGGCCGCGTTGCAGGTGGCCGATGATGTGAATTGAGGATTTACCACCGGCACCAGAGTGAGCACAGTGACCAAGCCGTATCACATCCTGATGATCGCCTCCACCTCCTTCTTTTCCGATTACGGGGGGCATATACGCATCCTGGAGGAGGCGCGGGTGCTGCAAAAGCTGGGACACGCGGTGACGATCGTCACCTACTACCTGGGACGCGATCTGCCCGATCTGGAGATCGTGCGCACCCGCCCCACGCCCTGGCGCGCCGACTACGAGGTTGGGTCCTCGCTGCACAAGCTGGCCTTTGACGTCTTCCTGGGTTGGACGGGGCTGGAGACCGCCTTGCACCGGCGGTTCGACATCGTGCACGGCCACACACACGAGGCGGCCTTCATCGGCTATTTTCTGAGCCGCCTGCAGTGCGCGCCGTTGGTGCTGGACTTTCAGGGCAGCATGACGAGTGAGATGGTGGACCACAGTTTTCTCGACCCAAATGGGCCGTGGTATCGTTGGGTGCGGCTGCTGGAACTGCGCATTGACCAAATGGCCGACGTGATCATCACCAGCAGCCAGCACGGAGCGACCCTGCTGGAACGGGATTTCAACTGCGATGCCCACTGCGTCCATCCACTACCCGACTGCGTCAATCTGGACTTTTTTCACCCGGACATGCTGACGTCGGAGGAGATTGCAGCCCGCAAGACGGCGCTCGGTATCCCCCTCGACCGCCCCGTCGTGGTCTATCTGGGATTGCTAACGGACTATCAAGGCGCGGCGTTACTGCTGGAGGCAGCGCAGATTCTGGAGCAGCGAGACATGGACGCTCACTTTTTGATCATGGGATTTCCCAACGTCCCCCATTACGAGCAGTTGGCCGCCGATCTGGGCGTGGCCGACCGGGTCACCTTCACCGGCAAGGTGGTCTACGAGCAGGCCCCGGCCCATCTGGCGTTGGGTGACGTCGCCGTGGCGCCCAAGCTCTCTACCACCGAGGGCTGCGGCAAGATTTTGAACTATATGGCCATGAGGTTGCCTACTGTGGCCTTCGACCTGCCGGTCACCCGTGAGTACCTGGGGGCGCTGGGGGTGTACGCCAGGAGAGTGGGCAACCCGGTCGCGCTGGCCGACGCCATCGCTGGCCTGCTCGACGATCCCGCGCGACGGGCCGAGCTGGGGCAAAAGCTGCGGGAGCGGGTAGGGCGGCACTTTTCCTGGGAGCGAGCCGGACGGCATCTGCTCGGTATTTACGATGGCGTTCTGAAGCGCAAGGCGCGAAAGGCCTGATGTCGCATGGGAAGCGAGCCGTTTGTAAAATCGTTCGTCGACGTCATTGTTCTCTCACCGGTCAAGTCGACGGTGCCCGGCGCGGCGGCGCAGACCTTTACCTACCACGTGCCGGATGAACTGGAAGGCTGCTTGGATGTGGGCGCCCTCGTCGTCGTCCCCTTTGGCTCCCGGCGGCTCTACGGCGTCGTCGTCGGCCTCAGCGATGAATCTCCCGTTTCCGAGACCCGCCCGGTCGAGTCTCTGGCGGACGACGAGCCGGTCCTTACGCCGACCCAGGTCGCCTTGGCACGCTGGATGAGCCGCGAGTATCTGGCCCCGCTGTGGCGGTGCCTGGCGCTGATGCTGCCGCCGGGGGTGACGGGACGCACCGACGTACAGGTCGAGTTGACCCGGGAAGCCGAGGCGGGCGACGCCAGGACGGAGGCGCAGGAGCAACTGATCACCGTGCTGGGCGCAAAGGGTGCGCTGCGTGGGGGGCAACTGAATCGCCTGCTGCCGCGCAAGCAGTGGCAGCGTGCCGCTGATCAACTGGCCCGGCGGGGCGTGGTCGTCAAATCTTCCTTCTTGACCAAACCCCGCGTCCGTCCTCGCCAGGTGCGCACGGTGGAGTGGGTCGCCTCGGATGTAGACGTAGATGAGGCCCTGGACGGGTTACGCAGCGCGTGCTATCCCGCCATCGTCGAGTTCCTGCGCGCCGAGGGCGGCCCGGTGGACGTCGCTTGGGCCTATGCCGAGGCCGGTTGCCAGCGCTACCACCTGGACAAGCTGGCCGAGCGCGGCCTCGTCGCCTTTGACACCGAGGAGACCTGGCGCGACCCCCTGGCCGACGAGACCTTCGTCCCCGACAGCCCACCACCACTCACGTCCGATCAGCAAACCGTGTGGGATGAAATCCAATCTCAAATCTCCAATCTCAAATCTCCAATCTTTCTCCTCCACGGCATCACCGGCTCCGGCAAGACCGAGATCTACCTGCGGGCCGTGGCCGAGGTATTGGCGCAGGGTAAGCGGGCCATCGTCCTGGTGCCCGAGATCAGCCTGACGCCGCAGACGGTGCACCGCTTTGGCGCCCGCTTCGGCCAGCGCGTCGCTGTTTTCCACAGCGCGCTCACCGAGGGGCAGCGATACGACGTATGGCGGCAGATTCGCGCCGGGCTGAAGGACATCGTGGTCGGCCCGCGTTCGGCCCTTTTCGTCCCGCTCCCCCGGCTGGGGCTGGTCGTCTTGGACGAGGAGCACGACGCTAGCTACAAGCAGGAGGCCCCGCCGCCCCGCTACCACGCCCGCGACGCGGCGGTCGAGCTGGCCCGCCTGGCCGGCGCCCCCGTCATCCTGGGTTCGGCCACGCCCAGCCTGGTCTCTTACGTCCGCGCCCGGCGGGGCGAGTGGACGCTGCTGGAGATGGAGCGCCGCGTGATGGGACACGCCCGGCGCATCGCCGACCTACAGGCCCGCTACAATCTACCACGGACGCGCTTTATCCCCGTGCACGAAGATGCCGCCGAAGCGCGCTACATAGAGTTGCCGCCAGTGCAAGTCGTCGACCTGCGGGCCGAGCTGCGCGCCGGCAACCGCTCCATCTTTAGCCGCGCGCTGCAAGGGGCGATGGACGAGGCGCTGAGGCGAGGCGAGCAGGTGATCCTGTTCCTCAACCGGCGGGGGACGGCCACTTTCGTCCTGTGTCGCGACTGCGGCCACGTCATCCATTGCCCGCGCTGCGAGATGCCGCTGACTTATCACGGCCCGCGTGCGCGCCTGGTATGCCACCACTGCGATTACCGTCAGCCCCAGCCCGAGCGTTGCCCCCGGTGCGGCGGCGACCGCATCCGCTACTTTGGGCTGGGCACCGAGCGGGTGGAGCGCGAGGTGCACCGGCGCTGGCCCGAGGCGCGCACCCTGCGCTGGGATCGCGACACCGCCCGCAATCACGCCGCCCATGCCGCCATCCTGCACCTGTTCAGCACCGGCCTGGCCCACGTCCTCGTCGGCACGCAGATGATCGCCAAGGGACTTGATCTGCCGCTGGTCACCGTCGTCGGCGTCATCTCGGCCGATACCGCGCTCAACCTGCCCGATTTTCGCGCGGGCGAGCGCACGTTCCAGTTGCTGGCCCAGGTGGCCGGCCGGGCTGGGCGTGGGCTTTTGGGCGGGCGCGTCATCCTCCAGACTTACCATCCCGATCACTATGCCGTCGTCGCCGCTGCAGATCACGACTATGCCGCGTTTGCCGCTCGAGAGCTGGCCTTCCGCCGCGAGCAGGGCTATCCGCCCTACCGCCGTCTGGTCAAGCTGGTGTATGAGGACGCCAGTCCTTCCCGCGCCCAGGCCGAGGCGGAGGCGCTGGCCGAGATTCTGCGCAGCGCGCTGACCCGACGAGGCCTCCCTGCAACCGATCTGATAGGCCCCGCGCCCGCCTTCTTCGCTCGCCTGCGTGACCGCTATCGCTGGCAGTTGCTCCTGCGGCACGCCGAACCGGCCGAGTTTCTCCGCGCCGTTCAGATTCCCGCTGGTTGGCGGGTGGACGTGGACCCGGTGGGCGTGCTGTAGCGCGGGAATAGCGGGTACAAATTTGTGCTCTGTGTGGCTGTGGTGTATAATCAAGTATATTCACATTCGGCAGGAGGGAAGTCATGGTCAATCCATTAGCGTTTATCATCGAAGACCACGAAGACGCTGCCACCATCTTCTCTGAGGCGTTAAAGGCAGCCGACTTTGAGACGGAGATCATCCGGTCGGGCGACGTGGCCGTGAAGCGTCTGTCCGAGGCTGTGCCGGAGATGGTGATTTTGGATCTAAATCTTCCTCGGGTGTCGGGAACAGAGATTTTATCCAAAATACGCTCTGACGAACGTTTGGCGGATACGTGCGTCATCGTCGCCACTGCGCATCCGCAACTGGCCGACAGTGTTCAGGGAGAGGCGGACTTGGTGCTCCTCAAGCCGATTAGCTTTACCCAGTTGCGTAGCCTGGCTATACGTCTGGGCTCTGGCAATTCCTCCGAAGAGTAATTTCCATTTGGCCCTATTTACATGTCGCACGTAGGCAGCTGGCGCGGGGTGTGTGATTATCTGTTTGAGATATTGGCGTGTCTTCACGATCGGTGAGGTAGAGCGGTGCAAACCGGAAGAAGATGAAAGCTGATAACCAGAGTGTCTCTGAGCGGACTCGCCAACTGATCGAGTTTCTGGACAAGAACGAGGCTGTCCTCAAGGAGATCGATGAGGGGGTCGTCGTCTTTGATCTGGGTGGTAGAGCCGCTATCGCCAATCCCTCCGCCGCGCGTCTTTTGGAGCGGCCTGTGTGCGAGATTATGAGGTGTGACATAGGCGCGCTGGTTGGGAAAGAAGTAGAGGTCGATGGCCGGGAGCAAGTCCTCGAGCTACGTCGAGGCGACAAGGTGCTTTTAGTGAACTTGGTGCCTATCCACGATGCCTGGGGGCAGAGGATTTGTACTGTAGGTGTGTTTCACAATCTCGCGCAAGAAGTTGAGCTAGATCACGCGAGAAATGACTTTGTATCCCTCACTTCACACGAACTGCGCACGCCGCTCAGCGCTGTGCTGGGCTACATCGATATGCTAAAGGAGGACGTCTATGGCCCTCTTACCAGCCAGCAGCGTGGTGCCGTGGAACGTGCAGCGGTCAATACCAAGCAGTTGGTCAGTTTGATTAACAATCTCTTGGATCAGGCGCAGATACAAGCGGGGGGATTGACCCTCAATTACGTGCCCTTTTCACCTGTCCAGTTGGTCGACAGCGTGCAGATGACGTTGGCGGCACGGCGCCAAGGACTGAAGCTGACGACCAGCATCGCTGATGACGTACCCGCTATGCTTTATGGTGACTTTCAACGGCTGTGCCAGGTCGTGACCAACTTGCTCGACAGCATAGTCAAGTTTGCCGATAGTGGAACAGTCCACGTAGGAATCTACAAGCCTGACGCGCGTCACTGGGCAGTGAGAATATTGGATACCGGCCGCGGCATTCCGCCGGAGGCTCAACACGACATCTTTGTCCTGTTTCGACGGGCGGGTGGTCCAATGCAGCGGGAATACCAAGACACCAGATTGGGGTTGTCCATCGTACGACAACTGGTCGACCGGATGAAGGGGAAGGTCAAGCTGGAGAGTGAGGTTGGGGGGGGGACTAGGTTCACCGTCGTTCTGCCGCTTGCCCTGGAAGGTGTCGACGAAGGAGTGTCTTCGGGAGATGAAGGAGAGTCTATCGGAACGCGGGAGAGTTCTCTATGAGTGATCTATTTGCGCTAGTCGTTGAGGACCACGTCGATTCTGCGATCATATTTAGCGAGGCGGTGAGGAGAGCCGGATTTGATGTCGAGACCATTCGCGATGGTAAGGCAGCTCTTGAACGTCTTGACGCCGTGGAGCCGGATATCGTCATCTTGGACTTGAATCTGCCCCAGGTGTCGGGTATGGATATTCTGCGGCGGATTCGCTCCGACCCGCGCCTGGCCAAGACTCGCGTCGTCATCGTCACTGCTCATCCCGAAATGGCCAGAGACATCCAGGATCAGGCTGACCTGTTGCTCATCAAGCCCGTCGCCTTCAGCCAGATACGCAAGCTGGCCACGGATATCGGTTCCCTCGCAAAGTGATCCTTCACTTGTCCATGTTCTGCAACGCCGAGTACGCCGGACGCGGCGTCAGGTCAGGTTCGACCAGGCTGTAGCCGCTCATCTCATCCTCGGGCGATCTGCCGTAGCACAGGTTCCAAACGGTCAGCATCTCTACCCACGGCCAATCCCTCCTGACGCGCTGGAAAGCGCCGACGAGGTAATCTGCCTGCTCCTGCTCACTGACGGGAGGCTGCAGTTGCGAGTGCACTGTGTAGCCTAGTTCGGTGATCCAAACCGGCTTGGCAACCCCATACTCCAGCATCACATCCTGTAGATCGAGGATGCGGGCCAGGTTAAGCCCTCCGTGGGCGCCGCGTTCATCCTCGGGCGAGAGGCCGTAGCCATAGTCGTGGACGGCGAGCACGTCAAAGCAGCCGCCGGCCCCAGCGGCGACCATCCGACTCAGGAACTCGCGGTCGTCCATGGCGCGCGGGGAGAACTCGTTGGTCGGCGCGAGCCCGCCGCCCACGATCAGCGCCTGGGGGTCGATGGCGCGCACGCGGGCCTGGGCCAGGCACAGCAGGCTAACGTAATCCTCCGGGCGGGCCACCCATCCGTCGTACGACTCCCAGTGGTGCGGCAGGTCCCCTCCGGAACGGCTCCACTCGGCGGCCAGGTTGGGCTCGTTCCAGATGACGTAGCCCAGGACGTGGCCTTGGTATCGCTCTGCCACGGCGGCGACGAAATCGGCGTAGGCATGTGGGTCGAAGGGGAATCCACCGCGCGCGCATGCGTCCGGCACGGTGGCCCAATCGGGCGGCATGTCGAGCCGGACGACCAAGTCGAGCCCGTAGGCGCGGGCAGTGCGCACCATATTGTCCCCCGCCTCCCAATCGTAAAAGCCATGGCGCGGATTGAGATCACGCCAGGGAAAGACCTGCACGACCGTGTCAAAGCCGGCATCGGCGGCCAGCTCTGCCACCGTCTCGTCAAGGAACAGCGTGTGCACCGCGTGGCGGAAGGACATCTCCCGGCGGGGCGGCGGCGAGGAAAGATTGGGATCAAGTGGCTGGTGAACGACCTGCGCCGGTCGGGGCGGCAGGGGCGGGCAGCGCTCAGTCGTCGGCGTCGGCAGAGCCGTAGGCGATGGCATAGAGGACGTCGCAGACTTGGCGATACCCATGAACACGAGGACGAGCACACATGTCAGCACTTTCCAAGCGGCTTTATCCACGCCTCATTGACCTCCCTTCCACATCACCACACCCTCTGGCCCACCGATCCACAACCGCCCGCGACTATCCTGTGCCAGGGCAAGCACGTTGCACACGGCCAAGCCCTCTGGGTCGAACGTTTGCCAATCCCGTTCGCCCTCTGCTGTGGCGAGCCGGTACCTCAGCCCGCCGCAGGTCCACTCCCTGCTGGCGCCTGCCCAGAGGGTGCCTGCGTCGTCCACCATCAGCGCGCCGACGCTGGCGTACCAGGCGGGGGAAAGGTCCGTCCAACTGCCGTTGTAACGCTGCAGTGTCCCTTCAGGATGGGTCCCGGCCCACAGCTCGCCTGTTGGAGCAACAAAGGCCAGTGCGTTGACCCAGCCGTACTCGCTCAGGTTGCTGCCGTGCAAGGTAGTCCAATGACCGCTCTCGATCTCGCCGGAGGGACAAAGGATGCCGATGCCCGCCAGGTGCGCGGCGTAGATGCACCCGCGCGGGCCCTGGGTCAACGCCGTGATGGACGCGCTTTCCAGCCCGTCCTCGGGTGTGAACGCGCGCCAGGGCAAGGGATCTCCCGCTGGGGTCGACGGCATCGTCGTCCAGATGCCGTTCTCAGTGGTGCCCATCCACACCCGCCCACTCCTGTCGATCAGTAGCGCAGTCGGCGCGCTGGTCAGCATGTCCGGCATGGGCCACGCCTGTCGGTGCGTCCCGTCGAGGTGCACCAGCTCGCCGCGTCCGGCGACCCAGACGCCTGAGGGCCAGACACCGTATCTCGGGTCGGCGACGATGGCGTCGGTACCGCCCGTGGGCGAGGCGACTTCCTGCCAACCTTCGACCGGACGCGTAGCGTCCGCATCGTCGTACAGAAGCACGCTTGTGCCGTTCACGGCCCACACCCGGCCGGCCTCATCGCCCACCAGGCCGCGGACCTCGCCCGGGAACGGACCCGTGTCGAGGGAGGGTATCTCGAAATCGACGGAGAGCGGGTGAAAGGTGAACCTTGGGACACTTCCATCACCGACTTTGACGTGAACCAGCCCGTCCTCCACGGCCAACCAGACTCCACCGTGGGCGTGATCGGATGCCAGACCGCGCACATAGTAGGGAATTTCCTCCTGATGCGAGATGCCGTCCGTTTGATAGAGCAGCGTTGTGTTTTCCGAATATTTTCTCTTTACGCTCCAAACCTCGCCGCCATCCTCGGAGAACGCGACCAGCAGGTCAGTGTCATCGTCGGCAAACGAGGCTTCGATCTGCTGCGTCTGCTCACACTCGCCCGGCGTGGCGTACCTGTAGCGTCTAAGGCCTCCACTGGATGTATACTCCTCACCGGACAGGCTCTGCCAGATATCGCAGTTGCTTGGGCGCAGGGGGCATGCCTCTCCGTAGCAGTCCTCGATCTTTTCGGGCGCGGGCAGGGGCAGCTCACTGCTTTTGAAGCACACCTTGTACTCATCAAATCCACGGTGGTATTGCTTGAACATATCCATGCACAGGTCGCC
>Ga0315550_1002028_pt1 | contig 12427 bp, 13 predicted proteins | sample SalMarSW160190MG_2_FD_203100 | JGI IMG/M metagenome (GOLD analysis project Ga0315550, IMG submission 203100) | Salt marsh sediment microbial communities from the Plum Island Ecosystem LTER, Massachusetts, United States - Salt Marsh Sediment SW1601-90 ... | reverse complement strand
CTATGCTGCTTATAGGGTCGGAGAAGCCTGTTGGGGACGGCGAGTTGCTGCTGGTCTGAACATGCGGGCGTAGCTTAGCTTCCCTTTTTTTCTTTGTTGCTGTACGAGTGGGCTGTCGTGCGATTTTTGTCTATACCCCCCTTATATATACTAAACTGCATAGAATCCTGCAGACGCTGGTTTTCAACATTCTATTGGGTGGTTTCTGCGCCAATACGAACCTACCCCCTATCGTTTTCTGCGGCGGATAGACCCCCTCTATAGGTTTCTGCAATGATTAACTATTAGGATCAAAATAGACGGCAAATATGACGTGTCTCCAATGAATCGGGCATACAGAATAGCCCAGAAAACGATGCAAGCATACTCTCTGGCTCTCACCCTCATACGATTTTCGCCAAGAAACCGAGAAACAACAGCCCTATACGAACCCTAACGAAATTTACCAATTCACCAATTTACCAAGAAATTTACAAAAGCCCCTAAAAACACGGCGCCTCTAAACAAACCTCTCTAAACACAATCGAAAAGCATGTCATTTTGAGTTTGCTTAGTATCCTAATGCCTTAAGGAGGCTGTATTCAGAAATAACATCGCCAATTGCATATTCGTAAAAAAATGTGTTTTTTTGTCCACCACTCTCAACAAATTCCAAGTATGCATCATAAATGGCATTGCCGCCAGCTATTTTATCAAGAACATAATTATATGAAAAATTTAGGCTCCACTTCTTATTTTTTACTAACTCCTCAGCCTTAGTTAATGCTAGTTTTTTGAAGTTTTCATCAGCTTTATACTTCTGAGCTTTCTCATTCATTTTTTGTTTGTGGGTAACTTTCACACCACAAGCCCTGCATACATCTTCCAAGCGTGGTCTGTTTTTACCCGTTAACTCAGTTAGTCTATGGGATTGACATAGGCATAAGTCAAGTATGTTTGCTTCAGGTATTTCAATGCCTAAAAAATGTTTCAGAAACCGAACATCGAAACCTTTTATGTTATAACCTGCAAAAATAACTTCCTGAGATAACAACGACGTTATTTCGTTCTTAGCACCCTCTAAAGTCCACCGTGGGTCACCTGAATCAGCCCAATACAGGTCTTGTTTAATATCATCGCCTATCTGCACTGATAAAATACGTTTATTATCTTCCATTACATCGGCGCCAGTATTTTCAGTTTCAATGTCAATTATTTGGTACATTAAATCACCCGCAAAGATTATACGCACAAGTGACTTATATTATTTGGGTAAGCTTAAATGAAACTAATGGCTGAACTTGTTCCTGAAACTGCATGGAATAAGTCGCTCGCAAAGTTGTTACCAAGAAGTGTTTGGAGTGGTATAAAAGAAGGCATCATTAAGAAAGATGGACTAAAATGCAAAATTTGTGGAGAAATGGAAGGGACAATGAATCTTCATGAAATCTGGAACTACGATGATGTTCGCCATATTCAAAAACTTGACGGGTTCATTCTTCTTTGCACTATGTGTCATCATGTTAAGCACATAGGTTTAGCTGGAATACTTTCTAAACAGGGTAAACTCGATTACAATAAACTGGTGCAGCATTTTTGTTCGGTTAATGGTTGTACAACAGAGGAATTTAAGAGCCATGTGAAAGATGCTTTTGCAATTTGGCGTAAGCGTTCACAGTACGCTTGGAAACAAGATTTTGGAGAGTATGGACGATTTCTCAAAAGGTAAGAAAACTTTTTGATGGATATTGGACTTGGCTACTAAGCAAAGAAAAACTCACTCATGGCATAACTGGAAAATATTTGTTCTTCTGTGATGACAAAAACAAATTGCTTGAAATAGCCATTAATGAAATTGAAAATCATGGATTTCATCATGCGAAAGTGAACGATACGCTTTTAGGAGATCACACTGAGCATGTTTTGTGTCTTTACTATACGGATGATTCACGCAAAGATGAGTTAGCTGAAAGAAACAAGCAAGAATATGGAGTCAAATATCGATATTGGAAAAGTGATTCTGACACGTTAAAAGGGAAGTACAGCAAAGAATTTTTGGATAAACTTCCAGAGGATGAGAGAAAGCACTTCACTACTCAGAAAAAACTTATTGAGTTTAAGGATGGGAAAGGCAAGCTAATTTTAAGGCAGAAAAGCAAAGAGAAACAAGATTAAATTTGCTATATGGCTTGCGTCTGAGGTGTTTTTGGCCTACAATTAGTATGATTAACTTTAGTTTCATGTTTTCTTAGGCTTCTGGAAGTGTGAAGGTGGAAGCTTTTACGAAGCTTTATCTTTTTAAAAGGTGAATAGACTTAACCATTTAAGTTAAAAAAAAGAAGGGGAAAAAGCGCGTTTGAACACCAACGCATTAAGCAATAGTCTTGCGGGCTTAGAACTTGGAAACCCCACAGCCTTAGCTTCTGGAATTTTGGGTTACTCCCCTGAGTCCTTGCAGCGTATAGCTGAAGTAGGTGCGGGTGCAGTAGTCACTAAATCTGTGGGGTTGAATCCTCGTATGGGTTATCCGAATCCTACTGTGGTGCAGGTGAACTGTGGAATTATTAATGCTATGGGTTTGCCTAATCCTGGTATAGCTGAGTACGCGAGTGAAATTAGCTTCACAAAAACCGTCATAACTGTTCCACTTATCGTTAGTGTTTACGGCTACTCGGCTGAAGAATACGCGGAAGTGGCAAAAACCGCTGCTAAAGCAGGCGCCGATGCCGTGGAGCTTAATGTTTCGTGCCCGCACGTGAAGGAAACAGGCTCAGAAATCGGGCAAAACCCCAAACTGCTCACCCAAGTCGTGCGCGAAGTCAAGGCAGCCACCAGCAAACCCGTAATCGTCAAGCTGTCCCCCAACGTCACAGACATCGTTGAGTTAGCCAGAGCCGCCACCAAGGCGGGAGCAGACGCCCTGACAGCCGTGAATACTGTGCGCGCTATAGCCATAGACGCCGAAACCGCCCTGCCCGTGCTAAGCAACACGCGAGGCGGACTCTCAGGACCAGCCATAAAACCCATCGCCCTCCGCGCCGTCTACGACATCTACGAGCAGGTGGACACGTCCATCTTCGGCTGCGGCGGAATAACCACATGGCAAGACGCCGTAGAATTCCTCCTCGCAGGCGCGTCAGCCGTGCAAATCGGCACCGCAATCGCCACGCGCAACCCAACCGTGTTCAAAGCCGTAAACCGCGGCGTAACAGCATACCTGAAAAAGAAAAAGTTTAGGAGCGTAAAAGAAATTGTCGGACAAGCTCACCGCAGCTAACACCATGCGCACCACGCACATTGAAAGCGTGAAAACCGAAAACCCTACAACCAAAACCTACACGTTCACCGACAAACAATGCGCCAAAGCCAAGCCAGGACAATTCCTCATGCTCTGGATACCCACCATAGACGAAATCCCCCTCAGCATAATGAACACCGAAGACAATACAGTCTCCGTAACCGTGAAAGCTCTGGGCGACGCCACACGACACCTGCACCAAATGAAAAAAAGCGACATCGTAGGTGTGCGTGGGCCTTTCGGAAACAGCTTCACCGAAACAAACGGCAAAGTCCTCCTCGTGGGGGGCGGAACAGGAACCGCCCCCCTCCTCTACCTAGCCAAACAACTCGCCGTCACCACCAAACGCCTCTCATTCATCATGGGCGCAAAAACCCGAAAAGAACTCCTCTTCCTCAACCAACTCGAACCACTCTGCACAGAACCCCCAACATCAACCACAGAAGACGGCACTTACGGACTAAAATGCCTCGCCACCCAACCGCTCGAACAGCTTCTGGCAGAAAAAGGCAAAACAAAAATCGACGTGGTCTACGCATGCGGACCTGAACGCATGATTCGCGAAGTCTTCAACCTCACCGAAAAATACCACGTACACATGGAAGCAAGCTTGGAACGCCTCATGCGGTGCGGCATAGGCTTGTGCGGAAGCTGCGTCATAGGCAAATACCGCGTCTGCAAAGACGGCCCTGTATTCAACTCCGCTCAGCTGCGCGAAGTCAAAGATGAACTTGGCATATCAAAGCTTGGGTTCGACGGCAACCGAATACCAGTATAGTTGCCCTAAAGCTCTTCTTGCGGCATCCCAACCTTCCGCAGAAAATCCCGCGCGTACTTCGGGTTATACGAAAGCTCCTTGCTACGCAGAAGCCTCTTGTCCAACCGGTCCAACGCCACGCGAAACGTCGATTCCACGCCGAATCCTTCGCTTGAGCTGAAGAAAGAACCTCGTACCGTTCTCAACTGAAGCCTGCAATGCAGAAGCGGCACACCCTTATGATTTGTTCCATGCGTCTTCATGTAAACAAACAACGTACCCAACTCAAGCGCATCGTTATACTTACGTGCGAAAGCTTCAAACTCATCCATCATAAACCCCTGCTGATCTGGGTTCACCGCCACGCCTTTCACGCCGAACTGCACCGTAAGCTTACGCGCCACCGTCTCCAACTGCGAAATAGGCTCAAGAAAATCAAGCTTCGTCACTATGCCCGCCAACCGCTCCTTCGACAAAACCACCAAACAAGACACGTCCTGCGCATGCATCTTCTTCTCCGCTTCCCGCAAACTAACATCGGACGCCACCGTAATCACCGGCTGCGCCATAATCCCCTTCGCCGGAATGCTTAAAACCGGAACCTTTTCCCCTACAATCTCGCCTTGCGTCTGCTTTTGCCGAGGCTGAAAAATCTGCTCGATAATGTCCTGTATGCTTATGATGCCCGCCAATTTTCCTTGGTCGACAACCGGAACGTGAGAAACCCCGTGCTCCCTGAAAAGGCTAAGCACCGCGCCCACAGACCTGTTCGCTTCAATCACCTGCGGCGCCTTCGTCATAATCTTCTCAACCGCCGTGTTACCCCACTCGTGAGTCACAGCCCCATGAATAATATCCTCATCCGTCACAAACCCCACGAGCCGGTTCTTCTCAAAAACCGGAAGCTGCCTCACCCCACTTTCAATCATCAACCTAGCCGCTTTGCCCAAAGAAACCTCCTTAGAAACCTTCGGCGCAGGCCGCATCAAACTCTTAACTTTCGCCGTTGAGGGATCAAGTCTCGAACGTATCACCCACCGCCTAGAAATTACCCCCGCATACTTCCCCTTGTCATCCAAGACGGCTATAACCGGAGGCATCTCCTTCTTGAACAACTCTAGGCACCTAGATAATGGATCGTTCTCATTGACAGTGGAAAAACTCTTCGAGAAAACATTCTCAACCGGAATAGAACTCATAAATTTTCTCCTCCACTTCGTTAACGATAAAGTAGAATTTAAACATTGCAAAACCCGCTAAATAGTGACTTCCGAATCCCAGAGACAAAAAAACTGTTTGTCTATAAAAAAACGCGGAGGTTTCAGAAGACTTACGCATGTATTATAGAAAAGTATATTATTGTTCTAGATAAACTGTATAGATGTTTCATTCTGTGCTGTTTAAATAGAACGCTTTGGAAGGAGAAGGAGAGCAAGGGGAGAATCAAAATAGCAGTTATCCTATTAAACGTTCTCATCCACTCCTGTCAGGGAGGGATTTCAAAGCGATGAGTCTGTCCCAAAAAGAAATGGTTGAAACACTCAGAATCCAATGGAAAAGACTCTGGGAGGAACGCGCAGAAGACAAAGTAAGAGCCGAAGGCATAGCAGTAGCCGACTACTGCGATCTCTACGTCGAAAAAGGCACCATAATACACGCCACGCGCGACTTCAAAACCTTAAACTTCAAAGAAATCTTGGAGCAGCATCAAGTAGAAAATGTAGAACGCGTCATTCCACCCGATCCCCATGTCGGCGGTTGGACCAAATTCATCAAAATGAACGTTACAAACCAGCGATTACGGAAAAAACGGCTGGTTGAAATCTATTGTGACGATGAAAAGCGCGAAAAACAGCAGCCCAAAAAAGGCGGCAGAGGCTGGCTCCATAAATAGATTCGCGCCGCCATAAACACTTTCATTAAACCCCGCTTTTTAAAACTTCCAAAAACTTAGCACATCCTATTTCTCAATTGAGGGAAGAACCGTGAAAGCAGCGATGATCGTTGCAGGCACAAGACCCGAAATAATAAAAATGGCACCCGTTGTTCGAGCACTTCAGAAGCACGAGATTCCCCTGAAGTTTGTCCATTGCGGTCAGCACTACGACTACAACATGGTGCAGCAGTTTATAGAAGACCTTGAGTTGCCGCCCCCTGACTACGCCTTCAAAGTTAACGCCACTTCACCAGGAATGCAAACAGCACAGATAATGATGTACATGGACGAGCTGCTGGAGAAAACCGCGCCCCCCATCGTTCTGGTTGAAGGAGACACCAACAGCGTCCTGGCAGCAGCGTTAGCAGCCAATAAACGAGGCATACCCACCGGACACGTCGAGGCTGGCCTAAGAAGCTTTGACCTGCGCATGCCCGAAGAACATAACCGACGCCTAACAGACCACATCTCAGAATACCTGTTCGCCCCAACCGCTAGAGCACAAGCAAACCTAAAACAAGAGAACGTTTGGGGCAAAATCTACGTCACCGGAAACACCGTCATAGACGCTGTAATTCAACACCTGCCGATAGCTGCGAAAAAGTCCAAAATACTTGAAAAAATCCGCTTCAAAAAGTTCGCATTAGCCACCGCTCACAGAGCCGAAAACGTAGATAACCTATCAGTTCTGAAAAATTTCATAGAAGCATTTGCGGAAGCCCCCCTACCCGTTGTTTACCCCATGCATCCACGCACACAAAAAAGACTGCGCCAGAACAACCTTTTTTCTAAGGCTGACCAGCTTGGGAACCTTCAGATTCTTCCACCTCTCGGCTATTTGGATTTCCTCGTTCTAATGAAACAAAGCGAATTAATAATAACAGATTCCGGCGGAATTCAAGAGGAAGCCACCGCACCAGGCATCAGAAAGCCCACGATAGTGATTCGTCTCTCCACCGAAAGACCCGAAGCGGTTGAAGCTGGCTTCGCCCAAATCGTGGGGACCAAAAAACGCGATATTTTGACCGCTATTAAATCCACCATGGATAACCCTGGAGAATTGCCTGAAGTGTCGCCTTTTGGGGCTGGAGACGCAGCTGAAAAAATCGTCGAAACCATACAGGCAGCGTTCTTTCCTAAATAGTGTAATCATTAAGGTCCTACCTAGAATTAATCGTGTCGAAGTTTTTTGAACTGACGTTTTGAGGAATTGAAATTGGGAGGCAGATCAGGCAGATGCTGCAACCGCCATCTCTTCAGCCAAAGCCACCCTGTTAAATTGCTACAAACGCAGCCAAACAAGCGGAGGCTGCTGGCGCCAACATCACAGTTCTTGTAGACGCCCTTAACGAAGCAGGCGCGCTACTTTCACAAGCTGAATTAGCTTATGATAACAAGATTTTGACGAAGCGCTTAATCTTGCAACTCAAAGCCAAGCGCCTTTAAGAAATTTTGTCGAAGAGGCAAATGTTTTAGGGGAAACGGCCACGCAACAGCGTGAGCGGGACTTTTTAATCAACGTTGTAGGCTCGACGGTTGGAGCGTTCGCTGTCATATTTGCTGGTTTGGCAGTTTGGGTTCTTTTGAAAAGGAAATACCCATATAACTTTAAATTCTCCTTTCAGCCAATAGGACAAAGGAAAGGACCCAAATTGCGCCGTTCTGCAGTGACAATTATTATTCCTGCCTATAACGAGGAAGCCACCATTGGCAACGTTATATCAGAAACAACTACAATCATGAACGACCTAAATGTTCCTTACGAAATCATAGTAATCGATGATGGATCTACAGACAAAACTGGAAAAATCGCCTCCACCCACAAGGTGACAGTTCTTTCAAATGAGGAAAACTCTGGCAAGGGATATTCGCTAAGAAGAGCGCTTAATCACGCAAACGGCGACATAATCGTAACAATCGACGCAGATGGGGAACATAAACCAAAGGAAATTCCAGACCTCATTGAGCCATTGCTTAATGGAACGGATATCGTGGCCGGATCACGATTCTTAGGCAGCCAGACAGAGGTGACAACCAGACTCAACAAAATAGGAAACTCCATATTCAACCTTGTAATTATGATGTTGACTGGCAAGCGCGTCACCGACAGCCAAACAGGCTTCAGAGCATTAAAAAAAGAGGTTCTGGACAATCTGAATTTGGAATCAGATGGCTACGAAATCGAAACCGAAATAACCGTCAAAAGCCTAAAAAACGGCTTTGTCTTCAAAGAGACACCAATAAGCGTCGAAAGAAGAAGATACAGCATTTCAAAACTGAAACTATTCTCCGATGGCACCAAAATTCTAAAAACCCTACTTAAAATGAATTTCTCTAAGATTGAACATGTGTCAAATTAGTGTTGATCATTGAATGCTTAATGATCGAACTTGGGATCTTTGTTCTTGAGCGACAGCTTTTAGTTGTTCCCGTTTTTGGCTGATCCCGCTTTGTGCATTTCTTTTTATTTTGGGACTATTCATTTTATAGGCTATTTTTACAGATTTTTGCTGAAGTTGATTTTCTAATTAGCTTTTGATCCTGCGAGTTTGGCTATGATGGAAAAAGTTAAAGGCTGGTTAAAAACGGAGGTGACAAAATCCGTTTATACCATCGTCACGTTTTCTTGTTTGCGCTGTTTCTATTATTAGTTATTACAGTATAAAGGAAAAGGCTCTTACATACCCCATATCCAAAGGACGTTTACCTTCCTGAATATCTTAGGGGGTAAAAGATCCAATTGTTTTTATCCCTGCTAAAAACGGTAGCGAAATGCCTTCGATCGAAGAAATAGCTGCAGGAAAATTCATATCTAAAAATCCAAAAGGAGTACTTGGTGCGCCGCCAGGATCAGGTATCATCTTGCAAAAGTGATAACGGTGATTTTCCCTTTAACACTGTCAGATATTAGTCTGTAGCTCGCAGTAACGGCGATAATACTTCTGATAGCATCAGAGTTACTATATTCATTGCCAGAATATTCAGCGCGGATTATGATTGATAAGAAACGGTTGAGATTGGTGGCTCTTGGGTGTGGTTTGGGTTTTCTGGTTGCAGTTGCGTTGCGCGTTTTCCAACCTTTCTAACAAAAAATTTTAGTCCGCTAACACAGGAATTAATAAAACCTTCTTGTTCAAGCGAGTAAACCTGTTGCGAGAAAACGCAACCGCCATTTCGAACTGATTTGTCCATCAAAATCCTTGCATATCTTACGCCGAGAACCGGCGATGGACAACACCGAGACGCTGCTTTCCGAGATAGCCACCGTTCCTAAAAATGGAACCTGCTATCCACAACGTCATCGGAAAGCGGACAGCATAGGTCTAAACCGGTCCGAGCTCGACATCCAATACACAGCCCACCAAGCTTTTTCCATCAAACCCATCCTGAAGAAGACCCAACGTAAGCTTCGGGACCGACGCCCGTCACGGTTCATCCTACCAAAAAAATACTCATGATCATAACCGTTTGCGCGACCAACCCTAACCCTCAAAACCTGATTGGTCTCCATCTTGAACTCCCACCTAATCACCTTTGGCACCTGAAAACGGTTCCCCTTCTGCAACACCGCCCTAAACTCAACCGCTCTAGTCAACGGCACACCAAACACCAGCACGCCACACATACGAATCACACCCTAAAAAGACTTATCCAGCCTTCAAGAGACAAATCCAACCGTAACCAAAATAAAATCCAAACCCAAAAACAAAAAACCAACCCAAAACGAACCCAACAAAACCTAAGGCGTATCCCTCCCAAAAAACGGGAGCGCAAAACCGGCACCGAACGCAATAAAAGCGCACTGGGGTCAATTCTCGACCGAGTTCGTCATGTGCCGTACCAGCTCTCTTAGACCATCTTCCAGCGAAAACTTCGGTTCATAGCCCAAGACAGTTCTGGCTTTTTCGGTGCTGGCGTAACTGTGCCGAATGTCGCCTTCCCTGGGTTTTTCATGAACTGGCTTCAGATTTTCACCCATTATTTTTTGCAGAATCTGAACTATTTTGTTTATGGTTGTTGCTTTGCCAGATGCCACGTTGAAGATTTCGCCAGCCGTGTTCTTCTTCGTTAACGCGAGCATGGTGGCTGAGATGACGTCTTTCACGAAAACGAAGTCTCTTGTTTGTTCGCCATCTCCAAAAATCCTCGGAGGCTGATGAGCCAAAATCTCATTCGCAAATATGGTTATGGCTCCACTGTAAGGATTGTTTGCCTGCCTAGGTCCATAAACGTTGAAAAAACGAAGGCAAACAGTTCCTAACCCGTAAACTTTGTTGAATACCATAGCGTAGTTGTCAGTTGCGAGTTTAGAGACCGCGTAAGGCGAAAGAGGCATCGGATTAAAATCTTCACGCACCGGCAACGTCTGCGCATCGCCATAAACTGCGGCTGACGAAGCTTGAATGAAACGTTTCACATTACCCTCAACGCTGGCTTTCAAAAGGTTTAGTGTGCCAATGACGTTCACGTCGTTGACAAGCAAGGGATTTTCAATAGAACGCTGGACGCTTGCGATGGCGGCTAAGTTGATAACCGCGTCTACGTCTTTGACTAATTGTTTGACTAACTGCAAGTTGCGGATGTCGCCCCTTACAAAATTAAAATTACTGTTTTTTTCGTGTTGAGCGATGTTTTCCATTTTGCCTGTGTCTAAATTATCTATAACAGTGACTTCTGCGTCGGTTTCGATTAGCTTGTCAACCATGTGGCTGCCTATGAAACCTGCACCTCCGGTTACTAGGATTCTTGAGTTTTTTTGAACCAAAGGTATCTCCCTTTTCTGGTGGCTTTCAGATTAAGGTTGAGTTGATAAAAGGTTTTCCTTGTGTCGGTTTTGCATTCTACATATTAGTCAGTGTATGGCGTTATCTTGTAGTTAGTATTTTCGTATTGCTTAGATAGGTTTAAATGTGAAAAGCTTAAGTAGTACATGCATAAAAGCAGATGAAGGTTCAAAAATGAGCGAAATGACAACTGAAATTCTTGAGCAAAACCTCGGTAAGGTCGTGCTCGTTCGATTAAAGGGTGGAAAAAGCCTGCGAGGACGATTGAAGGGTTTTGATCAGCATCTGAATCTTGTTTTGGAAGAAACAGACGACACAACAAACATCGAAAACACCAAAAAACTAGGGTTGATAATAGTTCGCGGGGACAACGTGGTTCTTATTTCTCCTCCACCTAGGTGACATATTGTGGGAAAAGGTACACCTTCTTTTGGTAAACACGCACACAAAGTCGTGCATATACGCTGTAGGCGTTGTGGTAGACACGCTTATCACGTGCGTAAAAAGCGGTGTGCAGCCTGTGGCTATGGAGAAACCACGACGATAAGGAAGTATTCGTGGCAGACGAAAACACTTCAGAAGCAGCGAGTGGCGTAAGCCGCTTTCTGTTTAAGGTTTTAACTTTCTCTTAGAAAGTTTGCTCTCTCTTTACTTTAGGTTAAAGTGGTAAAAATGAGAGGTTAGCGTTGCTTTTTAATGGTTTACTGTGCCGTAGTAGCCTTTGTCTATTTTGACGAAGATGAGTGGGCCTTTGCTTTGTGCCATTTCTCGGGCTTTTCTTAGGGAGCTGTTTACGGCGGTGAAGAGTCGTTCCGTGTCTTTGAGGTGTTTCATGCGTTTTTCGCCGAGTTCCATTTTTAAAAGGTTCTCTGAAAGGATTTCTGTGCCGCAGATTTCGCCGTTTTTTATTAGGGTGGCTACCACAACCTCTTGGACTTCTTGTTTGCGTTCAACTTTTTCCCAGAACTGCTGTGCGTTTTTGAGGGTTTTTGTGACTTTTTTCCATTTGTTTGCGTTTTGGTTGCCTATGAGTAGTTTGACGCGTTCTTTCCATTTCTTGAGCCATATGCCAATCCAGACTGTTAAGAATTCTTCGAGTTCATTTGGGTTTTCTTTGAAGAGTTTTTCTAGTTTTTCCACTAGTTCGCATTGGCTTGCTTTTTTTCCGATGAGGTCCCAGTGATATTTGAGGAAGTTGGTGAAGTCTTGGCAAGCTACTTGTAGAACTTTGCGATCTGAGCCTGTTACATCTAAGGCTGAGTCTGCTTCTTTTAGTTTTTCCCCTACCATTATTTCTAGGAAGTTCATTTGAATTCCCGCTCTGAAACCTTCTCCATTGTTAATTAGAGTTGTAGGTTTATATTAACTTTATTTTCTTTGGGCATATAACTGCTTTAGGCGGTTTTTAGCAATATTTCGTTCTTAGAAATATGATTTGTCCATGGTTCTGGCGTTTTATTGGATGTGGTTTGGGAGCATGTTGATGTCTTTCAAGATTAAGTCGGGTTTTTCTTTGGCGAGTTCTTTTTGGGAGAAGAGTCCTGATAGGACTGCTGCGGTTTTTGCGCCTGCTGCTTTTCCTGCTTTTATGTCGGAGATTGAGTCGCCTACGATGATGCAGTCGCAGATTTGGGCGTCTATGGCTTTTACGCATTTTATGAGTGCTTCCGGTG
>Ga0315550_1002026_pt1 | contig 12433 bp, 8 predicted proteins | sample SalMarSW160190MG_2_FD_203100 | JGI IMG/M metagenome (GOLD analysis project Ga0315550, IMG submission 203100) | Salt marsh sediment microbial communities from the Plum Island Ecosystem LTER, Massachusetts, United States - Salt Marsh Sediment SW1601-90 ... | reverse complement strand
AGCGAAAAGGTCGGTCAGTTTCTGGAGCTGTGGAACGACAGGCTGGGACACCCGGAAATGGTTGATTCCCTCGTGAACGAATACTTCCTGGACGAACCTTCCGCGGAAGCCCTGATCGCTTTTCTCAAACGACAGAAGGCGGCGACCTCCGGGGAGCTGCCACACCGCCATCATCTGCTCATCGAGCACGTGAAAGGACCGCTTACCCTGGCTGCACTCCAGCGGGTGATCCTCCACACGCTCTGGGGGGCTCGGGTCAATTTTCCCCTCTCCCTGATCCTTGAGGCTGCCTGGGGGAAGGCGCACCGGAAGAGCCGTGTGGAGGTGCTCGCCGATGATGATTGTCTTCTGATTATCCCCTCGGAGCCCGAAAGCTTTTCCGCTGATGAGCTTCTCTCTCTCGTTCGGACGGAGGCGGTCGAGGCACTGCTGAGGGACAGCCTGGAGGGCAGTGGTTTCTTCGGTGCCCGTTTCCGGGAGAACGCCGGGCGGGCCCTGATTATTCCCCGATCGAATCTTGGCAGGCGGATCCCCCTCTGGTTGACCCGCATGCGCTCCAAAAAGTTACTCGAAGGGGTGGCGGGCTATCCGGAGTTTCCCATTCTCCTCGAAACCTGGCGAAGTTGCCTGCAGGACGAGTTCGATCTGGCCTCTCTCAAGATCGTCCTTTCTGAGCTGGCTCAAGGACAGATCCGTCGCAGTGAAGTCCATACCGATTTTCCCTCTCCTTTTGCCGACAACATCAGCTGGATCCAGACCAATCAGCATATGTATGAAAGTGATGCCTTGCCCGGAGCCGGAGCATCGGCACAACAGGGCGATGTAATTCGGCAGATCCTCTATTCCTCCCGCCTCCGGCCCCGAATCGCAGCCGAGCCCGCTGCGGAGCTTCAGCTCAAGCTGCAGCGCACCGCCCCGGGATACGCTCCGGCACCGGCGGAAGAGCTCCTCGACTGGGTAAAGGAACGGTTGATCCTCGCGGATCCGGAGTGGCTCGAGCTGCTCGATGCGGTGAAGCGGGATCACCGGCTCGAGACGGAGGATATCGAAGGGATGCTGGCAGAGAAGCTGATCCGATACCGTTTACCCGGAGCCGAGTGCTGGGTGGTATCGGCCCTCGAGCTGATGCCAAGAATCTTGAGGGCGTTCAACCGAGGAACCGGCCGAAAGAGCACCGAACTGATCGAAGCGGTGGAAGTGGATGATCAGCGCTTCAACAGGGGTTCCTTTGCCTGGGTTCGCGATAATCTCGACAACAGAGGGGTCGAAACGGAAGAACTGCTCCCCCTTCTATCCTCGCTGGTCGGGGAGTGGCTGCGTTTCTACGGGCCCGTTCCTTTGGCTTGGATCAGTCGCTGTCTAGGCTTGAAGACCCCTCGTCTCGAGGCTGTACTCGACGCATCCGTGGAAAGTGGGAGTCTGGTTGTCGATCATCTGACCCGCAACGCCACGGAAGCTCAGGTTTGCGATGCGGAAAATCTGGAGATTCTGCTTCGCCTGACCCGCAAAGGCGGGCGAGCCTCCTTTAAGGCTCTGAGCCTGGATCATCTGCCCCTCTTTCTGGCTGTTCATCAGGGGCTGGTAGGGAAAGCCCGAAGCAGGCAGAGAAGTACTCCGGAAGATCTACGGCGGGTTCTGGAACAATTGTTCGGCTTTCCCGCTCCGGTTCGCCTTTGGGAAGAGGAGCTGTTTCCCGCCCGGCTGAAGCCCTACTTCTGCTCCTGGCTGGATGCACTCCTGCGGAGCAGCGAGCTGCAGTGGTTCGGCTGCGGAAAGCAGAGAATCAGTTTCTGCTTTTCTTCGGATCTGGAGCTCTTTCTCGGGTCGGATGGTTCGGAGGGGAGGGAAGATCTCTCCACACTGCTTCCCTCCCCAAAAGGGAAATTCACCTTTTGGGACCTGGTGGATCACTCAGGCAGGAGTCCTGCCGGCACGACCCAGACAATCTGGAAACTTGTTTGGAGAGGCAGGCTGTCGGCGGACACCTTCGGGGTGTTGAGAAAGGCTGCGGCTGGAGGATTCCGCGGTCTGCCCGATTCGACCGACAGGAACAAGGCGAGAGGTCGGAGCGGTAGGAAAAGCTATGACCGCTGGCGGGCATCCCATCCCTCCTCCGGAAGCTGGTACGGGATCGAAGCTGCGGTTGAAGCAGACCCTCTGGAAGAGGAGGAATTGGCCCGGGATCGGGTGCGTCAGCTTCTGCAGCGTTATGGAATCTTGTTCAGAGAAATACTATCCCGGGAGCTGCCGCCACTCCAATGGCCACGGCTGTTTCGAACGTTGAGGATCATGGAACTGTCCGGAGAAATATTGAGTGGGTATTTCTTCGAGGGTATTCCGGGTCTGCAGTTCATCAGTCACCGGGCTCTTCGCTCTTTGGAAACAGAACTCCAGCAGGAAGAGATCTTCTGGGTTTGTGCTCTGGATCCCGTCTCTCCCTGCGGGCTGGGCCTGGAGATGGACGGGCTGCCGGCCCGGCTGGCTTCCAATCACCTTGTATATCACGGCGGCAGGCTGGTTGTGGTCTCCAAAGGACGGGGAAAGGAGATAGAAGTCCGCGTACCTCCTCAAGATCCTTCTATTCCCCGTTATCTCCGTGTGTTCGGGGATCTTCTCAGCCGGGATGTTGCGCCCAGCAAGGGTGTACGGACCGAGACGATCAACGGATCGGCGGCCCGGGGAAGTCCCTACAAGAGGATCTTTCTGGAGTACGGTTTTGTCGAGGAGTACAAGGGGCTGGTACTACGGGCCGGCTACTGAACCGAGACGAACGGTTGAACGTTCCGGCGGTTCCGGGGGTTGAATTTCTCGGGAGAAACGGGAATAGTAGGGTCACAATGAAAAAGGTAGAGTGCAAGGGCGATCATCAGGGACATCTGTGTGTTCTTGCCAGCAATGACCAATTTGACAAAATCAAAGAACTGACGCAAAAACCGCAGTACATCTGCTTCAACTGCGGCCGTGTTGCCGACTGTGACGACAATCTCTGCAACCCCATGTCCCTCAAGGACTAGAGCACAACGAATGATTGGCCCGAGGCTGTAAAGAGCATCCCGCCGCTCCGGCCCGACCGAATTGTTGCTTCGTTGCTCTGAGCACAGAGGATCGAGTATACTCAAGCACGTGAGCCTTCGATCATTCAAACGTTTCGACAACACTGTCAGTCACCGCCTTCAGGAGCTTGCCACCGGTTCCGGCAGCCGTACCGTCCTGGCGGTAATTGCCCATTCCGCCGATTCCGCTGTGATCATTCCCTGTCTGTTTGCCCTGTGGTGGCGGCACGGTTTTTCCTGGCATAGTATCGTCATTCCCATCTTCGTAGGGTATGTTCTTTCCGTTCTGGTCACCTCTTTCCTAAAGTTCGCCTTTCGCAGGCGCAGACCGGCGGGGGAGTGGGGCGCTTTCTACAGAAAAACCGATCCCCACTCCTTTCCCTCGGGGCACGCATCCCGGACCATAACCATGACGACGGTCGTCATGGCGGGGGGATGGCCGTTGATCGGTGTAGCTTTGCTTCTCTGGACCCTCTTGGTTGGACTGTCCCGCGTTATTCTCGGTGTACACTATCTCTACGATGTGCTCGCCGGCTATCTGCTCGGTCTGGGTATCGGCGTGGGGATGTGGCTCCTCATGGCCTTCGATATCATTTTTTGACGGAATCTAATCGTGAATGACCCTCTCCACCTGCCCGTTTCCTGCAACAAAGACTGCGGTGCCGGCTGTCCTCTGCTTGCCGAGGTCGAAGACGGGCGGCTGCTGCGAATCCGGGATAATCCCCTACGTCCGCCCCACATGAGGGGCTGTGTTCGGGGTTACCAGATGACCCGGGCGGTGTATCATCCGCAGCGTTTGAAGGCCCCTCTAGTCCGAAGCGGTCCCCGTGGTTCGGGGCAGTTTCGTGAGGTCGGCTGGGACGAAGCTCTGCGGGTCCTCAGCGCCCGGCTCGAACAGATCCGCGATGCCTGGGGACCGGAATCGGTTATACGGCTGGGAGGTTCCGGATCCTGCCGGGGAGCTCTGCACAACACGGAGCTCCTGGCTCGGCGCTTCCTCTCCCAGTTCGGCGGCTATACAGATATCACAGGAAGCTACAGTTCCGGTGCCGAGAGTTTTGTGGCTCCCTATCTGTTTGGTCCGGGGTACACCCGACGCACCGGAATCGATGCCGCTACTCTACGCCACTCCCGTCTGATCCTGCTCTGGGGCGCCAACGTCGTAGATACCCGTTTTGGCTGCGATCTGGTAAGTCGCATCCGTGAACAGAAAAGCAGAGGCGTCCCCGTGATCGCTGTTGATCCCAGGCGATCCCGCACGGTACAACGTCTCTGTGACCAATGGATACCCGTGCGCCCAGGAAGCGACACGGCGCTCATGGCGGCGGTCCTGCACGTGCTGCTTTCCGAAAAGCTGGTAGACCGGACATTTATCCAGCGGGCGAGCGTTGGATTTGATGCCCTGGAGCGCTACATACTCGGGGAAGATGACGGGCAGCCCAAGACACCATCTTGGGCGGAGAAGATCTGCACCACTCCGCAGCGGACCATCGTTCAATTAGCGCTTCAGTACGGCAGGAGCAGACCCGCTGCTTTGATACCAGGGCTTTCCATCCAGAGAACCATCGGCGGGGAGGAGGCGATCCGGATGTCTGTCGCCCTGCAGACAGCAACGGGCAATATCGGCGTTCTCGGCGGATCATCCGGGGGAAACATCTGGGGTCGTCTTCCCGGACCCCGTTGTGGCCGCCTTCCCTTGCCGCCGCATCCGACCCCACCTGGAATTCCCGTGTACCGTTGGCCCGATGCGGTCCTGGAGGGCGGAGCAGGGGGGCACCCGACGGATATCAAAGGGATCTACAACGTCGGAGGAAACTACATCAGCACGGGAAGTGATGTTCACAAGAACATCCTAGCTTTTGAAAGCGTGAAGCTGGCGGTTTGCCATGACTATTTTCTGACTCCCACGGCCTGTTATTGCGATGTGGTGCTTCCGGTGACCACTTTCCTGGAACGGGAGGATATCGTTTTTCCGGAGACCAATCATCTGCTGTACTCAAACAAGGTGATCGAACCGATGGGAGAATCGAGAAACGACTACGACATCTTTTGCGATCTTGCCGACAAGCTGGGCTTTGGAGAGGATTTCTCCCAAGGCAGGAGCGCCGATCAGTGGATCGACCACTTCCTCTCCAACTCAGAGGTTCCAGATGCGGAAGAGTTCCGCCGCACCGGGATCTATGTCGGTGCCGAACAGGAGCGCTGCGGCCTGTCGGAGTTTACCTCCGATCCGAAGGCTCATCCCCTGGATACCCCATCGGGAAAAATCGAAATCGCCTCGGAAATCTACGCCCGCTTCGGCTTTCCCGCCTTTGCCTCTTGGCGGGGCTTTCAGTCCACCGCCGAGCATCCGCTGTATCTGATCACTCCCCACGCCCGCTACCGGATCAACTCCCAGTACGCCAACGATCCCTGGTTTGTGGAACGGGAGGAACAGCGGTTGTGGATGAACCCGACGGATGCAGCGGCTCGGAGGATTGCTGACGGCCAGCAGGTGGAGGTCGAGAGCCCCCAGGGAAAGGTGCGAATCTTAGTCCATATCACGGGGGACATTATGCCCGGTGTAGTATGCCTGCTGGCGGGAATGTGGCCGCGGATCGGAGAGGACGGCGTGGATATCGCCGGTGCGGAGAATATCCTCACCTCGACAGTCCCGACGGAACCCAGCCAGAGTTCCCGGACTCACTCGGTAGCCGTCCAGGTTGGGCCTGTATAGTCCGGGGATACGGCGGACCGTTCAGGTACGCAGCCAACGGGGAATGCGGAGGAGCAGACCAAGGCCTACGACGGCCATGGCGATCCACAGGGTAATCAGGATCGCCCGGCTGGGCGGAGAATCGACGGCAAGCCGCTTGAGTAGGATTCCGAGAAAAGCCCACAGTATCACCAGTGCGTAGAACAGGTCGTTGCGGGTGAACAGCACGGCCAGGGTGATCAGTGCAGCGACGACCAGAACAACAACGGTCCAGAGCTCCTCCGAGGCGCCGAAGCGATTCCAGCCGATGTGAACGAGCACAGCGGTGAGATTGGCGATCGTAGCCACGGTGATCCAGCCCAGGTATATGCTGAAGGGAAGGTGGACGAGGAGCTTCTCCCTCCAGGAATCTGCATGTAATCCTATGCCGATATTTGCCGCGGAAGCCACGATGAACAGTGGACCGATTCTTTCCAGAAATCCGGCGGCGTTTCGGTTCGGCGTCGCGATCTGGTATACCGCGAAGATTGCCAGGAGAAGGTAGATCAGCCCCCAGATCGAGAAGGTCATTCCGGCGGGGACGAACAGGTTCGGATAGAGATCGGAGAGCTCCCCGGTTGTCTTGCCGTTGATCGGAAGTGCGTTGGCCAGAGCGTTTACCCCGACAGTGGCCAGGAAAGCGATTAGATTGAGTGTTTTCAGCACCCAGAGAACGCTTATTTTTGCCATACGATATTCCTCCTTGTGCGGGCGATGGGACTCCGTCAGTATAGTTCTCCTGCATCGAACGTGACAATGTGACAATGCCGTACCTTGACAGGCAAGAAGCTCCTCTGATAGTGTGGCCCTTGACCTTTCAGCGGAAGGCGGTGAAATTCCGTCGCGGACGCGCCACTGTGACCGGGAACGAGCGTTCTGATAACAGCCACTGGGAAACTGGGAAGGCTTGAACGTAGAGGATGATCCGGAAGCCAGGAGACGTTGGGGGCTCGCTCCAGAGACAGCAGGGCTATGCCTGCACGCGAGAATCCTGCAGGAGGTGTTTCATGAACATAAGCGGGAAACTCATTTTTTTGATCCTGGTCGTCTTGGTGCTTCTCTGTTTTCAGGGATTCGCCAGCGGGCGGAGAGAGCAGAGCGAGGGTGCTTCCCGCGGCGAGGACAGCGTGGAGGGGAGGTCCCCCGGTCCCTACCCCTTGGAGATGGCGGATGACACGGGGCACGCGGTTCACCTCGACCACAGGCCTCAAAGGATTATCTCCCTCACCGTCTTCACCGACGATATCCTTCTGGATCTGGTGGATCATCGGCGGCTGATCGGTGTCACCAATTTCAGTGAAGATCCCGCGCTCTCCAACGTAGTGGAGAAAATTGCCGACATACCCCACAAACTGGCGATGAATGTAGAGGTGATTCTCTCCCTTCAACCGGACCTGATCTTTGTAGCCAACTGGAGCGAAGCCGACATCGTAGCCCAAATCCGGGATGCGGGCGTTCCTGTTTTTCTGATCGCCACGGGTTTGAGTATTCCCGCGATCCAGGAGAAGATCAGGACTGTGGCACGGCTGGTCGACGTGACAGATGAGGCGGAGGTTATGATCCAACAGATGGATGAACGTCTCTCCGCAGTCCGCAGCAAGGTCTCCGATTTGTCTGAGGCACAACGACGAACCGTTATGGATTACGCCACGTGGGGTGCAGCACAAGGGGCGGGCAGTTCCTGGGATGAAGTCATTCGCCGGGCCGGTCTGATCAACGCCGCCGGTGAGTTCACCGCCGATGCGTGGGGGCAGGTCCCCCTGTCCAAGGAAGCGGTCCTCGAGCTCGATCCGGACCTGCTCATTCTTCCCGGTTGGGTCTACGGAGATCCTGGAGGCGCCGAGGCCTTCTACAGGCAGACCTTGGAGGATCCAGCCTTGCAAGGGTTGACGGCTATTCGTGAGGGTAGGGTGTTTCAGATGCCAGAAGGCTTAAAAGCCGCCACTTCCCAGTACATCGTGGACGCGGTCGAATACCTGGGTCGACTTGCCTACCCCACGCTCTTTACGGAATAGAAACCCGTCCCAATCGAGGAGTTTCGAATACATATCGTGAGAAGACGAAAAACCGCTGTTCTGCTGATTCTCATCGTTTTGCTGTTCGTTGCCATTGTTTTGTCCATAGGTAGTGGAGCCGTCCGTGTGCCTCCGCTGTCAATCCTCCGACTCATTCTCAACGGCGTTGGCTTCCGTTCCATCGAGCTGCCACCGGAGATGCAGATCAACATCATCCTACACATCAGACTGCCCCGGATCCTCGCCGCTCTGCTGGTCGGTTCAGCCCTTGCCATTGGAGGCGTGGCCATGCAAGGATTGTTTCGCAATCCCATGGCCAGTCCGGACATCCTGGGGGTGTCCACCGGAGGAAGCCTGGGAGCGGTGATCGCCGTCAACACGGGGCTGTTTGCTCTCAACGTGTTCTTTCTCCCCCTCTTTGCTGTCGTGGGGGCACTGCTGGCCTCCGGATTGATCTACCTGATCTCCAGCTATAAGGGAAGGACTTCCCTGCTGTTCGTAGTGCTGGCTGGATTGGCCATTTCCTCTCTGTTCAACGGGTTGGTTTCGGCGATCCTACTGTTCTCCCAGCAGTACGAGGTCAGCCAGTTTATCTTCTGGACAATGGGAGGTTTGGAAGGCCGGATGTGGAAGCACGTGCTTCTACCGCTGCCCGTGCTGCTGCCCGGAATGGCGGTGCTTTTTCTGTTTACCCGGGAGCTGAATATCTTTGCCCTGGGAGAGGAGAACGCCCATTCTCTGGGTATGCACGTGGAGCGGACAAAGAGGGTCATTCTGGCCATCACCGCGGTGATCACCGGCATGGCCATCTCCATCAGCGGGCCGGTGGGCTTCGTGGGTCTGCTGATACCCCATCTGTTCCGCATGCTGATCGGTCCGGATCATCGTCTACTCCTTCCTGTGTCCGCGATCGGTGGAGCTCTGTTCCTCCTCGCTTCCGATTTGATCGGCCGAGTGCTTATCCCACCTTTCGAGATCCGGGTGGGGATCATTACAGCCGTGCTGGGCAGCCCCTACTTCCTCTACCTGATCATCCGCTACCAACGCAAAGGATTGCGGGGTTTCGGCTATGACTAAAGAGCTCATCACGACCCGATCGGTGTCTTTTGCCGTCGCCGAAAGGCGGATCATCGACGCTGTCAGCATTTCCGTGAAACGGGGCGAGTTCGTCGGTCTGATCGGCCCAAACGGGGCCGGAAAAACCACTCTTCTGCGGTTGCTGATCGGCGTCCTCGCCGCCACGGAGGGAAAGATCTTCCTCGATGGACGGCCGCTTGAGGATATCCGTTTGCGAGAGCGGGCTCGCAGGGTGTCCTACCTCAGCCAGGAGGCCTCGACGGTCTTCCCCTACCCGGTGCTCGACATCCTTCTGATGGGCCGATATCCATTTCTGGGTAGGTTCAAGCGGGAAAGCGAGTCGGACTTGGAGAAAGCCCGCCGTGCACTAACCTACGTAGGGCTGTCCGGCTTCGAAGACCGTTACTTCAACGAGCTTTCCGGCGGCGAACGGCAGCTGGTGCTTTTCGCCAAAGTCCTTGTTCAGGAGACGGATCTTCTTCTTTTGGACGAACCAACTTCCAACCTGGACATCAAGCATCAGAATCAGTTCTTCTCCATGGCTTGCGAGCTCACCCGGGAGAAAAAAGCCGTGGTGGCGGCGGTGCATAATCTAAACATCGCCTCTCAATACTGCACCCGGTTGATACTTCTCGATCAGGGAAGGGTGGCGGCGGAAGGAAAACCCGAAGATGTTCTCCGCCGCGAGCTGCTCGATCCCGTGTACGAGACGAAAACCGTGGTGACACGGAATACCTCCACGGGAGCTCTTGTGGTCAATGTAGCGCCGCGCAGACCGGCGGGTAGCTATCCCATGCCTCGGGTTCACGTGATCGGGGGAGCGGGAAGTGGGATAAATCTGACCCGGGAACTTGTCCGTCTTGGCTACTCTCTGTCCGGGGGCATCGCTCACGAATACGACGCGGATCAGAAACTCTGGCAGAGCCTGGAGGTCCCTTCCCAGGTTATCGGCGCTTTCTCCCATATAACGCCGGCGGATGTGGAAAAAGCCTTCCGGATGGTCGAAGAAGCGGAGCTGACGATTCTTTGCAGTTTCCCCGTCGGACCAGGAAACGAAGGAAATCTCGAGTTGGCTAAACGGGCCGGACGTCTCGTAATTATTGAAGCCGGTCCAGAGGAGGAACCAAGGACCTTCTTCTCGGATAAAGCCCGGCAGGTCTTTGCCGCTTTAGCTGAAAACGCCGAGCACATGGACTACGGACAGCTGTGCGATGTTTTGGAATCCGGGAAAATCTTCAAAACAGGTGCGAAGAAAACGCGGAGGGAGTCTCAGGCGTAGCGTTTTCGGATTTCGCGAATCGTTTTATGAATTCGCAGGAACAGGGCCACCAGTTCTGGATCGAATTGCCGACCTGATTGGAGACGGACATAGCGGAACGCCTGTTCCTGCTTCCAGCTGTCCTTATAGGAACGCTTCGAAATCAAGGCATCATAGACATCCGCCAGAGCAACGATCCGTGCCGCCAGGGGAATCTCCTTGGCCCGTTTTCCGGGGCCGAAGCGAATCTCCCTGGCGAAGATGTTGTCGATCTTCCCCGGATAGCCCCGGCCGTCCCACCGTTCGTGGTGGTTGAGAGCGACCTCGGAGGCCATCCGGTCCCAGGGAGAGTGGACGTACTTGAACAGGCGGGCGCCGTGTACGGTGTGGGACTTCATCTGGATGATCTCTTCCTTTCCCAGCCCCCCGGGTTTCTTGAGAAGGACGTCGCTCAGGGCGACCTTGCCCACATCGTGGAGCATCGCCGCATTCCGCAGGACCTCTTTTGTGTGTTTGATCTTCTGATCCTCGACACCGTGGCGCAGGGCCCAGGCCTCGTACAGCTCCACGGAGTACGCTCCGACCCGCTTGGCGTGCTGGCTGGTTTCGTAGGGATCGCGCAGCTGTGCCAGTTCCACCATGCGCAGGACCATCTCTCGGGACAGCTTGGCTTTTTCGATGGCATTGGCGGCATTGCGGGCGAACTCGGTGATATACAATCTATCCTGCATGGAGAAGGGTATAACCTGATCGTCCTCGTCCTTGGCATTGATGAGCTGCAGAACGCCAAGGACCGACTGATCGGTGGTTTCCAGAGGAACGACGAGGATGGACCGGGTCTTGTAGGAAGTCTTTTGGTCGAAATCAGGATTGAACTGGTAGGTAACATTGCTGGAGATGTCGTACACATCGTCGATCAGCAGGGAGTCCTTTGTGGCGGCAACATAGCCCGAGAGGGAGTTCTTGTCTATCAGAAGCCGTTTGTTGGAGTAGACGTACTTGTCCTTTGGATGATCCTCCCGAAACAGGGCTTCATTCTGTACGTAGCTGAAGTACAGGTAGCGGCCCGCGGCCAGATAGAGGGTGCCGGCTTCGGCGTTTACGAACTTCCTCGCCTCGAAGAGTACTTTTTCCAGCAGGGTGTCCAGGTCTTTGATGTAGTAGATCTCTTCTACAATCTGCAGAAGCCTGGTGGGATCGCGTGAGATGATAGTCCTTGCGCTTGGAGCGCTGTCAAATGCCGCCATCGTTTCTGGGTCCAGAATGTATCTTTGCCTCTCTATATATTATTGGTAGCCCATTTTTATAAAAAGACCAAATTTTTATGTCTCCTCCCAGGGAGGCTCAGAGTTGAAGATAGTGTTTTCTCTTCTCTATCGGTACTGTCGGCGAATCAGGCCTTGCCCACGGGCAGCCGCACCTCAAAGCGGGCGCCCCTGAGCCGAGTACCTCCAACAACTCGGTTTTTGGCCTGCACACTGCCCCCGTATCCCTCCACGATGGCTTTGACGATTGACAGACCCAGTCCAAGGTGTTTCCCGACAGGTTCAGTAGATGTCGAGGATCTGTCATCGGGACGGTAGCTGAAAAATCTGTCGAATATCTTCTCCAGATGCTGATCCGGGATTCCCGGCCCGTCATCCTCGAATGCGATCACCCCCTGCCCTCGGTCCCGCCGTAGATCCACCCGCACCGCCCCTTCAGGAGGAGAGAAGCTCAGTGCGTTTTCCAGCAGGTTTTCGATAACCTGAGCCAGTCGTTCAGGAGACAAGGACACAGTAATCGGACCGGTATTTTCAGATAGAGTCACGGCTACCGTGGATCCTCCCCGGAGCCTATGTGCCTCAACCACCTGTTTCAGGATCTGACCGATCTCTACCGAGGCTCGCTCCTCTTCGTCCAGCCGGGCATCGAGCAGGGAAATTTCTCGAACAGCTCCGAGCAGATGCTGCATGCGGGCGACCTCTTTCTGGATCAGGACGAGAAATCGGTCCCGGTCTTCCCGGGACTTTGTCTGAGCGATCATCTCTCCGGCCGAACGGATCGATGCCAAGGGGTTCTTGAGCTCGTGGGAGATATCCGAGGCAAAGGATTCGACGAATTCGATGTGCTTCTGGAGTTTCCGGGTCATCTCCTCGAGGGAGCGGGATAGATCGCCGATCTCATCCCGGCGGCGGTTGAAGCGAATATGTCCGCGCGGTCGGCCCCGGTGATCGAGGATTTCCCGGGCTTGTCTGCGCAGTTTCCGCAGCGGAGCGGAAATGGTTGTAGATGCGAGAAGACTAAGGAACATCGC
>Ga0315550_1002023_pt1 | contig 12441 bp, 10 predicted proteins | sample SalMarSW160190MG_2_FD_203100 | JGI IMG/M metagenome (GOLD analysis project Ga0315550, IMG submission 203100) | Salt marsh sediment microbial communities from the Plum Island Ecosystem LTER, Massachusetts, United States - Salt Marsh Sediment SW1601-90 ... | reverse complement strand
TTTAAAGCTATACATTTAGCAGTTATAACAACATCTCCTCCCCCAGAATAAATCAACAAATCTTTTCCAGAATCATCAAAAACAATTCCTGTTGGAAAAACAACCCTTTTGTTTTCAAAAGCCCCAATATAATGATCCTTTGTTGGGACAATAATTAATGACCTTGATTTTGCAATCATTTTCTTAGGGTCTTTTAAATCAAACAAAGCAGCGCCAACAGAATAAAAGCGAATTTTTTTTATATCCTCTTCTTTCAATTTAAACATTTTCTTAGCTAAGTCAATAAATTGCTTTTCTTTTTCACTCTCACTATGCTCTATGGCTGTATGATATAATAACAACCATCCTTTTTTTGTTTTAATTGGAGGGGGGCCTGCACCATTTCTTCCATAATCTTCCTCACCTTTTTTAGAGATAGTTACTGCTCTTAATCCTCCCCAACATTCTAAATCCTTAGAATATGCAATCCAAATATGGGGCGGGCTAAACTGAAAATTTCCTTCTGGTCTATCAAAAGCAACATATTTTTCCTTAATTTTCTTAGGAAAAATAACAACATCCTTATCTTGCTCTCCAAAAATAATTCCTTTTCTATCCCAATTTTTCATATCTTTTGAAATTGCAAGCGAAGTAGAAATGTTTTCTGTAGATGATAAACTAACATAAGTCATTACATAAATGTTCCCAATTTTTGTTATTCTTGCGTCTTCTACTCCTAATTCTCCATCTCCCTTAATGCCATAAAAACTAGGCCTCTTATCAATAGAAATCACTTTAAATCCTGTCTTATCTAAAACAACCCTTCTAAGATGTGAAATAAAATACAGCCTCTTTGTACCATCTTTAAAAGTAAAAGCTAAATCTTCTTTATCCTCTACTATTTTTTTATCAAACTTATCAACTCTAAGTTTAAAATCCTTTTTACCAACCATTCTTGGAGAATAACAATACTTCTCGTCCTCAGTTTTAATTAATTTTTCAACTACCCGAACATACAAAACTATATTTCCATCAGTATCTCTAGAAACACCAGGGTTTATTGTTCCTAAAACCTCAAGAGACTTAGAAGAAGGTTTAATATCTATTGGCTTTATCAAAACCCTCTCTTTTTTTATCTCTACCATTTTCTCTGGAACACTTCCTGCTATTAAAAAATAATTTCCCTTAATAAATATTTTGGCTCAATACAAAAACTATCTCAATCATCAAATTTAAAATATTAAAAAATAAAAAATAAAAATTTTACATAAGCCAATAATAAAGACCTGCAGCGATTAATATCACAACTATTGCAATAATCAGCCATATCCACCACGTCATCTTCTTTCCTTCTGGAACTCCTTCTGCAACAGGGTCAGCAGGTTTTGCTTGAGCTACTGGAACTGCAGATTTAGCAGGTGCCTTTTGAACTACTTGTGCCATATATTTTACCTCCTTTCTTTAAAATATAAAATTAATACTATTAATAAAAGTTTTGATTTTAACATTTATTTCAAAACAACTAATCCAGGAAGTTTTTCCCCAACAATATAGCTTAATAAAGCTCCTCCAGACAGGCTAATATGCCCTACTTTATCCTTATTTATTTTAGATTCCTCAATTGCATTACTTAAATGCCCGCCACCAATTAAACTAAATGCCCTGCTTTTAGAAATTGCCTTTAAAATTGCAAAAGTGCCTTTGCAAAACTTCTTATCTGCACAAAATCCTGCAGGTCCTTTCATATAAATTGCCCTTGCCTTTCTAATTTCTTTAACATAATTCTCAATAGTCTTTTTACCAATATCAAAAATCTCATACTGACTTGGAAATTCATCTAAAGAAAGCTCTTTTCTATTACCCATTTTTAAAACAGCAAAGTCTTTAGGAGTTTGAACATTTTTCAATTTCCCTTTCAATTGGTTTAAAATCTTTTTATTCAAAACTCTTTCCTTTTTCAAATACTTATTTTGCTTTCCAAGATTCTTGCCTTTAGCAATCAAGCACAACTGCCCAAACAATCCGCAAGCTAAAACTTTATTTTTTGCTAATAACTTAATATTTTCTTCAGGTTTAGCACCTCCTAAGATATACAAACAATTTTTAATTTTAATTTTTTTTAAAGCATTTAATTCTCTTTCTAAAATTCTCCCAATACAGCTTTTAAAGTGTTTAGGAAAACTAACAATACTCGTCTGATTTCTATGACAGACAGAAAAAGCATCATTAATATAAAAATCAATTTTCCCAATAAAAAATTTTACAAGCTTATTTTTTCCAGGTTTAAATTCTTCTTTTAAGAATCTAATATTATCTAGTAATATAATCCCCCCGGGCCCCATCTTTCCAATAGCCTTTTCTGCCTTTTTTCCAATTATGTCGTCGACAAACTTAATTTTAACATGCTTATTTAAAAATCTAGCATGTTGTTTTAAACTAACAAAATCATCTTTTCCAGGCCTGCCCTGATGAGCAATCACAATGACTTTAGCTCCTTTTTTCTTCAGCTCCTTAATTGTTTTTGCAGATTCTTTTATCCTGGTACTTAAAAGAACCTTGCCATTAACAACATCAGAATTTAAATCACTTCTAAGCAAAACAGTTTTTCCTTTAAAATTAAAATTAGATATAGTTTTCATTTTATTTCTTTTTTTATCATTTTGACAATTTCTGGGAATTGGGATATTTCAAAATGGCCTTTAACATTATCATAAATTATAATCTTGGCTTTTTTTAATTTACTTTTGTATTTTTCAGCATAAGATACTGGAACAACATCATCTTTTTTTGAAAATAATAAATTGATTTTCTTGCAATTTTTTTCAATCATTGAAAGATTAGATTTAAGTTTAAATCCTCCAACTAAATCTTCACCAGGTAAGGAGTCATCAAAAGGAGGAGCAATCAAATAAATAGATAATATTTTTTTAGGAAATTTATTTTCAGACAAATATTTTGCAAGAAAGATTCCCCCTAAAGATTCACCAATTAAAATAATCTTATTTCTTAGCTTAGGGAAATGCCTTTCAAAATGAATTTTCCAATCATTATATTTTGAGTTATCTTTCAAAGGCATGCGTGGTTTTATAATTTCAAAGTTTTTACCTAATTTTTTCTTTAAATAAGCATCATGCCAACGCATTCTTTCTTTAATTGATATTTTTCTAGTCTTTAAAAACTTCAAATAATCTTTTCTATTTTTGAAGGTCATCCCGCCATGTATCATAAATATCTGTTTTTTCATTTTTTTAATTTTGCCTTCTTTTCAGATTTATATTTTTTTGCAGGAACTACTAATCTTCCATAATCTGTTCTGTTCCATAGTCTTTCATGAATATAATAAAAAACAGTTTTCAAAACATTAGCAACTATCCCAGCAACTAATGAAATTGACCAGCTCTTTGTCCAAATATAAATAACAATAATAGTAGTTAAAGTTGCAATAATTCTCCAAGTAATTGTTTTATAAATTGATCTCTTATAAGTATCCATTCTTAATCTAAACTTTTTTTACCTCAATCTCTTTATTAAATCAATTAATCTACAACTATACCCATGCTCATTGTCATACCAAGACAAAACTTTAATCATGCTTCCCTTGCCTTTTTTATCCTCAATAACCTGTGTTGATAACCCATCTACAACAGATGAATGAGTATTTTTAATAACATCTGAACTTACTAATTCATCTTCGCTATATTGTAAAATCCCCCTCATTCTTCCAATGCTAGCTCTTTCTAATGCTCTATTAACCTCTTCCCTGCTAACTTGCTTTTTTAATTCACAAACAAAATCTACAATACTCCCGCACATAACAGGAACACGCATTGCTAATCCATCTAATTTACCTTTAAGTTTTGGGATAACAACACCTACTGCATTTGTTGCCCCGCTTGTAGTTGGGATTATATTAACTGCAGCAGCTCTTGCTCTTCTTAATGTTTTATGAGGAACATCTAAAATCTTTTGGTCATTTGTATAAGCATGAATAGTAGTCATAAACCCTTTTCTAATCCCAAAACTATCATTTAAAACTTTTGCAACAGGAGCAAGACAATTTGTAGTACACGAAGCCATTGAAATAATTTTATGTTTTTTCTTTAAAGATTTATCATTAACACCTAAAACAATCATTATATCCGGATCTTCACTTGGAGCACTTATCACAATTTTTTTAGCACCTGCCTTCAAATGCATTCCTGCCTTATCTCTATCCTTAAAAACTCCTGTAGATTCAATAACAACATCAATACCCAACTCATCCCAAGGAAGATTTAAAGGATTGTCTTCAGAAAAAACTTTTATTTTTTTTCCATTAATACTAATATAATCTTCTCCTGCTTCTACTCTTTTGCCATAAACTCCATAAACAGAATCATATTTAATTAAATAAGCTAAAGTCTTAATATCTGTAAGGTCATTTATTGCAACAAAATCTATTCCTCTTTCCAAACCTATTTTTAAAGCAGCTCTTCCAATTCTTCCTAAACCATTAATAGCAATTCGCATTTTATCACCTAAATCTTTCCTCTTTTTTCTTTAAAAAAGAATACCTGCAATTTTATAAATCTTCTTACTTCTTCAAATGAACACTTCTTTGAGGAAAAGGAATTTTTATTTTGTTTGCATTCAAAATATTATAGATTCTTGTATTTGCTTCATCAATTGCATCAAACCTGTCTTCAAAAGATTCTACATAAAAATAAGCCTTAAAATTAAGTAAAGAATCTGCCATTTTTAAAATCTTTTCTATAAACCTAACTTTTAACAGCACCAAAAATAATGCTCCCATTACAAGTTCCTGCAACACCTAATGGAGCATATATTCTCCAATAAGATTCATTCCAAGCTTCATTAATAGTATCATTAAATCTATAATCTAAATCAAATTGCTCTAAAACTGGCGCGCTTGTTAGATTAATATACATATCTGTAAGCTGCGTTAGTGTAACATTTCCAAAGGAACTGGCTTCTGTTAAATTATATGCTTCATATCCAACACTAATATTTCCAACATTGCCTCGTGAACAATTCATTGCCAAACCATCTCCTTGCGAAATACCATATCCTTCTAAATTCAAATCAATCCTAACATTGCCTACATTACTAACATTTGCGACTTTTTCAGCAGAAACATAAGTAGAATTCACAGTTCCATAATCAAGAGTATCTGGAAGTAAAACAGATAAAAGTTCTGAAATGTTTATTAAATCATAATTCTGGCCCTGCTGGCTAGTATTATCTGTAACCACTATAGTGCAATTCCATTGAGTGGGGTTTGCATAATACCAAACAGAAAAAGTACAAGTTGCTTCTGAAAAATATATACCATCATAAGAATTATTTAAAACACAGCTATCATTTTTGTAATGCTCGTTATTATCATCAAGATCACTATAAGTCGAATTATAATTATCAAAAAACCTTGCAGTAACATTTTCAATATCAGTATAATTATCCCAATCTCTAATTATTCCAACACAAGTGATTATTTTAGTTGTATTTCCAGTGAGAATTACTGTTGCATTACCATTATCAATTGAAACATTCAGCACTTCTGGAGCAACTTTAACAACTGTTAAGGTTGTAGCAACTGTTGCATTTGGAGTTCCTACTTCCCCAATTACAGGAGAACTAAAAAAAGAAAAAAACAAAGTGAATACTGCTATCTCTATAAAAACTAAAAACATTAATACTGTTTCTATTTTCTTTTTTTTTATTTTTAAATTTATCATTTTAATTTCCTATTTCAACATAAAGATAATAAGCAGTTGCACTGGTCCAAGCAGCACTCCCATTTTCAGGGATTATCATTTGAAAATCATAAGTATCCCCATCATAACCTTGAGCATTTTCTTCCATAACTGTTGCATAAAGGGTATAAGCTCCTGTATTTTCATAAATAGCCATTTCTTCAAACATTCCCACTCCTGCCTGAGGAACATCATTAACATAAGTTCTAGCAGTAGGGCACGTGTTTGCAGCAATGCTCACAGAACCCACCCAAAAACTAGCATGAGTAAAATTATCAAAAGTTGCAGTAATATTATCATCAGCATTTGAGTGACTCATGTCTGTATCTTCTTGAGCTAACCTTTGAGCCCTAAGAGTTGTATTAGTAGTACAATTAACACTCGACCAAGTAGGTATAGAAGAATTTCTCGTTGCATAAACCCTTCCTGTAATAGAAGAAAGAGCCCAGTCATAAATTGTATTTCCTGCTGCATCATCTAATGTAAAACTGCCTGTAACATTTCCAACAAAAGCTTTCCATCGAGTGTTCTGAATTACTGCACTAATATTAATAGTGGAAATATAACCTCCTGAAATATTAAATATTTCACCAGAAACAGCTCCTTTTGTTGAATTATTAACTGAAGTAACGACATCGGGGCCCTGGGGGTCTGCAGCATAAACCACAGTAAGTGTTGCAAAAATCACAAAGCTAAAGAAGAATATCAAACCTACTTCTCTTAAATATTTTTTTATTTCTACTTTTTCTCTCTTCATTTCTTTTTTCTTCATTTATTTTTTACAGTTTTTAATTTATTCTTATCGCTGGTTTCACTAATGTTTTTAGAGTAAAGATTTATATACAAAATAAAAAATAACTTTACTCTATTTCTACCCAAAAGTAGTAATTTGTTGTTGAAGTATCTGTTCCATGTCCGTCTTCTGGTACTAACATCTGAAAGTCATGAAACTTTCCATCAAAACCAGTAGTATCTATTTCTTCTAATAAAGATACAAAAACAGCACTATCTGTGTTTGGTTCATAAAGCAATACTTCTTCAAAATAATCATCTTGAGAAGAATTAGCTCTAAAAACATTCATACTCACACACTCTCCTTCACTAAACTTAAGATTATTAACATAAAACAAATCATGATTTCCTGTATTTCCTGGAAGACTTCCATTAAAACCAAAAGTCTCATTAATACCATCAACATCATCTGAGTCTATGTTAAATAAAGCTTCAAGTTGTGTATGATTCATCCCACTTGTATTTGTACCACCTTTTGATGCTTCCAAATTTCCAGTTTGATCACCATCAGCTGTCAAATTAAAACACTGGATATTTGTCCAAATTAAAGTGCTATTTGTAGATGAAAAAACTTCACCTTCTGGGCTTGCTAGACTCCAATTGTACATTATATTGTCATCAGAATCTGCTAATTGAACAGAACCTGAAACATTACCATAATAACCTTGCCAAGCAAGTGTTGTTGAAAAACCAACAATACTGATTTCAGTTACATTACCTGCAATAGCACCATGGCTTTGTGCAGTATCAGGTGTAGCAGTATCTTCTGCTTGTTCTGTAGGTGTCGCACCATAAGGTACATTTGCTGCCATAACAACCATTGTCAATGAAAACAAAACTGTAACTACTGATACTAGTAGAAACAACCTCTTAACTATACTCATATTCCCTCTTTTTCCTCCTTTCAACTCTTTTTTTCACTATTTATCTATCTTAATCTTCTTCATAAAAACTAATTAAAATAATATTGTTTTTTTAGTATTTAAATGTTTCTTTTTTCCACATTTGGAAACAGTTTTCATTTTTGAAATTAATAATTGCATATCTAAAAATAAACAGGCAACAAACCTGAAAAATAATTTTATCAAAAATGAAAAAATTTATAAACTTGAAAATCCACTTAAAAATGGGAAACTATCAGAGGGTTGTGTTAAAGTTGGATTAAAAATGGAAATTCTAAAAGATTTATTTGATGAAAAAATAATAGAGGTTATCAACTTGTTTATAGAAAATCCAGAAAAAAAATACTTCTTAAGTGACGTCGCTAACAAAACAAAAATCAATATGACAACCACATTCAGAATATTAAACAAACTTGTATCAAAAAAATTTTTAAACGCAACAATCCTCGGAAAAGTAAGAATCTATCAACTAGAAAAAAATGAAAAAACTCAAGAATTATTAAAAATATTAAAAAAAGGTGGCGGAGTTTTAAACAAATTTATAGAGGAAATTTCTATACATCCAAGAATTAAAAAAATCATTTTAGAGTCCAAAGATAAAAACAATGCAAAAATTATAATTGTTGGAGATTTTCTTCCAGAAGATAAAATAAAAAGAACAATAGAAAACATAAAAAACAAAGATAACTTTAAAATAAATTATGTAGAAATTTCAGAAAACCAATATGAAAAATTAAAAAATTTTCAAAATTATGAATTAGAAAAAAAAGTAATTTGGAAAAGAAATTAAAAACCAAAACTCCCAAAAATATAAAATCCTCTCATACTATTATTTTTAGATTACTCTTAATAATCTACTAAATTACTCATAATAAATATTTATATTACTAAGATTACCTCCCAAAAAATAAAAATTTATTCCTAAACTAATAAATTTCTGCATAAAAAACTGCTGTTTCTGAATTAGTTAAATCATACTCTCTTAATTTTGCAGGAACTCTTAATTCATAATCATAAAACCCATAAGCCCCTTGCTTATCCTTATTTATCTTAGCTACAAAAATTAAATCCTCTATATCAGCTTGGCTAAATTCCCCATCAGAATCATCATCTTCATCCCACAAAATGCCTGTAGTAAAATTTGAACTGTTTATTGAAAAAGTTATTGGAACATTAGATATGGTTCTTCCAAATATTAAAAAACTTGTTGTATTTTCTCCATTAAGATAAGTATTATTAACAGAATCTGCAAAACCATTCATATTTAATAAAGTATCAATATCATCAAAGTCATTAGTAGTAGGAAGACTATTATTATCTCTTCCTATTGCAATTAAATTTAACCAAGAAATAACTGCCTCATAATCTGCTATAAAAATACTCCCATTATTAAAAGAGCCTGTTGTCCAATTTATTATCTTATCACTATTATTATTCGCAAGGCGATACTGACTATTCGCATCTATATCTCCATAAAAAAAGTGCCAGCTTCCAATAGTTAAATTTTTACTATCTTTATTATTGGTTTCATCTAGTTCATCAAAACTCCCATTACTTGCTAAAGGAGGATCAACAACCACAAAAATCTCACTTTCCCCTATATCTGCACTCCAAATAACACTAGTAATATTAGAGCTATTGGCCTCAATATTAATAGTCTGGTTGCCATTAATCTGAATTCCTCCTGAATCAGGGTCACCATCAAAAAAACTAACAAGCACCCCTGTTACATCTACAGGCCCTAAATTATATATTGTTGCATTTATTAATACACTATCTCCTTCTCTAGGCACACTATTATTAAATTCAATTCCAGTAGTATTAACTAAAAAATCTGGGTAAGACAAATTAAAAAACCATGTATCACTTGTATTTATGTTTGTTTGATAATCATGATCCCAACAAGTTACACTCCAATTATGATATCCTAACCCAATATCTCCAACAGGAACAGGTTCTGTATGAAAAATATCACTTGTAACCCAAATTCCAGGTTCTTGGACACCCCCATCAACATATAAATCACATTGCAAAATATTATCTAACGCATCGCTTGCATTCCACCTAAATAAAACAGTCCCATCATTATAATCAACACCAATATTGTTCTCAGGGAGTATTAAATAAATATTGGGCCCTGATTGATCAATATAAAAATATCGCGCAGTTGGTTTATAAGTATTAACATCTGAATCATTACATTCAACAGTCCAGTTATGTTGTCCCTCACTCACAACAATATTATTAAAAAAATTCTGTTCATTTTCAAATACAGTTGTTTCATTTGCTTGATAAACCCCGTCAATATAGAGATCGCACTTTTGTATACCTATTGGATCATAAGGAGTATAAACAAAATCAATAGTAGTATAATTCAGTCTCTGTCCGGGATTTGGAGAATCTAATGTAACATTTGGAGGAGCTTCTACACTAAAATTAATATATTCACTTAAATTATAATTTCCTGCCTCATCAATACAACTAACAAACCAGGTATAATTTCCATCCCCCCTTATAATATAATTTACTTCAGGTGTTGCATTATCTACTCCAAAATTCTCATATCCTCCTACAGGAGGGTCCCCAGGATCTCCAATAGTCAAATTACAAGTTAAATTATTATCTAAATTATCATAAACAGTAAAATTAAAACTTATATTATTATTTGTAACAACATCCTCTTGTTGAGGATAAGTAATACTTATATTAGGCATCTGAGTATCAATATAAAAAGTTCTTTCAGTATCTGTTCCAACCAAACTTTCTGCATCACTAACATTAACTGTCCAATTATACTGCCCATCAGGAAGATTATTCACACTAATATTATTCTCCTGATTATTCAAAACAGGAGTGGAATTACTTTCATTAAGTTGCCCATTTAAAACCACTGTTGCATTAACCATATCATTATTTCCATCACTTACATTATAATACAGAGTTACATTACTTATATTAAACCAATAATCTAAAGCAGGACTTGTTAAATTAACATCAGGAGGAAGATATAAAGTAAAATTATATGTCTCACTTATATTCCAATTTCCTGCATCATCAATACAACTAACATTCCAATACTTAATCCCGCCTTGAGCAAGAGCAATAGGAATAATAGTATTATTATTATTTTGTGCGTAAGTCCAATTTTCAAGAACACTATTAACAGTTAAATTACATTCTATATTATTATCTAAATCATCTGAAACAGTATAATTAAAATTAACTACACTGCTATATACACTATCTCCATCCCCGGGATAATTTAAAAATATTGAAGGTTTTGCTAAATCAATAGTAAAAGTTCTATTGCCTGTACTGTTTGTTAATCCAATTAAATCTTCACAAGTTACACTCCAATTATAAAACCCGCTACTAACATTTAAAGTAAAATTATTTTGTGCCCCGTTTGTTATACTAGTTTGATTGCTCTGATTATAAATTCCATTAATATAAAGCGAACAATTTGCTAAGTCTGTGTTATCAGTTGGAGTATATGAAAGAGTAATATCTGACTTATTAAACCAAGTGTCTGGAGGGGTATTTAATACTGTAGAAGGTGGCTCACTTATATTAATCATCCAAGTTTCGCTTGTATTTGTATTTCCTGCTTCATCCCAACAAGTTACATTCCAATATTTTTCTCCATCAGTCAGACTATTAATCAAACGATTTGTTAAAGAATTATTATCTGCATTAAAATTAGAATCAACAACACCTCCATCAACAGTTAAATTACAAGTCATAGGGTCATCAAGATTATCAATAGCTGTAAAATTAAAATTCACATCTGCAGATAAAGAAACATTTGTATCTCCTGGTAAATTCAAATTAATCTGAGGAAAAATAGTATCAACATAAAAAATCCTAACAGCAGGTTGATCACTAAGTCCTTGGGTATCTGTACAATTAACTGTCCAGTTATAAGTTCCATCTTGCAAATTGTTTAAGGTAAAATTATTTTCAGCATTATTTATTACAACAGTCTGGTTACTCTGATTAAGTTGTCCATTAACATAAAGAGTACAATTTTGTAAATCATTATTATCACTTACATTATAATATAAATTAATTGGATTTGAATAATTAAACCAGTAATCAGGACTTGGAGTAGTTAAATTAACATCAGGAGGTAGATCTTGAATTGTAAAATTTCTTGTCTCACTTGTGTTTACATGACCTGCCTCATCCCAACAAGTCACATTCCATAAGTGGTCTGCAATACCTAATGAATTTGACCTATTAGTATAAGTTCCATTACTTGCATCAAACTCAGGATCAATAACATCTCCATCAACAGTAAGATTACAAGTTATTGGATCATCTAAATTATCGCTAACTGTAAAATTAAAATTAACATCTGCTTGGAACACAATATCATCAATGCCTGGATAAACAAGTTCTATTTGAGGATAAAGGGTGTCTACATAAAAAGTTCTTTGCCCATCACTCCCTTCTAAAGAACTTTGATCAGTACAATTAACACTCCAGTTATATTCTGCATCTTGCAAATTATTTAAAGTAAAATTATTTTCAGCATTATTTATTACAGCAGTCTGGTTTGTCTGATTAAATTGCCCATTAATATACAATGAACAATTTGCTATCTGATCATTATCATCACTTACATTATAATACAAAACAATTGGATTTGAATAATTAAACCAGTAATCAGGACTTGGAGTAGTTAAATTAACATCAGGAGCTTGATTTGCTGAAGAAACAGTTACTTGTTTAGTTGTTGTTCCATTGTAATCAGAATAATCTGACTCTGCAATACACCTTATATTATTAACAGAAGCTACATTTCCTTGGATAGTAAAAATTGTTTGTTGTGATGTAGAATTTACACTACCCATAGAGTGAGGATTAGTTTCTCCTCCTGCAAGAATTAAATTTCCAGAAGCACCAATATTTGTCCACCCTAAAGCACTTGTATTGTACTGAACATAAACATTTGTATTAAGACATCTTCCCCCGATACAAGTAACATTACAGGTCATATTAAGCTCTTCACT
>Ga0315550_1002022_pt1 | contig 12441 bp, 13 predicted proteins | sample SalMarSW160190MG_2_FD_203100 | JGI IMG/M metagenome (GOLD analysis project Ga0315550, IMG submission 203100) | Salt marsh sediment microbial communities from the Plum Island Ecosystem LTER, Massachusetts, United States - Salt Marsh Sediment SW1601-90 ... | reverse complement strand
CGCCCCTCATTACCTTAAGCATTTCTTAAGAATTAATTAATGAGCTCTTCGTGCAACCGTGCGTTCCTTCGCGCGGCCTTTCCTGGACGAGCCTCGCAGCGGGACGTTATCCGGGCAGCGTTGACTTGAGAAAGACCCACGGGATTGAGTGCACACGGTTGCGCGCGGGTAACCGGGCAGAAAAGAAAAACGGGGTATTCTGTCAGGGGGTCGAGGTATCTCCGCCGGGGAAATCCTCCCCCAGCGGCAAGTGACCCTGCGTGATTATTTGTTCTGTTCGAGCAGGTAAATCAGCAGTACAACCAAAAAGAAGAAAAATTCAACGATGGTGACCAGGATCACCATCCATACGATCCTCCGTGCCGAGGGCTTCATCGGCATCCACACGCGCAGCATGTACCAGCGCCACGGCGCGATGCGGCTCCAGCGTTTCCAGCGTCGGAAAAAAACATGAAGGGCATGACCCCAGGCATTGAGACTCTTGTCGACCTCCGCCTCGCGCGCCTGGCGTTCGTTCGCCGCAAGTCCGCCGTAGTCGTCCGTGATTGTCAGGCGGCTGCCTTCCGCGAGCGGCTCCAAACGGAATTCCGTGTGGCGCTTGATGCCTTTCTGATAGCGCACCCGGAAGACGTTCTCGGACTCCCGTTCCAGCACGATATCGTCCACGATGTCGCGCTCGTTGCTGAGATTGCGAAACTCGACGTGAAAATGTTCCGGGGCAGTCTGTCGCCACTGCAGGAATTCGAGGTAGGGATTGATGCGGTAGAGATGCTCGAGGCGGGAACAAAACGACCGTAATTCCTCGATAGGCAGCGGAGTCATGATGACGACCCAGGCCCTGTCTTCTTCCTCGGCCTGCTGTGACGGCTGGCTCATCCGGGGTGGGGGACGATCAACAGGGGCATCTTCAGATTTTCGGCCAGCCGCTCCGGGTGCATCCGTGAGCGCAATCCGACGGCACCCTTCGGGCGGGGTGATCCGATGATCACCAGGTCGGCCGGGCCTTTTGCGGCGCGCGCAATCAGGCTGTCCGTCGGTTTGCCGACGACGACCTCGAACCGGTAGCGGATTTTGCGTCTGGACGTTTCGCGCATCAACCGCCTGATGTGCCGCCTGACCTCATCCTCGAGCTGCGACTCCACGTAGTCGGCGTAGGTGTCGCGCGTGGCGGCGTTGTTGAGCCAGTCGTCGCCCATCATGCCTTTCCAGAAATCCGGCACCACGATAAGGTGATGCAGTGTGCTGTTCGCGCGGCACAGGGAGTAGGCCGTTTTTTCCGCCGCCCGCGCTCCAGGCGTGTCGTGGCTGGCGAGCAGGATATGTCGGGTTCTGAGCATGGGAGCCATCTTATCAAAAAAAATCCCGGTGGCTGCTCAGGGCATACCACCGGGGATGTCGACGGAGCCGGTCTAGCCTATGAAAACATAGACCAGAAACGCGATCGCCAGAGAGAGAACCAAAGCCGCCATGTCCTCCATGCGGTCGCTCTTGAAGATGGTGAGGGCGGTACCACGGTCGAATTTCTCTTTAGTCATGTCTATGTCCTCCGCTTAAATGGTTTCACGCACAAACAGCATGATGACGATAAGCGACCCGATCGCCTTGGTAGCACCCACCACCGAGCCGATTACGAGTGGATGACCGCCCGCCTGCTTGATCGAGGCCATGGTGATTTGCATCCCCAGGCCCACGAGGCCGAAGGTGAAGAACCAGGTGATGAAAGTACGGAAGGTCCCAATCATCTTCGCTGTGTGGTATACCGCCGAGTGCGCGGCCTTGAGGATTCCGTTGCTTTCCTTGGACAGGATCTTGGCGTTGACGACCCCGCGCAACACGGCGTCATCGTCGATGGACATGATCTTCTTGTTGTCTATCAGTCGCGCCAAGGCGGCTTTTTGTTGCTCGCTCTGGATCTTGTCAATTTCGGATTTGAGAGTCGCCACCTGCTGATCCTTCAGCAGCTTGCTATCCACCTTGCCTTCGGCATCGGTCTTGACCAGCACTTTGTCGCTGTTGTCGAAGTACTTGCCCTTGTAATGCTGAGGTGGCGCGAAGATGCCGGTGGAGGACAAGGCAAACATCAGGATGAAGCCGAGCACGAACACCGGGAATTTGGCAAAGATTACCTGCCCGAGATTCACCTTGACGCCGGTCTGTTCACGCTTGACGTACCACACCGCGAGCCACAGCACGATGATGGGCAGGAACAGCACGCGCGTGATGTTGAAGATTTCCGCTACTTTGAGGGTCTCGATGCCATTCGGCTGGAACGCCAGCGCCGCGCCTGCGACCTGCGCCGAGTTGAGGATGCCGGTGCCGGCCCAGGCACCGAACTGGATGTAACCCATTCCCAGCGCCTTGCCGACGATTGGGAAGATGAACATCATCAACACGCCCCACAACAGGATGGTCCCGATGGTGTAGGCGATCTCCGTGGATTTGGCCTGCACAACCGGTGCTGCTGCCACCGATGCCGACACGCCACACACGCCCATGCCCGCCGAGAGCACGCCACCCATCGAGTTTGGTATTTTGCGGCGAGCGCCCATCCACAACACCATTCCGACGGAACCCAGCACGAAGAAGCCAATGAGCACTACCGAGAGCCGTCCGAGATTGGCCAGTTCCGCGAGGCTGTACAGGGTGCCCAGCAGAATCACGCCGGTTTTGAGGCCGAGGCGCGAGAGGCGCACTCCGTTCTCCGCCCAACGCGGTATCTTGAACACGTTCACCGTGATGATGCCGGCGATGATGCCCATGACCACGTAGTTGAGATTCATGACGTGGAAAAAATCGAAACCCAGCGTGGGTGCGGCCGCTTTGCCCCAAACAGCCATCAGCGGATCCAGTCCCCACTTGACCACAAACGCGATGATCATGATGAACATCACGCCCGCGACGGTAGAGAGATAATAATCCCCATGGCCTTCCTTGGGTTTCATGGCGACCTGCCACAGGCCGATGACGATGGCCACGGCCCCAAACGCGTAACCCATGCCCACCATCTCTCCGGTGTGTTTGCCGGTATGAAGGAATTTAATCAGGGGTTCCATGGCGCCGGACTGCACCAGGTAGGCGTAGCCTGCCATGATGATGCCGATAATCAGCGTCCATGGTGTTTTTTGGGTATAGATCATATTCGCTGTCTCCTTACTGGTGTTATGAACGCGGTTGTATGGCAACGCAATTCACACAACCTCCCGTGCATATTAGTGATTACTAATATTTAGATGTGCGCGGAAAGCTTAAGGTAAGCTTAAGCGACAAACAAGCAAATGTATGGGGAGCGCCGAGACGGCGCGTCGGGCGGATTTATTCCGCCTCAGCCTTCGAAGGCCGGCAAAGGATAGGGCAGGGACTGAAGCGCGAGATGAGGACCATTTTCGTTATGCAGATGAAGCACACCGCCGGCCGCGCTGCTGATTTGAATAACGGCCAGCATATCGTAACCCTTGTCGGGTGAGGGTTGCGCATCGACCACGGTACCGGCTGCCTGGCCGGGAAAATCCGGTGCAAAAATGGAGTCGCCCGGGCGCGGCACGGTAGCGCCATCGAGGTGGGCCCGATACATGCGTTGTTTGAGTCTGCCAAGGTAATGCATGCGCGCCACGATTTCCTGGCCGGGGTAGCAGCCTTTTTTGAAATTCACGCCACCCAGAATTTCGAGATTGGCCATTTGCGGCACGAAGGCTTCGTAGGTTTCAGGGTAAACGCCGGGAATCCCCGCCATGATGTCCAGCCACGCCCATACCGGCGGACCGGCCGGCCTTGCCGAGCTTTTCAGCTGCTCCCAGAGTTTCATGACGGCGTCGGTCGGGGCGACGATTTGAAAGCGCGGATGCGGCCCGGTCAGACGCATGATGGTTGTCCCGTCGCGGGTTTCGCAGCCGTTCTCGTTCTCCGGCGCAAACCCCGTTGCTTCCTTCAGAAGATTTTCCGCGTCCGGCCCCGAGAGGCCGATGGCCGTCAGTTCCTCGTCCGCGCTGTCGAGGGTCACCTTGGCGCGCATCACGAACATGCGCAGTCGTTTGAGGATGTCGTCTTTTAAAACAGTCGGAAGTTGCAGCAGGATGTCTTCCCCGCGCCGGAACAGGCGGAAGACGACCATCATTCTGCCCTTGGGGCTGCACCAGGAGGCGAGCTGGCTGCGGGATTCATCGAGCTGGCGGACATCGTTGCTCAGCTGGCCGTTGAGGAAGTTCAGCGCATCGGCGCCGCGCGCCCGGATCAGCGCCAGGTCGGAGAGATCGGCCAGGATGCTGCCCTGGGCGGAGGCGCGACGTTCCTGCGCCGCATCGCCGAAGTGGCGCACGTGCCCGTCTTCCAGCACCGCGCCCTGATTCCGGATAAATGATTTCCACGACTCGTTCACGGTATTGCATCCACCTTGGCAGGCAAGATGCGCATGATAGCGGAATACCGCCCGCGGGGAAAAACGGGTGGACGCCGGAAACGGCCGGATTACACTATGGGTATGGAAAAGAATAAAAAACGCCCCGTCTACTTGAATCTCTTCAAAATCCGCCTGCCGGTGGGCGGTGTGGTTTCGATTCTGCACCGCGTGACCGGGGTATTGCTGGTACTGGCGCTGCCGCTCTCTATATATATGTTGCAGCGCTCCCTGCAAGACCCTGCTGCATTCAGGGACATTCTCGCACGTCTGGGAACGCCGTTCGGGCGGTTCGCAATACTTATTGTCATATGGATCTTTGCGCAACACTTCTTTTCCGGCATTCGCCATTTGCTGCTGGACATCGACGTCGGTATCGATAAATCCGCGGCGCGCCGCAACGCCTGGCTGACATTCGCCGCTTCCCTGTCGGTGGTGCTGCTGACGGGGATTTGCTTATGAGGCGCGCGCGGCCTTCCGGCAGCGCGCACGCGGGCCTGACGGATTGGTTCCTGCAGCGCGTGTCGTCGATTTATATGGCCGGTTTCGTGGTCTATGTCGTCCTTTCCCTGAGCATCTCGCCGGTGCATGACTACCTGGCGTGGAGGGACTGGTTTGCGGCGGGGCCGATGCGCCTGGCCTGGGCGCTGTTTTTCCTGAGCCTGCTGGTGCACGCCTGGGTCGGCCTGCGCAGTATCTATATGGATTATCTCCACCCCCTGTGGCTGCGCTTCGGCGTCTTGCTGCTGACGGCCTTCGGCCTGTTGGCCTTGGGTCTGTGGTCCGCGCAGATACTATTAATGGTGCCGGCTTGAAAACCATCGCGCGCCGTCGCTTCGATTGCCTGGTCATCGGCGCCGGCGGGGGCGGGTTGCGCGCCGCGCTGCAACTGGCCCAGGGCGAGGCGCAAGTCGCCGTCGTGTCCAAGGTTTTCCCCACGCGTTCGCATACCGTCGCCGCCCAGGGCGGCATCAACGCCGCGCTCGGCAACATGCAGCCGGACAACTGGCACTGGCACATGTACGACACGGTCAAGGGCAGCGACTATCTCGGCGACCAGGACGCGATCGAGTACATGTGCCGCGCGGCGGCCAACCGCGTCATCGAGCTGGAACACTACGGCGTGCCGTTCACGCGCCTGGACAACGGCCGCATCTACCAGCGCGCCTTCGGCGGCCAGAGCCAAAACTTCGGCGGCGAGCAGGCGATGCGCACCTGTCCCGCGGCCGACCGCACCGGCCACGCCATGCTGCACACGCTGTACCAGCAGAACCTCAAGGCGCGCACCCATTTCTTCGACGAATTCTTCGTCGTTGATCTGCTGATGGATCAGGAAGGCTACGCCCTCGGCGCGCTGGTGATTGAAATCGAAACCGGCGAGCCGATGATCATCGAGGCTCGGACGACGCTGATCGCCACCGGCGGCGCCTCGCGCATGTACCGCACTACGACCAACGCCATGATCAACACCGGCGACGGCATGGCCATGGCGCTGCGCGCCGGCATCCCGCTGCAGGACATGGAGTTCGTGCAATTCCATCCGACCGGCATCGCCGGGATCGGCATCCTGATCTCCGAGGGCGTGCGCGGCGAAGGCGGGTATTTGATCAACGGCGAAGGCGAGCGCTTCATGGAGCGCTACGCGCCGCATGCCAAAGACCTCGCCAGCCGCGACGTAGTCAGCCGCTCGATTTACGAGGAAGTCCATGCGGGGCACGGCTGCGGGCCGCAAAAGGATTACGTGCTGCTCAAGCTGGATCATCTCGGTGAGGAGGTCATCAAGAAACGCCTGCCGGGCATACGCGAGCTGGCCATGCGTTTCGCCCATGCCGACCCGATAGAAAAGCCGGTTCCGGTCTATCCCACCGCGCACTACAGCATGGGCGGCATTCCCACCAACCGTTTCGGACAGATCGTGGCGCCGGTGCATACCGGCCCGGAAGAAGCCGTGCCGGGGCTGTACGCCGTGGGTGAATGCGCCTGCGTCTCGGTGCACGGCGCCAACCGGCTGGGCGGGAATTCACTGCTCGACATCATCGTCTTCGGCCGCGCTGCCGGCAATCACATGCTCGAGTTCCTGAAGGAAAACCGCTACCACCGTCCCATGGCCCAGGAGTCCGTGGACCGCGCCATGGCGCGCCTGGCGCGCTGGGACAGGCAGGGCGAGGGCGAATCCGTGGACAAGCTGTGCGACGAACTGCGCCTGACGATGGAAAAATACTGCGGCGTGTTTCGCAAGCAGGAAGTACTCGATGAGGGGATCAAGAATATCCGGGAATTGGAGAACCGCCTGCAGCATGCCACGCTGCGCGATCACAGCCGGATTTTCAACACCGCACGCATCGAGGCGCTGGAACTGGAAAACATGATGGACGTCGCGCTCGCCACGGTTTATTCCGCCGCCGCGCGCCGGGAATCCCGAGGCGCTCATTCACGCCTCGATTATCCCAAGCGCGACGACAAGAACTGGCTCAAGCACACGCTGTACATCCGCGAAGGAAACAAGCTCGATTACAAGCCGGTGCGCCTGAAGCCGCTCACCGTCGAGACGTTCCCGCCGAAGGAAAGAGTCTATTAGTTGACCGGCTGTTGTCGGCGGATCTTCCTGATCTACCCGCGATTCTTGAAGATCCGTTCCAGGTGCTCCATATCGTTCACCACCTTCCAGTCGGTGGCGCCGGCGGCGCGGGCACGCTTCTCCCACCAGTCGAGACGTCCAATGTAGCGGCGCGGGTCGACGTTGTCGGTGGTGAGCTTGGTGACGTTGAGCGCGATGATGCGGATGCCCTTTAAATCAATCGGAAAATCGCGCACGGTCTTGTAGTCGAGCTCTTCCTGCATGTCGGAGAAGATCAGGATGGTCTTCTGTCCGGCGCCGGTCTCGTTCAGGAACTCGGCTGCCTGGATGATCCCGCCGGTGATGTCGGTGTAGGCGCTGCCTTTCTTGATGCCGGAGTCGAAGTGCGCGATTTGCTTGATGAAGGCGCGTTTCTGGGCGTTGGCCTGCATCGGGTCCTTGACGAAGGTCACCTTGGCGATGATGTCCTTCTCCGAGAAGCTGCGGCTCTTGACCCGCGCCACCGCCAGCGAGTCGCCGGCCTTCAGGGTGCCGAGCAGATAACTCACGATGCGCTGCGCCTTGTCGAGCTGCTTGGCGTAGGTGCCCGAAGTGTCCACCAGCATGTAGACCGCCTGCGCGTGGGTGCGCGGGTCGGCGCAGGAGGCCGCCAACAATGCCAGTGCCAGGAACGGAACGAACCAAAGCGGCCGCCTCACAGCACCTGCTCCCCGCCGCCGCGCTTGGGGAAGGCGGCCCGGCCCCCGGACTCGCCAGGCGGCAACGACGACAGCCGCGGTCCGCGGTTGACCACCACGCGCTCGATGATGAGCGGCAGGAAAATCACCGCGTCGTAGAGGTGTTCCACTCCCTTGCCGATCTGGCGCGTCATGCTGGACAGGAAGCGCGTCAGGAAACCCAGGCCGCGGATGCCCAGCACCAGCAGCGAGCCGAACACGGTGCGTCCGGAATGGATCAGGTACTCGAGCGGGATCGCCACGAAAGCGAGCGCGAAGGGCAGGGTGAAGCCCAGGATCATCTGCGCCGCCTTGGGGATGTTCAGCGCCCAGCCGGCAGTGGCCGCCGCCGTCATCGCGCCGCCGGCCAGTTCCTGTTTCAGGGCCACGTCGGCCGACACGATCATGTCGCGCATCACCGCCAGTGCCACCTCGACGCCGGCCAGGATCAGCAGGATGGCGAAGGAGATCCATACCATCCAGCGGCGCATGCGGTTGTTGATGCCGTTGAGCGGAAACAGATGCGTGTAGCCGAGCGACTCCATCAGGAACAGGCCCATGAGTGTCTCGAAAAAGATGATGACCATCGCCGCCATGTAGGAGGCCTGGAGATTGCCGTAGATGTATTCGGAACCGCCCACCATCGCCTCCATCGGGCGCTCGATGAGCCAGAAGTTCACGAAGCCGCCGCCGGCGGCGATCAGCATCACCAGCAGCGAGATCACGAACAGGATCGTTGCCGAGGACGTCAGAGTGTGTTCGGCGTTTTCGGTATTGGCGTTGATCTGCGTATACTTCTCCATCTGTTCGTCGATCTTGGCGGCGCTGTCCCGCAGGCCGGTGAGATTCTTGTCCACGCGGTTCAGGGTCTGATCGACGGAACGCCAGAACGGCATGAAACCTTTGAGGATATCGTGGCGTTGCCGCGATGACTCGCGGTATTCGGCGACGACCTTGTCGTAGATATCGCTGACGGAGGCGCTGATGTCCTCGAGTATCCGTTCCACCAGACCGTCGCCGGCGGGCTTGATCTTGGCGATCGACGCCACCGCCTTGGTCCATTCAGGTGGGGGTGGTGGCACTTCGCCGCATTTTTGAAACTCTTCCTCGATGCGCGTGATCTCGTCCATGAGTTTGCGTTGCAGCGCCGGGTAGCCATGCAGGTCGCGTTGCACCAGGTTGGTGACGCGGTCGAACTCCTTGACGATGCCCTGGGAGATCTCCCCGCGACCGTTGGCGAGCAACACCATCTTGTTGCGCTGGCGCATTACGTCGGCGGTTTTGAAAAGCCAGTGCGACATGAGGCGCAGGGGATTGCTGATGGCGCGGAATATCGCGCGCAGCATGCTGTGCATCGCCTGACGCGCGCCGTACAGGATCGGGATGGCGATCACGCACCACACCAGCACCGACAGGGCCGGGTTCTCCGGCCAGAACATTAGTGTTTGCCAGCTGCCCATGACATTCTCTCCAGTGTGTAACACGGATAAGTGTTTTCTCGGGATTGATCCCGTAAGTATGGGCAGTTATTGGGCTTATCCTAGGGGCCCAGCGCGCCGGGCCGACCAAAGGCGCCGATTTCGGGGATTACTGGTCGTCAAATACTGGTCGAATCCCGCGAAATAAAGCGAACTTAAAGGTTCGCAAAAGCCGGCGTGGACGGGCGCTGATGCGACGGCAAATGGCCGCCGATGCAGATTTCGGCCGCGCCGCTCGAATTGCACGCAATCGTGGCGGCTTTCCAGTGAAATTATGAGGCGGTATGCGGTTCTTTGTTGTCATAGGATAACCCCCAAGATCGGGCTAAACTGGGCACATGCGATTTTCCATCTACCGTTTCAATCCGGAAACCGACGCCAAACCGCGAATCCAGGCCTATGAGCTGCCGGATGATTGCGGTGCAGTGATGCTGCTGGACGCGCTGCTGCTGTTGAAGCAGCAGGACGATAGCCTGGGCTTCCGGCGTTCTTGCCGGGAAGGGGTGTGCGGGTCGGATGCCATGAACATTAACGGCCGCAACGGGCTGGCTTGCATCACGCCGCTGAAGGATTTGAAACAGCCGGTCGAGCTCCGCCCCTTGCCGGGGCAGCCGGTGATACGTGACCTGATCGTGGACCTGGGTCAGTTTTATGCCCAGTACCGGGCGGTGAAGCCCTGGCTGATTAATAATGATCCCGAGCCCGAGATCGAGCGGCTGCAAGCGCCGGCAGATCGCGACAAGCTGGACGGCCTGTATGAGTGCATACTTTGTGCTTGCTGTACAACGGCTTGCCCGTCATTCTGGTGGAATCCCATTAAGTATTTGGGGCCTGCCGCACTGCTGCAAGCCTGGCGGTTTCTGGCGGACAGCCGCGATCAGGCGACCGGTGAGCGCCTCGATGATCTGGAAGACCCTTACAAGCTTTTTCGGTGCCATACCATTATGAATTGCACCGAGGTCTGTCCCAAGGGCCTGAATCCCGCTCGCGCCATTGGGGAGATCAAGCAAACGCTGGCCAAGCGCGTGCTCTGATGAGCGATGACCGCAGGTTGGAAAGGCTGCGCTGGCGTTGTCGCCGTGGCCTGCTGGAACTGGACCTGACCCTGCAGAATTTCCTGCAGCAGGGTTATCAAGACCTGACCCCGTCCGAACGCAAAGCCTTCGACAAACTGCTGACAACGCCGGACAACATTTTACTTGCCTATGTACAAGGCAGCCAGGATCCACCCGAAAAAGAGATAAGGCAACTTGTCACGAAAATTAGACAGTAATCTGATTTTAAAAATAAATGTTTCGCATTTCCTGACGGGCATTTTGCTGTTTGTTCATGTGGGCGGGATGGTGCTGGTAGCAATAATTCCGCTCGCCTGGGCTGTGCGTCTGGGTCTGTGGGCGCTGCTCGGCTGGAGTCTGTATCGGGCCTTGCGTCTCCACGCCTGGCGTGATGCCGCCTCAGCCCTCGTGGCGGTGGAGCTGGATCATGAAGGTGCAACGGCGGTTCGTTTCGCGGGGAGTGAGACATGGCATGACGCCCGGATCACCGCCTGGTTCGTACACCCCTGGCTAACGCTGGTGTCGCTGCGGGTCGAGGGCCGAAAGATACCGGTCGGTCTGGCGGTCGCGGCCGACGCGGTCGAGCCGGAAGCCTTCAGGCGTTGGCGCGTAAGGCTGAAACTTCGAATTGCGGTGGCGTGAGCACGGTATCCTGTGCCGGGCCCGGCAAGGATTGCGTGTAGTCCCGCGTATAATGCAGCCCCCTCGATTCCTTGCGCGCCAGGGCTGAACGTATCGTCAGTTCGGCTACCAATAACAAGTTACGTAATTCAATAAGATCGTTGGTGACCTTGAAGTTGCTGTAGTACTCCCGGACTTCCTCTTTCAGCAGATCCACGCGGTGCTGGGCGCGCTGCATGCGTTTCGTGGTGCGCACGATGCCGACGTAGCTCCACATCCCGCGGCGTAACTCGTCCCAGTTATGCGCCACCACGACCTGTTCGTCGGGATCGGACACGCGGCTCTCATCCCACGGAGGCAGACTTTCAGCCGGTAATCCGGCGGAGGGCAGTGACTTCAGGATATCCTCGGCCGCGGACTGCGCGAACACCAGGCATTCGAGCAGGGAGTTGCTGGCAAGCCGGTTGGCCCCATGCAGGCCGGTGAAAGCGCATTCCCCGACGGCGTACAGCCGGTCGAGATCGGTTCGGGCGGCAAGGTCGGTCATGACGCCGCCGCAGGTATAATGCGCCGCCGGGACGACCGGGATGGGTTCCCGCGTGATGTCGTAACCGTACTGTTTGCAGCGCTCGTAGATCGTCGGGAAGTGGCTTTTGATGAAATCCGCCGGCTTATGGCTGATATCGAGATGAACGTAATCGAGGCCACCGCGTTTCATTTCATAGTCGATCGCGCGCGCGACGATATCGCGCGGGGCAAGCTCGCCGCGCGGATCATGATCCTGCATGAACGGCTTGCCGTCCGGCAGCGTCAGGCGGCCGCCTTCGCCGCGCACCGCTTCCGAGATCAGGAAGGATTTGGCGCGCGGGTGGTAAAGACAGGTTGGATGGAACTGAACGAACTCCATGTTGGCCACGCGGCAGCCGGCGCGCCAGGCCATGGCGATGCCATCGCCGGTCGAGGTATCGGGATTGGTGGTATAGAGATACGTCTTGCAGGCGCCGCCGGTGGCCAGAACCATGAACCGGGTACTGTACGCGTGAGTATGGCCGGTTGCCTTGTTCAGGGCATAGACACCCAGGCAGCGGTTGGGCTCGGATCGGCCTAGCTTTTGGCCGGTGATGAGATCGATGGCGATGTGGCTTTCACATAGCGTAATATTGGGGTGCCTGCGCACCAGCGATTCGAGCGTCGTCTCGACGGCGCGGCCGGTGGCATCGGCCGCATGGATGACACGCCGGTGGCTATGGCCGCCTTCGCGCGTCAGGTGATACTCCAGTCCTCCGTTCGGATGCTCCTCCCGGCTGAAAGGAACGCCTCGTTCGATGAGCCAGCGTATCGCCGACGGGCCCTGACGCACCACGAATTCGACGGTATCCCGGTGACACAGGCCGGCCCCGGCGTCGAGCGTGTCCTGGATATGCGAGTCGAAAGTGTCTTCCTGACCGTTCAGCACCGCGGCGACGCCGCCCTGGGCATAGAGGCTGGCTCCTTCCGTGAGTGCTTCCTTGGTAAGGATGGTGACGCGTGCTTTATCGGCCACCCGCAGCGCGAGGCTGAGACCGGCAATGCCACCGCCGATAATCAGCACATCGGAGGACAG
>Ga0315550_1002017_pt1 | contig 12452 bp, 10 predicted proteins | sample SalMarSW160190MG_2_FD_203100 | JGI IMG/M metagenome (GOLD analysis project Ga0315550, IMG submission 203100) | Salt marsh sediment microbial communities from the Plum Island Ecosystem LTER, Massachusetts, United States - Salt Marsh Sediment SW1601-90 ... | reverse complement strand
CCGGGAAAGCTGATTTTGATGATGTATGACGGGGCGATCAAGCATCTTAATCAGGCCCTCCAGGACTTGGACAACGAACATCGGCGATACGACAGCATCAGCAATTCCCTGATCAAAGCCCAAGACATCATTGCCGAACTGATGATATCCCTGGACTTCGAACGGGGCGGGGAGATTGCCAAGAATCTGTTCGGTCTGTACGTCTTCATGAACCGACGCCTGCTGGACGGCAACATCCAGAAGGACAGAGCACCTCTGGAGGAGGTCAGAACGCTCCTGACCGAATTGAGGGGCGCCTGGGCCGAGATTGCCGATAAAGCAGGTGCGCCTGCCGGATCCAACCAGATCAGGGGAGTCAATATCGCCGGTTGAGAAGGCGCAGAGCGCCGCCATCTATCCTCAAGGTGTTAGTGCATGAACCCACCCCTTTATCTTGTCGACGGCTATAGTCTCATCTACCGCGCCTATTTCGCCTTTATCCGCCGCCCGCTCACCAATTCCCGGGGAAAGAACACATCCGCCGTATTCGGTTTCTTCAGCTCCCTGTTCCAGCTGCTGAAACTGAGGGAGCCCTCCTTTCTCGCCGTCGTGATGGATTCCCGCACGCCGACCTTCAGGCATGAGAAGTATCCTGAGTACAAGGCCAATCGGGAGAAGGCGCCCCAGGACCTCCACGATCAGGTACCGGTTATCGAGGAGATCCTGAACGCCCTTGGCATCTGCTGTCTGCGCAGGGACGGTTTCGAGGCGGACGATCTGATTGCCACACTGGCCGCCAGGTCTCGTCAGGAAGGACGGGAATGTTACATCCTATCGGGGGACAAGGATCTTCTGCAGCTGGTCGGCGGAGGTGTATACGTGATCCATCCCCCAAAGGGAGCGGAGGATTTCGCGGTTCTCGACGCAGACGGTGTGTTTGCCGCCCGCAGCGTCCATCCCGAACAGATTATCGACTATCTGGCTCTGACCGGTGATCAGTCCGACAATGTACCCGGTGTTGCCGGAGTGGGGGACAAGACCGCCGTCAAGCTCCTGAGCGAGTACCGGGATCTGGAGCAGCTGTACAATGAGCTGGAACGGCTGCAGAGCGCCGGGGTGAAGAAAAAACTCGAAGAGGGCAGGAACAACGCCTTCTTGAGCCGGGAGCTGGTCACCTTGCGCAGCGATGTTCCCCTGGATATCGGTATCCAAGAGCTGCGCGTGAAAGAGCTGAATCGAAAAGCCGCTATCCCGCTTTTCGCTGACCAGGATATGAGCCGCATGGTGGAGGAGCTGGGCGGCAGCTTCGAGGAGCAGAAGGAGGCGGAGCAGCTCCAACCGGGGAACTATGAGACGGTTCTCACCGCCGACGCCCTGCAGCGCTGGATAGGGGAGGTGAAGGCGGCCGGTGTGTTCGCTTTCGACACGGAGACCGACAGCCTGGATCCGCTGCGGGCAAACCCCGTGGGTTTTTCCCTGGCTGTGGCCAAGGGCAGGGCCTGCTACATCCCCGTGCAAGCGGCGGACCGGGAGGTACTGGAGCTGAAGACCGTGCTCGATCAGTTGGCCGGGGTGTTGAAGGATCCCTCCCTGACCCTGGTGGGACAGAACATCAAGTACGACTACAAGGTTATGGCCCGGCAGGGAATCGTGCTCCGCTGCCGGCTGTTCGACACGATGGTGGCCGCCTGGCTGCTGGATTCCGAGCGTTCCTCCTACGGCATGGATAACCTGGCAGCCCAGCTGTTGAACTACAGGACGATCCATTACACCGATGTGGTGGGAAAAGACCAGACCCTGGCGGATGTCCGGCTGGAGCGGGCAACGGATTATTCCGCCGAAGATGCGGACATCACCTACCAACTCTACGAGCTTTTCCGCCCTCAGCTGGACGGCGTTGGACTGGCAGCGATCTTCTCCGATCTGGAGATGCCCCTGGTAGGGATCCTGGCGGACATGGAAATCGCCGGAATACGGCTGAATGCCGAGGAGCTGCGCACCTACAGCGTCGAGCTGAAGGGGGAGCTGACCAGGCTGGAGGAGGAGATCTTTGAGTGCTGCGGCCGGAGGTTCAACGTCCGCTCCACCAAAGAGCTCCAGACGGTTCTTTTCGACGAGCTGGGGCTTCCGCATGTGAAGAAGACCAAAACCGGCCAGTCGACGGACAACTTCGTGCTGATGGAGCTCATCCGCACGGGAAACAAGGTTCCCGAGCTGGTGCTGAACCACCGCCTGCTCTCCAAGCTCAAATCCACCTACGTGGATGCTCTTCCTCAGCTGGTCAACCCGGAAAGCGGCCGACTTCACACTCATTACATCCAGACCGGAGCCGCCACCGGCCGTCTGGCCAGCAAAGACCCGAATCTGCAGAACATCCCGGTTCGCGAAGAATCGGGCAGGCGTATCCGCAAAGCTTTTGTTCCGGATGCGGGTTGCAGCTTCCTGAGCGGCGACTACTCCCAGATCGAATTGGTGGTGCTGGCTCATCTATCCGGTGATCCAATGCTCCAGGAGGCGTTCCGCCAGAACAGGGATATCCACAGACAGACCGCGGCTGTCCTCTATGGCGTGAGCGAAGAGGAGGTTAAGCCTGAGCAACGGCGGGTTGGCAAGACCGTCAATTTCGGGGTGATCTACGGAATGTCTGCCTTCAGGTTGGCCCGGGACATGCGCATTCCTCGTCGAGATGCCGATGAGTTTATCCAGCGTTACTTTGAACGCTACGCCGGTGTGGACCGATTCATCAATCAGACGATTCGCCAGGCCGAAAAGATGGGCTACGTGGAAACGATCATGGGGCGTCGCCGCCCCCTCGATCGCATCAACAGCCGGAATCGCACGGAGAAGATGGCCGCGGAGCGGGTGGCGGTGAACTCTCCGATACAGGGCAGTGCCGCGGACATCGTAAAACAGGCGATGATCGGGGTTACCTGCGCACTTGCAGACAAACGGATGGCCTCCCGTCTGCTTCTGCAGGTGCACGACGAGCTGATCTTCGAAGTCCCCGACGGGGAGCTGGAGCAGGCCAGGGAGCTGGTCAAAGAGAAAATGGAACGGGCCGTCGAGCTCTCCGTTCCGCTGCGGGTCAGCCTGGAGGTCGGGCCGACTTGGGGGGACATCCATTAGCGCTTCCTTCGTACTCGGCGTGACCGGAACGTACTGCTCCGGCAAGAACACCCTGGTTTCCTTTCTGAAAGAATCGGGATTCTCGGAAATCGATGTGGACCGGGTCGGCCATCAAATCCTAGATGACGGCGGGGTCGGGGCGGAGCTGCGGCGACGCTTCGGCGCAGGTATCTTCACGCCCCAAGGCTCGATTGATCGCCGGGTCCTGGGACAGAGGGTATTTCGAGATCCCGGGGAGCTTCGGGCGCTGGAGTCGATCGTTCATCCGCCCATGGTCAGGGAGGTGGAACACGTTTTGGAGCGCATGGAGGGGCGGGCCGTCATCAACGCGGCGGTTATGTTTCGTATGGGTCTCGAGCGCCTCTGCGATGTCGTGGTCTGCGTCCGGGCCCCGTTGATCCGGCGCCTGAAGCGGGCGCGCAGGCGGGATGGGGTGACCTTGTTTCAAATGCTGCGCAGGATGCGGGCCCAGCGGGGAATCTGTCCTAAATTCAATGCAAATGGCGTCGATATTTACTATGTAGACAACGATCGGGGGCTGGACCATCTCCATACCCAGATCCTGAAGATCCTGACGGAGAAAGGACAGACAAACCACTAGATATGGAACGCAACCGAGTGCTCTGGGTCATTTTTTCGATCAGCCTATTCCTGGTCGTGGTTCTGGCGGGAGGATTGTACCTGCTGAGACCCGTCACCGACAAGGAGACCGAGGTGGCGACCGGACAGACTTCCCCGCTTCGCGGCTTCGATGTCTTCGAGTATGTGCGCGGAAAATCCAAGCTGCCCGCCGTGGAGCAGGAGCCGGAAGAGGCTGAGGAGACGGTCATCATCGTGGGTGAGAGGGAGGAAGCCCCCCCTGAGGAGCCGGAAGCTGCGTTCCCGCAGGTGCCGGAGAAAGCCGTTCCACCCAAGCTGGAATCCGATCGGACCGGCACCGCGCCTAGGGCGACCGCCCCGGCGGCAACCGCTCCCAGTGCCCCGTCAACGACCCGGCCCGCCGCTGCTGCCTCCCGGCACGAGCCGGCCGCCCGTGCTCCGGCCGCCAGTACGCCGGTTGCCCGTGCTCCAGCCGCTCGTGCTCCAGCCGCCAAGCCGCCACCCCAGCCACGGGAGGTGACCGTTACCGAGTACTGGATCCAGGCCGGCTCCTACACCAGCCCCTCCCGGGCTCAGGAAATCGCCGCTGCGCTGGAGGAGCAGGGATTGGATTCCAAGATCACCACCCGGACCCTCAGTGGAAAGACCTACTACCGCGTACGGATCGGTCCGTACATGAGCAAGGGGGAGGCCGAGAAGTTCCTCGAGTGGGTCAAGGCCGTCAAGGGATTCGAGTCCAGCTACATCTCCATGGTCTACGCCAAGCGCCGGAATCCGTAAGATCGTTCTATGCCTTTCAGCAGATCCCTCATTGTTGCCGTTGCCGTCCAGCTCGCCAGCCAGCTGTTCAAGGTCGTTTTCTACTCGCTGAAGGAACGCCGGCTGTGCCTGGACTACTTCGTCTCCACCGGCGGCATGCCCAGCGCCCACACCGCCTTCGTCAGCGCACTGACCGTATCCCTCGGACTGTATCACGGCTTTGCCTCGGAGTTCTTCACGGTTGCCTTCGTGTTTTCCGTCATCATCGTCTACGATCTGGTGCGGGTGAGGGGAGCGGTGCACGCCCATTCCCGGATCCTGGCCATGCTCTTGGAGCAGGTTCAGCTGCGCCAGAAGATCGTCCTACCGCACCTGGTCAGCCACTCCCTGCCTGAAATCGTTGCAGGCCTGGTTGTCGGCTGCGGGGGGGCCGCCGCTGCGTACTTCATCCTCTAAAAAAGGGCAGTAACACTGCTTTCGTACATACGATACATCTTGAATTATATGTATGAAAACCACGATTGATGTTGATGAGTTGCTGGTAGAGGAAGCCATGCGCCTCTATGGAGTCAAAACCAAAACCGGGATTATCGAGATGGGTCTGGAGGAGTTGATCAAGGCCCACAAGAGATCCCGTCTCGCGGAGGCTTTCGGGTCGCAGCCGGAACTGATCGAGCCCCGGAGGAAGCGGTGATCCTTATCGATACGGGCGTGCGGATTCACTTCTTCAAGGGCTCGGGGGAGGCGAAATTAATCGCCGACCTTGCCCGAGGAGATCCACCGATTCATCAAAGATAACTCGCTGCCGGGTAAGGGCATCGGCTGTGTGGATGCGGCCGTTCTCTGCTCTGTCCAGGAGGGGGTGCTGCTGGCCACCTTCGATCAAACCCTGCGGTCCCGTGCCGTAGACATCGGTATTCCCTATATTCCGAGCGGATGAGTTGCCCCTCAGTGAAGCGCTGGTGATGCGTCAGCCAGATTTTCTGCGACCCCGATCAGGTCGCGGATAGGGCTCCGTCTAGCTGGCGAACACCCGGATCGCCACCGGTTCGGCCGGGCATTTTGCCTCGCAGATGCCGCAGCCGATGCAATCTTCAGGAACCATCTTGGGTTCCCGCAGCGGCTCCCCGTCGGCGGTTCGTTCCCCGGTCTGATCATAGCGGATCGCCTTTTCCGGCACCGGACAGACCTCCTCGCAGACCAGGCAGTTGAGCTTCTCCTTGTAGACCACGCAGAGGGACTCGTCGATGCGGGCTATCCCGATGGGGGTGGACTGCTTCTGTTCCAGGGACTGCAGGGGGATCGCCCGGTTCGGACAGACCTGCTGGCACACCTGGCAGAAGTAGTCGCAGCCGTAGGGGCGGAACTCGAGGTGGGGGGTGTAGAGGCTGGCGAAGCCGTGCTCGCCGCCGGTGATTTTGATGATCTGATTCGGGCAGGAGCGCACACACTGCAGGCAGCGCAGGCAATTCTCCACGAAGCGCGCCTCGTCCACTACGCCGGGCGGCCGCAGCAGGTTTGTGACCCGCCTGCGTAAGAACCCGATCCCGGTCAGCAGGCCACCCACGGCGAATCCGGCGATCAGCTGGACACCGTGTTTGAGGAAGCTGCGGCGGGAAGGGGAGGGGGGTGCCGTCGTACGGCGGGAGGCGGGTGCGGTGCCCGCAGCGGCTGGAGCACCCTGGCCGGAACCGACCCCGGGCAGGGTTAAGCGAAATCCCTGAGTGGGGCACTCGGACTCGTAGTCGAAGCAGACCAGGCACTGGTGGGCCATGATCTCCCGCCCCCGGTAGTTCGCCGCTTCGGTGGGACAGCGGTCGCAGCGGCCGCAGCTGTTGCAGGCGCTGATCCGCAGGCGAAAGAGGGGAATACGGGCCAGCAGCCCGTACAGAGCGCCGAGAGGGCAGAGGTAGGTGCACCACAGGCGGCGGGCAAAGAGGGAAAACAGCAGCAGCAACCCGAAAAACACCAGGCCCACCGTGGTCAGGGAAACGATGCGGATGATCCAGATGTTGGGATGGAGGAATTGCAGCACCGGGGCCGGGGTGAACACGGTGACCAGGACTGCACCCAACAGCAGCACAGACACCGGATAGCGGACCAGGAGCTTCCGTTTCGGGAAGCGCTGCAGGGAAACCGGGTTGCGCCCCCGCAGCGGCGAGAGAACGAAATCCAGCGCCTCGATCAGGGAGCCCAGAGGGCAGATCCAGCCGCAGAACACCCGGCCCAGCAGGATCGCCAGGAACAGCAGGGCGGCCACAGCCGCTATCACGGCAAGGTTCGCCTCCGGATTGGTAAGGAAGATCAGCGGGTCGAAGCGGAGGAATGGGTTTTCCAGGGCTGCAAAGGGATCGAGAGAGCGGATGAAGACGAACAGGAAGAGGCCGAAGAACAGGGCCTGGGAAACGATCCGGCCGATTTTGAGGTGCTTGAGGGTCCGGGACCGCATTACAGGGAGATCTCTTTTCGCGGATAGGAGACGATCGAGCCGAGCCCCTTCTGCTCCGCCAGTCTGAGGTAGCCCAGATCCTCCGGTTTTTTCCCGAACAAATAGGTGGTTTCCGCATCCGCCTGGGCGACTCCCGAAGAGGCGATGATCGTGTCCGTGTCCTCGAGATAACTCAGGCTTCCGCCGGTGGGGCCCCGTCGGGTCATGATGGCGGTGGCATCCACCACGGTCAGGTCGCTGCCCACCGCCATGTTGATGTCGGAGATGGCCTGATGGATATCCCAGTGCCAGCGGGAGCGGTTGTCCCCGGTGATGCCCATCAGGTTCTTCATGCCGATGGTCAGTCCCGCGGTGGAGTGCTGCTTGGCAACAGGCAGATTGATGAAGGCGTCGGATTCGAGGATGTACCTGTTGACCAGGGTCTCCTTCAGATAGACCCCGTCCGCGACGGTGATCTTCTTGTACAGCTTGGAGTTGACATCGTCCACGTACAGCAACTTGGCACCGGCCTCTTCCGCGGCCGGTCCGATTCCCGAGGTGACATAGCTGAGCCTGGGGTTGCTCAAGGTGCGGTCGAAGACATAGACCTTTGAAGCCCCGGCTTGATAGCAGAGATCCACGATGGTGCGCACCATCAGGGGATCGGTGTTGGCCTTGTACTGGGGCGGAGAGTTGAAGGCGATGTTTGGCTTTACCGCCACCACATCCCCGCGTGACACGTAACGGCCGATCCCGCCGACCAGCTCCACGGCTTTTTGCACCGCGGCCTCGATATTCGTCGAACGAACCACCCCGACCTCGGCTCCGGCGCCGGTATCCAGGGGCAGCAGGCGACGGGCCGCCAGGCCGAAGGAGGCGATCGCCGCGATTCTCAAGAAATCTCTTCGATTCATGGGTTATATAGTAGTTTTTAACTCAACTTTTCTCAAGCGGGTCTCGGACGCGTACGAATCCTATTGCCCGTTTTTTTTGAAAACCGCGCTTTGACAACTCCCGGGCGAGGCCCTACAATAGGAGCAAGTATATGGATGCCTATGAGTACATCGTAAACACATCCAAAGATTTCATCACCCTGATCAACCGGGACTACGTGTACGAGATCGTGAATGACTCCTACTGCACGGAGATGGGCCGCAGCCGGGAGGAGATTCTCAACCGCAGCGTGGCGGAAATCTGGGGAAAGGAGACGTTTGCCAACTCCCTCAAACGACACCTGGACAAATGCTTCGCCGGTGAGGAGGTGCACTACATCAACACCTTCATGTTCGGTCCCTTCGAGAAGTACATGCACGTGTCCTACTACCCCTACCGGGTAAATGACAGGATCACCCACGCGGCTGTGTTCTCGCACGACATCACTTCGGTCGGGGAGATCGAATCAAAGCTTACCAACTACGAGTACCGGGATCCGATAACCGGTCTGTTCAACCGCAGATCCCTGGACGTGATCCTGGACAAGGAGATCGAGAAGGCCAAACGCTCGAAGTACGAAAAACTCAGAGCGGTGCTGTCCATCAGCCTGGAAAACCTGGCAAAGGTCAATCAGGTGTACGGCCACGATATCGGTGATCTCCTGCTGGAGAACAGCGGATTGCGGGTCCGCCGCAGCCTGCGCAGCAGCGACTACGTGTTCCGCTTCGCCGGCAGCGAATTGGCGGCCATCTTGAGCAGCATCACGAAGAATACCGACGCCGGGAAGGTCGCACAGAAGATCTTCAACAATGTGTCCGTTCCCTACCGGTTCAAAGGCACGGATATCAATATCCGTTGTCACATCGGCATCGCCGTGTATCCGGACGACGGTGCGGACAAAGCTGAGATCGTGCAAAAGGCCGCGTCGGCGCTGGCCGAAGCCAAGAAGCGTAAGTTGGATTTCCTTCTCTTCGATGCTGAATTGCACGAGCAGGCCGTGGCTCGGCTGAGCCTGGAGAGCGAGATTGCCAAGGCCTTCGAAAAGGGGCAGTTCGAGCTGCACTACCAACCTGTTGTGGATACCAGCGGAAAAATTCATGGAGCGGAAGCGCTGATCCGCTGGAACCATCCCGAGCGGGGTTTAATCCCGCCGATGGATTTCATCCCGATCGCCGAGGAAACCGGTCTGATCATCCCGATCGGCCGCTGGGCTCTGTTCACCGCCTGTCGTCAGATCGCCAAGTGGGTGAAGAAACACAAACTCTACGTATCGATCAATTTGAGCGCCAAGGAGTTCTCCGATTCGACCCTCCTGGAAGCCATCGAGAAAGCGATCAAACAGGCCGAGGATTTCGATCCGGCCTATTTGAAGTTGGAGATAACCGAGACCAAGTGCATGGATGATCCGGAGAGAACGATCCGGCAGATGCAGGCCCTCCTCGATTTCGGTGTGGAGACCTTCATCGATGACTTCGGTACCGGTTACTCCTCACTGGGGTATCTCAAACGCCTTCCCGCAGTGACCCTGAAGATCGACAGGCTGTTTATCGAGGCTCTCGAGGAAAGCCAGGAGGAACGGGACTACCTGACCCATATCATCCGCACAGTGAAGAGCAGGCAGAAGAAGGTGCTGGTGGAGGGGGTGAGCAGCAAGGTGCAGTTCGAGCTGCTCAAGGCAATGGACTGCGACCAGATGCAGGGCTACCTGTTCAGCCCCCCGGTGCCGGCTGCGGAGTTCGAGAAGCTGCTGGCCCGGGATACACTGCTGTAAATACAAATTTTTCGTCGTGAACACTCAAATATCCCATCCGTCGGGCGTGGGAGGAGGATTCGATGCCGGGTTTTGAAATGCCGCTGGAGCAGCTGCCCAGTTAGCAGGGTATCAATCCAAAACCTGAAGACTTCGAAGAGTACTGGAAGCGAGCGTTGGGAGAGCTCCGGGAGACGGAAGACGGAGTCGAGCTGATCCCGGCTGCGTTTCGAAGTGCAGTCGCCGAATGTTTCGATCTGTTTTTCACCGGGGTCGGCGGGGCCCGGATCCACGCGAAGTACCCGCGCCCCAGGACCGCCCCAACGCCCCATCCGGCCGTGCTGCTGTTCCACGGGTATACGGGCAACTCGGGCAACTGGCAGGACAAGCTGTCGATCAAGGCCTGCTCCGCGGCCTTTCCCTTCCTCTGCGATTACCGGCGCGTGTGGGAGATGGACCTGGCCGAAGGGGCCTATGAGGAACTGAAGAGCTACTTCCGCCTGTTCGATCCGACCCACGCCCGGGAGCAGGAGGTCTTCCGAACTCTGGGCTATATCGACGTGCAGAACCTCGTGCCCCGGATCCGGGCGGAGGTGCTGATGGGTACCGCACTGATGGACCAGATCTGCCCGCCCTCCACCCAGTTCGCCGCCTACAACAAGATCTCGGCGAACAAGGAGATGATCCTCTACCCGGACTTCGGGCACGAGGAGCTGCCCGGGCATATGGACAGGGTCTTCGCCTTTTTTCCCGTTTGTAGGAGCAGGTTGGGCGGGTTTGAACGGTATTCGGTGCCGCCGCTAGTCCTCTAAATAACCCTGCTCCGCGAACCAGCCGAAGGTGTCCCGCAGGGTCACCTCCAGTGGCCGGGGTGCGTATCCCAATTCCCGTCTGGCCTTTTCACAGGAAACCTTCCGGTGCTTGCCGATTGCAGTCAGGGCGTCCAGCGTAAAAGCCGGATATTTGGAGCTCAATCCGGGCAGTCCGCCGGCGATCCTTGCCGCCGCCCGGGCGATCCAAACGGGCAGGACCGGACAGGAGCCCTCGCGACCGGTGATCTCCTTGACCAGGGCCGCCATCTCGGGAAGAGACCTCCAGGTTCCACTGAGGATGTAGCGCTCACCCGCGCGGCCTCTGTCCCGGGCAGCCAGCGTAGCTTCCACCACGTCCCGAACGTCGACCCAGTTGAAGCCGCCAAGGACCAGGGCGGGAAGACGGCTGTGGTACAGATCGAGCAGGGACCTGCCCATGTAGGAAGGCTTGTAGTCAAAGGGGCCGACGATGGCCGTGGGGGATAGGATCACCGCATCGAGGCCGTCGCTTGCGGCCTGCAGGACCAGACGCTCCGATTCGGCCTTGGTCCAGCCGTACTTCGTGGTGTCCACCGGTCCGGCCAGAGGATTGCTCTCATCCGATTCCTTTCCCGGATTCAGGTCTGCAAGCGCTTCGATGGAGCTGAAGTGGATGAGGCGGCGCACAGAGCACTGCCGGCAGGCCCGGATCACATTGCGGGTGCCCTCGAGGTTGACTCTCCTCATGGTCTCGGTATATCGGCGGTCCAGGGAGATGGAGGCGCCCAGGTGGAACACGATCTCTGCGCCTCGAAACGAACGCCGGAGGGATTCGGGATCCGTCAGGTCGGCCTGTACCCGCTCCGCGGCCAAACCTTCAATTGCTCGGGTGTCCTCGTGAATCAGCAGGCGCACCGTCTCCCCGTCCGACAGCAGGGCCCGTGACAGAGCCGCCCCCACATGTCCGGACGCTCCGGTTATTGCTGCCCTCACGTGAGAATCCGTCTAAGGACCGATAAGACCGGCCCGAGTACCGGAAAAACCGCTTGCATTGCTTCTCCCCCGATTCCCCTTCAAAGGATCTATTATAGATTGGGTACCTCGGCTGTCAAGGTGTAGACGCTCCTGGACGACTTTTTCCTTGACAGTGCTTCGGGGGTGCCGTAGCATAGGTCCATAGCTTCGAAACTTCAAAAAGGGAGGAGCAGCGAATGAAGAGACTGGGGACGGTGCTGGCGTTTTTGCTGATCATCGTGCCGCTGGGTATGGCGGATTTTCAGGACATCCTCGACAGGGTGGACCAGCTCAATGAGGCGGAGGAGTACGAGCAGACCAAGAGCCTGATCGAATCCTCGATGGCTGAAGCGAAAAGCGGCGCCGAAAAGGCCGAGCTGCACTGGCGGCTGGCCCGGGCCTGGCTGAATCTTGGTGACGAGGCGGAAGACAGCGGCGCCGCGGAGGAGGAGCTGTTGGCTTACTTCGAGAGCGGGGAAGCGGAGGCGCAGAGTGCGATCGAGGCGGATCCGAACAACCACCTCGGCTACTACTGGAAGAGCGCAAATATCGGGCGTTGGGGACAGGTCAAGGGTATTCTCAATTCCCTGTTCAAGGCCAAACCAATGCGGGACCTTCTCCAGCAGGCCGTGGCGGTGGAACCGGAACACGCCGATTCCTACTACGTGCTGGGTCAGCTCTTCGAACAGGTCCCCGGTTTTCCCGTGTCCTTCGGAGACAAGGACTATGCCGTGTCCCTGGGCAGGAAGTCCCTCGATCTGCATGAACAGCAGGTCAGGGCGGGGATCGAGGATGAGATCAACTACGATTTCTATACGGAGATGGCCAAGCATCTCTGGGAACGCAACTACAGCGCCGCCAGACGCGGGCGGGAGCAGGCCAGGAAGATGAGCAAGTACGAGTCGGCCTCCGAACCCATGGAGAAGAACTTCTACTACGAAGCGGTCGTGTCCCTGAAAGATATGTCCGACCGGGAAGAAGCCCGGGAGCTGATCGACTGGGTTATTCGAGAGCTGCAGGGTCTGTCCGGCCGCACGGACAGCCAGAACGATGACCTGAAGGAAGCCAGAGA
>Ga0315550_1002016_pt1 | contig 12453 bp, 6 predicted proteins | sample SalMarSW160190MG_2_FD_203100 | JGI IMG/M metagenome (GOLD analysis project Ga0315550, IMG submission 203100) | Salt marsh sediment microbial communities from the Plum Island Ecosystem LTER, Massachusetts, United States - Salt Marsh Sediment SW1601-90 ... | reverse complement strand
GGCCACTGCAACCACCGGCGTCGACGTCGAAACCGCTGCGGCCGAACCCGCCCGCCAGCCGGCCGGGATCAATGTCGGCAGGCTCGCGGCCCATCTCGGGCTGCTGCTTCTGGTGCTGATCTGGACGCTGCCGACCTTCGGGCTGCTCGTGTCCTCCGTCCGCGACAAGGACCAGCTTGCCATCTCCGGCTGGTGGACCGCCCTGACCACGTCCGAGCGCAGCTCCGCCGCCGTGCTGGGCACCGCCGAAGACCAGGTCGAGGAAGATGGCCACTTCGTCATTCGCGGCAACGTCTTTGCCGCCGACGAGACCGATCAGACGGTTCTGAGATTCGGGACCTCGATCAACAATCCCGACGAAGCCCCGGCCGGCGCCACCCTCGAAATGCGCCTGGGCGGCGAGATCACCCTGTTCGAGAACGGCCAGTACGAGTGGGTCTCCGATACCCCCTTTGAACACTCGCGGGCCCGCCTGTTCTACACATCCGGCATTCCGCCGCGGTTCACCTTCGAGAACTATCAGGAAGTGGTCCGGGGCGAGGGCATCGGCCGCGCCTTCGTCAACTCCTTCACGGTGACGATCCCCTCGACCATCATCCCGATCATGATCGCGGCCTTTGCGGCCTATGCGCTCGCCTGGATGAGCTTCCCGGGCCGGTCTTTGCTGGTCGCCGCCATGGTCGGCCTGCTGGTGGTGCCGCTGCAGATGTCGCTGATTCCCCTTCTCAGGATGTACAACGACCTGGCCAACAGCGGCGTGGGGCAGGCCGTCGGGTTCGAAAGCAAGACCTATCTCGGGATATGGATGGCCCACACCGGCTTCGGGCTGCCGCTGGCGATTTATCTCTTGCGCAACTACATGGCCGGGCTGCCGCGCGAGATCATGGAATCGGCGCGCATGGACGGCGCCTCGCATTTCAACACCTTCACCACCATGGTGCTGCCGCTGAGCTTCCCGGCCCTGGCCTCCTTCGCCATCTTCCAGTTCCTGTGGGTGTGGAACGATCTGCTGGTGGCGATCGTCTTCCTCGGTCAGTCCGAGGGCCAGCTGGTGCTCACCGGGGCGTTGAGAAAACTCCTCGGCTCGCGCGGCGACAACTGGGAGATTCTCACCTCCAGCGCCTTCATCTCGATCATCGTGCCGCTGATCGTGTTCTTCTCGCTGCAGCGCTACTTCGTGCGCGGGCTGCTCGCCGGATCCGTCAAGGGCGGATAGCGCGCTCCGATTTCGCGTCGGGGGCGCCGCCCTTCTCGCGGCGCTTCGCCCGTGTGCCTTCACCCGTGCCGTTTCCCGGCCAGCTCGCCGGCAGGTACGGGGCGAGATCGGGCTGCGCATCGAATGTCGCCGCGATCAGCGTGCCCCGGGGCGTCGCTCCGTCCTCGCATTGCCGGATGAGCTCTTCGGCGATCGCCCGGCCCGCCGCGTGCAGAGATGAGCGGATGAAGCTGAACACGCCCTGATAGGGGCTCAGATCCACATAGCGCAGATTGTCGTCCATGCTCGCCACCGCGATGTCCTTGCCGACCTGCCGCCCCATCCGGGCGATCGCCGCCTGCCCCTCCACGGCCATGATCGAGGACGAGTAGATGATCGCGGTCGCCTTCTTGTCCGCCAGCGCCTGCTCGGTGAGCTGGTAGCCGAACAGCCCCATCGGGTGGCGCGCGTTGAGGATGTGCACCGTCTCCGGGGGCAACCCGCGCTCCGTGAGCGCCTCGCACACTCCGATCCGGCGGTCGAGCGCGTAGGTGAACGCCTCGTCGCCATTGATGAAGGCCAGCCGCTTGTGCCCGGCCTCGATCATCGCCCCCGTCAGGGCCCGGAACAGACCGCGGTTGTCGATATCGACCCAGCCGTAGCGGCTGTCGCGCCCCTCGCGGCCGTGCACCACGAACGGCACCCCCGCCTCCAGCAGCATTCCGATCCGCTCGTCCCCGGGCTGCGGCAATTCGAGGATGAACCCGTCCACCGATTGCTCGCGGATATACCGGTCATAGGCGTCGGTGGCGGAATGGTCGGATTCGGAGGCGAACAGCAGATCGTAGTTGTGCTCGCGGGCCGCCCGGAGCGCGCCGGCGAAGACCTCGACGAAATGCGGATCGGCGAGAAGCCCGTCATTGTCGGGCCGCACCCAGCCGAAGCTGTGGGCACGCTTCATCACCAGCCGTCGCGCATTGCGGTTGGCGCGATAGCCGGTCTTTCTGGCCGCCTCGATGACCCGTTGCCGGGTCGCCTCGCCGACGTCGGAATATCCGTTCAGAGCTCGGGATATGGTCGTGATCGACAACCCCAGTTGCCGCGCCAGGTCCTTGATCGTGACCCGCTGCCCGGCCGGTGTCGTCCGGTGCCGCTTGGTCCTATCGGTATCCATGAAATATCAAACAGTTAGCGATCTGCTCTCCAGCCCTCCGGGGGATTAACACATTATTGACCTCGTCAAACCGCACCGGATAAGTTTAGCCATCTAAAACGTTTTGGCAAACCGATCGCGGATGCCGCCGTACGGGGAACTCCCATGAATGCGATGGTGCTGGCCGAGGAAGTGCCGGAACGGGCACGCCGCGCCGAACCCGACTGGTGGCGCGGCGCGGTGATCTATCAGATCTACCCGCGCTCGTTTCAGGATTCCAATGCCGATGGCATCGGCGATCTCGCCGGCATCACCCAGCGGCTCGACTATGTCGCCGACCTCGGGGTCGATGCCATCTGGCTGTCGCCCATCTTTCCCTCGCCGATGAAGGATTTCGGCTACGACATCTCCGACTATCGCGGGGTCGATCCGATCTTCGGCACCTTCGACGATTTCGAACGGCTCCTCGAGCGCGCCCACGCCCTGGGGCTCAAGATCATCATCGACCAGGTGCTCAATCACACCTCCGACCAGCATCCCTGGTTCCAGCAGTCCCGCCACGACAAGACCGGCTACTATTCGGACTGGTATGTGTGGGCCGACCCCAAGCCCGACGGCACCCCGCCCAACAACTGGCTGTCGATCTTCGGCGGCCCGGCCTGGAGTTGGGATTCCCGCCGCTGCCAGTACTATCTGCACAATTTCCTGCCCGCGCAGCCGGACCTGAACTTCCACAATCCGAAAGTGCGTCAGGCGCTCCTGGACGTGTGCCGTTTCTGGCTCGATCGCGGCGTCGACGGGTTCCGCCTCGACACCGTGAACTTCTACTTCCAGTCGGCGGGGCTGGAACCCAATCCGCCGGTCGACGAGGCGATGTACAACGCCTCCACCGCGCCCTCGGTGAACCCCTACAACATGCAGGATCACCTCTTCGACAAGTCGCGCCCCGAGAACTTCGAGTTCCTGCGTGAGCTGAGGACCCTGATGAATCGCTACCCCGGCTCGACCACGGTCGGCGAGATCGGTGACGCCCAGCGCCAGACCGACCTGATGGCGGCCTACACCTCCGGCGGGGACAAGCTGCACATGGCCTACACCTTCGATTTCCTGGGCGGCCATTTCGAGGCCCCGTATTTCCGGCGCCACATCGCCAGCGTCAAAAGGATACTGGCCGACGGCTGGCCGTGCTGGGCGTTCTCAAACCATGACGTGGTCCGCCACACTTCGCGCTGGGCGGTCGAATATCGCTACGAGGCGCAGTTCGCCAAGCTGTGCGCGATGATCCTGCTCACCCTGCGCGGCTCGGTGTGCCTCTACCAGGGCGAGGAGCTGGGGCTTGAGAACGCCGAGCTCTCCTTCGAGGATCTCGTCGACCCCTACGGCATTCAGTTCTGGCCGAACTACAAGGGCCGCGACGGCTGCCGCACCCCGATGGTCTGGCAGTCGACCGCCCCGCAGGGCGCCTTCACCTCCGCCGCCCGGCCGTGGCTGCCGGTTCCCGCCGGCCACCTCATCCGGGCTGTGGACAACCAGGACACCGACACCGCCTCGGTGCTCAACTTCTACCGCGAGCTCATTCGATTGCGCCGCGCCCACCCGGCGTTGGTCGGCGGCGATCTGGAGCCGATCGAGGCGCCCGAGACGGTGCTCGCCTATCTGCGCAGCCAGGGCGCCGACTCGATCGTGTGCGCCTTCAACATGTCGGCCGAGCCCGCGAAGCTGAAGATTCCGGGCGACCGGCGTCTGCACGACCTCAAATGGGTCGGCGACCAGGGCGCCCGCAAGGGTGCGCAGTTGAGATTGGGCCCTTACGAGGGCTATGTTGGTCAAATGCTGAAAGGGTCCGCGCGCCGGGGCCCGCAGCCAAGCGAGGGGAACTGAAATGGCGGAGTTGAAAATCAGGAACCTTTACAAGCGGTTCGGACAGGTCGAAGTCCTCAAGGACATCAACCTCGATATCGAATCTGGCCAGTTCGTCGTCTTCGTGGGCCCATCCGGGTGCGGCAAATCCACCTTGTTGCGCTGCATTTCGGGGCTCGAGGAGGTTTCCGAGGGCACGATCGAAATCGAGGGTCGGGTGGTCAACGATGTCGCCCCGTCCAAACGCGGCATCGCCATGGTGTTTCAGTCCTATGCGCTGTACCCGCACATGACGGTGTTCGACAACATGTCCTACTCGCTCAAGCTGCAGGGCTTTTCGCGCGAGGAGATCGACTCCAAGGTCAGGACCGCCGCCGAAACCCTCCAGCTCACCGATTATCTCGAGCGCCTGCCCAAGGCGCTGTCGGGCGGCCAGCGCCAGCGCGTCGCCATCGGCCGCGCCATCGTCCGCGATCCGAAGGTGTTCCTGTTCGACGAGCCGCTCTCGAACCTCGACGCGGCGCTCAGGGTCCAGATGCGCATCGAGATCGCCGCCCTCAACGAATCGCTGCCCGACACCACCATGATCTACGTCACCCACGACCAGGTCGAGGCGATGACCATGGCCGATTCGATCGTCGTGCTAAGGGACGGGGTCGTCATGCAGGTCGGCGCGCCGCTGGAACTCTACGAGCGGCCGCAGTCCCTGTTCGTGGCCGGCTTCATCGGCTCGCCGAAGATGAACCTCCTCACCGGCAAATTCGCCGAGAAGTTCGACGCCCACACCGTCGGCGTCCGGTCCGAGCATCTCGACATCGTCACCTCCGACGGCGCCTGGAAGGGCAAGGTGATCCACACCGAGGAGCTCGGTTCGGACACCTATGTCTATGCCGATATCGGCGCCGGGGAGCCGATCATCGTGCGCCAGCCCGGCACCGTCGGCGTCCGGCCGGGATCGGAGATTTCGCTCGCGCCGCGGGACAATCTCTATCACCGCTTCGACGCGCAGGGGCACCCGATCAACTAGCGATCGCTTGCCCCCTGCCGCCGCCCTGCAGATACCCGGCCAGCAGGACCGGCACGAGCCCCACCGCGACGATCAGCAGCGCCGGCACCGAGGCGGCGGCGAACAGCTCCGCCTTGGCTTGGGCGTAGACGAAGGTCGCCAGCGTCTCCAGCCCCAGCGGCCGGAGCACCAGGGTTGCCGGCAGCTCCTTGATGGTTTCGACGAAGACCAGCGTCGCCGCCGCCATGAGCGCCGGCCGCAGGGTCGGCAAATCGATCCGCCACAACACCCGCCCCCGGCTCGCGCCCAACACCCGGGCCGCCTCCAGCACATGCTCGCCGCGCCGCACCATCCCGGCGCTCAGCGTCGAGTGCGAAACGGTCAGGAAGCGCACCGCATAGGCATACACAAGCGCCGCCGCCGAGCCGGTCAGCACCAGCCCCGGCGCCGCCCCGACGACCCATCGGCCGATGTCGTTGATCACCCCGTCGAGCGCCCCCAGCGGCACCACCAGCCCGATCGCCAGCACCGTGCCGGGCACCGCGTAGCCGAGCGTCGCGGCCCTGAGCAGCAGGGCGCCGGTCGGTGACCGGGCGACCCTGAGGCGCCCGGCGGTCATGTAGCCCGCCAGCACGCAAATGAAGGCCGCCGCGATCGCCAGCGCCACTGTCTGCACGAGCGCCGATACGATCTGCCCGTCGACACCGAACCGCGCGATCTGAGCGACAGCGCCAACCGCCAGTTGCCCCGCCGGCACCGCGAAGCCGAGCCCCACCACCAGCACCGAGAACGCCACCGCCAGCACCGCCGGAAGACCGCTGAGAGCGGCGCGGGGAGGGCGGGTCTGGGTATCCCGCGGCATCAGATAGGAGCGCCGGCGGCGGGCATATTGCTCGAGCCAGATCAGCGCCGCGACAACCGCGATCAGTGTCAGCGCCAGTTGTGCGGCTCCGGGCAGGTTCGACTGGTGGATCCAGGTGAAATAGACAACGGCCGTCAGCGAATTGACCCCGAAATACTCCACCGCGCCCAGATCGTTCATCACCTCCAGGAGCGCCAGCGTCACCCCGACGATCAGCGCCGGCCGCGACAGCGGCAGCACGATCCGCCAGAAGGCCCGCTGCGGCGAAGCGCCGAGCGTCCGCGCCGCGACCGCCAGCGCGCCGGACTGCATCAGGAAATACGCCCGACAGCTCAGATAGACGTAAGGGTAGAGCACCAGCGACATCACGAACGCCGCGCCGGGCAACGAGCGGATGGCGGGAAACCAGTATTCGCGCAGGCTTTCCGTGCCGGTCAGCAGCCGGACCGCTCCCTGCACCGGGCCGGTGAATTCGAGCACCTCCACCCAGGCGAAGGCGCTCAGATAGGTCGGGATCGCCAGCGGCAGAATGAAGGCCCACTGGGCGATCCGGCGCCCCGGAAAGCTGAAATGCGTCACCAGCCATGCCGCCACGAAGCCGATCGCGGCGGTCGCCAGCCCCACCATCGCCAGCAACAGGCCGGTTTCCCTGAGCGCTCCCGGCAGCGTCCGGGCGCCGAGCCCGCCGCCCCCGGAAAAACTCGTCAACGCCACCCACACGAGCGCCAGGACCGGCAGCCCGGCAACCAGCGCCACGCCGACATCGCCCGCCGCCGGAAGCGTCCAGCCGCCTGCCCGCCGTTCCTCGATCGTGGCGATGCCGTCTCTCCTAGTTCCGCGGTCCCTCGTCGAACCGCAACTCGTCGACCAGCACGCTCGCGGCCGCCCGCTGGGCCGCGACTTCGGTCAGCGGCGTGGGATCGGCGTCCAGCTCCCCCCAGCTCGCGACCAACGCCGAGGGCGCGACCCCGTCGAGGATCGGGAACTCGTGATTGGTCTCCGCATAAAGATACTGCGCCTCTTCGGACAGCAGAAACGAGATGAGCTTTTCGGCGTTCGCCTTATGCGGCGCGTAGCGGGCGAGAATGACCCCGGAGACGTTGACGTGGGTGCCGTCGCCGCCGGCATCCGGGTAGATGATGCGCACCGACTGGGCCCACTGCTTCTGCTGGGGTTCGGCCTCGTTGGTCAGCATCAGTCCCATGTAGTAGGTGTTGCCGATCGCCAGGTCGCATTGGCCCGAATACACCGCCTGCACCTGTGCCCGGTCGTTGCCGGTCGGCTTGCGGGCCAGGTTGTCGCGTACCGCCGTCAGCCATTGCCGGGTCCCGTCCAGCCCAAGATGCACGATCCGCGAGGCGATGAGCCCGATATTGTAGACATGCTGGCCCGATCGGGTGCACAGGCGCCCCCGCCACTCGGGCCCCGCGATGTCGTCGTAGTCGAGGGATTGCTCGCTGACCCGTTCCCTGGAGGCGTAGAACACCCGCGCCCGCATCGACAGCGCCGTCCAGTGCCCGTCCGGATCGCGATAGGCGGGGGGCACCGGGGCCAGGATCGCCGGGTCGATGGGCTGCGATACGCCAAGCTCCTTGGCCGCGACCAGATTGCCGATATCGACAGTGAGGATGAGATCGACCGGCGAATTCTCGCCTTCCGCCGCCGCTCGCTCGATCAGCCCGTCGCCGCCGAACAGCAGCACCGGCTTGATCCCCGTCTCCGCCTCGAACCGGTCCAGAAGGGGCTGGGTCAGCCCCGTCTCGCGGTACGAGTAGATGTTGACGATTTGAGATTGCGCCGCCGCCGGTCCGCTGGCAGCCAGAACGACGGCCGCGACCACCGCGGCCGGCCCGAAATGCTTCATCTTGTGCTCCTGCGCTGCGGGTTCAAATTCCCTCAGTGAGGCGCCACTTCTCTTCCGTTCACGCCGCCAAGTCAAGAAAACAAGCAATTACAGGGTCTTATGGCCTCATATGCAGATTAGAACCGCTCCAATCAGCCGCGGAAATCGCCAGTGTTTTGAGGCGGCTAGCGCTGCCAACCAGGCCCGTCCGGTGCGGCGCACCGCCGCATCGCGGCGTCAGTCGGAGACGACCTTCTCCGCCGGGATTTCGAGCGCCATCATCGTTCCGGTCCCCGGTTCGGCGTCCAGCGACAGGTTCAGCGCATTGGCCCGCGCCAGCGACCGGGTCAGCGCCAGGCCGGTGCCGGAACGCAGTGGCTGGTCGTCGCCCTCGTCGTCGCTCTGGCGGTAGACAACGAGCCCCTCCGCCGCCTCGGCGAGCGGCGTGCCGCCTTGGTCGCGCACATGCACCACGATCGCCCCTTCGGGCTGCTGCTTGGCGCTGAGGATGACGTTGCCGCCGCGGCCGCAAAACCAGATGGCGCTGGCCAGCATGTTCATCACCGTCTGGCTGAGGACCGCCCGGTCGGCCAGGATCGCCGGCAGGCCGCCGCTGACGGCACTGCGCACCACCACCTGGCGGGCGTTGGCCTGGGCGCGGATGCGGGCCACGCAGTCCTCGAGCAACTCGCCGACATCGATCTCGGATTCTTCGAGCTCCGCCCTTCCGCCCTCGAAGCGGCCGAGATCGGTGAGCTCGTCCACCAACTCGCGGATCTGCCGCCCGGCCCGATTGATGTCGCGGGCGTATTCGGCGATGCGGGCCGGCGGCGGCGGGTGCCCCCCTTCGCCGAGCATCAATTCGGAGAAGCCCAGAATGGTGTTCAGCGGCACCCGCAGCTCGTGGCTGATCTGCGCCAGCACGGTGCCGATCTCAGCCTCGGGCGTGGGGGCGGCCGCCGGCACCGATGTCCCGGCGGAGCGCACCAGTCCCAGATAGCCTTCGGCATGCTCGCCGCGGCGGTCTGCGAACAGGGAAATCTCGACCGGCCCCGCACCGGCCTCCGCGATAACCGTTACCGCCTCGTCGGCGGGTGCCGCCGATTGCGCGAGAAATCCCGCGAAGGTCGGCTTGCTGGCCGGCTGCAGGTAGCTCAGAAGCGGCCGTCCGAGCAACACCGAGCGGGCCGGCCCCACCAGATTGGCCCCGAGATCGGAGATGCCGTCGATATTGCCGGTCCGGGTGAGCTGGATGAAGCCGCAATCCGATTGCGCGGCGATCAGCTCCACCATCGCCCGCGTCGTGATGCCGGCGGCCGGCGCGCGGCGCGCGGTCTCGCCGGCCCGCGCCGACAGAAGATACGCCGTGCGGCCCTGCCAGGCGATCGTCTGCAGGCGCGCCACCACCGGCACCGGTTCGCCGTCCTCGCCCTTGAGATCGCTGAGAGGCCCGATGGTGCGCTCCGCGTCGCGCTCGTCCGGGAACAGACCCTCCAACCCCGCTTCTCTGAGGGCCTGGGTCGACTCGTAGCCTAGCAGGTCCGCCAGCGCCCGGTTGGCGAACAGGATCGAGTGCTCGCGGAACACCAAAAGCCCCAGCGGCAGCCGGTTGAGCACCAGCGTTTCGTCGCTGAGCGGCACCAGATCGCCGCCGCCGGAAGTCTCGCCCATGCCGGCGGGCAGGGTGGGGCGGGCCGCCGAAGGCGTCTGGGCAACCGCCGGCCGGCGCGCCGGCCCGGCATCGTGCGCGTCGTCGTCGGCGATATCGTCGTCGGCGTTGTCGGTGGCGTCGCCACCCACCCGGTCGGTCAGAATCCGCGCCAGCTCGTCGAAATTGTAGCGGCTGCGGTCCTCGTTGCGATCGCGTTTGGCCGGCTTGCCCCCGCGCGCCGCCGGACGCTCGCTGGCCGGCGGTTCGCTGGCCCGACGCTGGCTGGCTGGCGGTTCGCTGTCCTGCGTCGCCCCGTTGCCGGCGTCTGCCGCGACGGTGGCGATCTCCTCGGGGCCGACCGAGCCCGGTGTGAACCCGGCGCCGGTGACCGTCCACAGCCCGCTGGTCGATGCCTGAATGGCGGCACGCGGCGGGCTGTCCTCGGCGGCAGTCGCGTCGGCGCCCCCGGTTTCTTCGCCAGCCGCGTAGCAGCGCCAGCCGGCGCGGGCGCCGGCGCGGTCGAAAATCGGGATCGCCAGGATCAAACGCCCGTCGTCGGCGGCCACCTCGACAGAATGATCGCCGCTCAGGGCGGCGGCGTCGAACCCGACCGGCGCCGCGTCGCCCTGGCCGGCAAAGACCTCGCCCGCGCTGTTGAGCGCGAACAAGTACCTGTCGCCCCCCTCCGGCGCCAGCGCCGAAGGGGCCGGTTTCGCCGCCGGCGCGGACGGCCGTTCCGCGGTGTCATCGGCGTCCGCCTCGCCACCCGGATCCTCGTCGGGAATCGGCTCATAGAGCGTCTCGGAGCGGGCCAGCCTGTCGACGAGACCGGTCAGCCCCTCGCCTTCGTCCCCGAGCTCGGGCGTCTGCCCGGCCGGGGAAAAGAGCACCAGCCGGCCGCGCGCCCCGGCCGCGAATTCCCGCCGCCCGGCACCGCGAGAAGGCACCTCGCCATGGCGCGCCAGCTCCCGTCCGTCGGCGGTCTCGATGAGATAGGCGCGGTCGTCGCCAAACAAGTCCGTCGCCAGCGCCGTCTGCCAGAATTCCCCGCCGGTCAGCGGCGCTTCGATCGCCTCGGTGTCGGCGACAAGCAGGTGCGCTTCGCCGCCCAGCTCGAGGGGGGTGCACAGACACGTCGCCGAGACCGGCTTGCGGCCGGCCAGAAACCGCACCCGCGACAGCGACGCCCGTCCCATCGACCCGAGCCGGATGCGATGCGCGATCTGGCCCTTGATCGGCACCGGCAGCGGGGCCGGTTTCAGCCCCTCGGGGCCGACCCTGGCGCGAAAAAGCACCGCTGCCACATTGCGCCACACCACCCGTTCGCCGTCGCCGCTCCACAGCCAGGCGGGGCGCTGGTCGAGCGTCAGCGAAAAAACGTCCGCCGCCTTGTCGCTTGTGGTCCAGTCGCCGGACATTGCGTGCCGTCACCGAGAACTGCGCCCTGTCCCGATCTGGGACACCCAAAGGCGCCGAATTTAGGTGTTGTTTAGTATAACGGCGGCCCCGGCCGGTCTACTGCCGCCCGGTTGTGAAAGGCCGTCAAGCGCCCGGATGGTTAAACCGACCGCCCGCCGCCACGCCGCCATCGGCGCGGCCCGGCCGCCCTTGCGCGGTGGGGGGGCTTTGCCTATCTTCCGCGGCGCTTGCTCGGGTCCTGTGCCGCCTTAGCTCAGTTGGTTAGAGCGCTAGATTGTGGATCTAGAGGTCCCCCGTTCGATCCGGGGAGGCGGTACCACCTCGGGGATGCCTCACAGCCCCGCTTTTTGCATCCCCGCGAGCATGTGTTCGCGGTCATCGGACCGGCCGTAGGCCATGCGCGCCACGTAGGCCTCGGCCGAGAACTCGGCGCACTCCGACGCCATTTCGGCGACCGCCGCCGTCGCCTCATCCGTCATCTCGGCACACGCCAGCGCCGCCGCCAGCTCGGCCCGTCGTCCGCAATTCGGCCGCGGCATCTGCCGGTAGGCCTTCGCAGCCTCCGCGTACCGGCGGGCGCCGTACAGCGCCCTTCCGAGCAGGTGCGCGCGTCCCGGCGCGCCATGGGGGTCCAGCCGCACCGCCCGGTTCACCCATTCAACGCCCTCTTCGGCCTCGCCCTGCCAGGTCAGCAGCTCGCCGCGCTGCGCGACGATCCGCGGATCGTTGGGGTTGAGCGCCAGCGCCCGCTCGGCATGCGGCACCGCCTTGTCGAGCTTGTGATGGAACATGTAGACCTCGCACATCAGCCGGTGGCATTCGACGTCGTTCTCGTCGAGCTCGAGAGCCCGCTGCAGCGCGTGCACCGCCTGCTCCTGAATCTGCATGGGATCGCCGCCGAATCCGAATTCCAGCGCCTGGCCCAGCACGCACCCCTTCCACGCGTACGCCGCCGCGAAGGTCGGATCGAGCGCGATCGCCTGGTCGAGCAACTTGAGCGCTTCCCTGTTGGCCTCGGGCGTCACGGAGTGATGCTTGAGGCGCCCGGCCAGCAGGCAATCGTAGGCCGCCAAGTCCTGGGTGGGCGTGTGCCGCACCCGTTCGGTCTCGGCCGTGCGCACGTGCCCGGGCAAAGTCGCCACGATCGACTGCGTGATCTCGTCCTGCATTGCGAAGATGTCGGCGAGTTCGCGGTCGAACTTCTCGGCGCTGACATGCGCCCCGGTCGCCGCGTCGATGAGCTGCACGGTCGCTCGCACCTGATTGCCGGCGCGCCTGATGCTGCCTTCGACGACGTAGTGCACGCCCAGATCCTTCGCCACCTCCTGCACCTTCACCGGCCGTCCCTTGTAGGTGAATGCGGAATTGCGGGCGATCACGAACAGGTCCGCGAACCGCGACAGCTCGGTGATCACGTCCTCGGTGATGCCGTCGGCGAAGAAGTCCTGCGAGGGATCGCCGCTG
>Ga0315550_1002015_pt1 | contig 12453 bp, 15 predicted proteins | sample SalMarSW160190MG_2_FD_203100 | JGI IMG/M metagenome (GOLD analysis project Ga0315550, IMG submission 203100) | Salt marsh sediment microbial communities from the Plum Island Ecosystem LTER, Massachusetts, United States - Salt Marsh Sediment SW1601-90 ... | reverse complement strand
CGTCCCGCTCTTGGGGTTGGGCATGAGGCCCTTCCTCCCCAGGATTTTACCCAGCTTGCCCACCTTGCCCATCATCTCCGGGATGGCGATGGCCGTATCGAAATCGAGCCAGCCGTCTTCTATCTTTTTAATCAGGTCGTCGCCGCCCACGTAGTCGGCGCCGGCGCCGGAGGCCACCCTTTCCGCCTCTCCCTGGGCGAAGACCAGGACGCGAACCTTTTTACCCAGCCCGTGGGGGAGCAGCGCCACTCCCCGCACCTGCTGCTGGGCGTTGCGCGGGTCGAGCCCCATGCGCAGGTGCAGCTCGATGGTCTCGTCGAACTTGGCCGGGGCCGCCTTCTTGACGAGCTCGATGGCCTCCTGCGGCTGGTAGTTCCTGTCCCTCTCGATGAGGGCGGCCGCTTCGTTATACTTCTTGCCGTGTTTTACCATGTTATTCCACCTTTATCCCCATGCTTCGGGCCGTACCTTCGACGATGCGCTCGGCGGCCTCGATGGTATTGGCGTTGAGGTCCTTGGCCTTGAGCTCGGCGATTTCACGCAGCTTCTGCCGCGTGAGCGTGCCGGCCTCTTCGTGGCTGGGCGTGCCGCTGGCCTTCTCCAGGCTCAGGGCCTTCTTGAGCAGGTCGGACGTCGGCGGGGTCTTGGTAATGAAGCTGAAAGACCGGTCTTCGTAGACGGTGATTTCCACCGGGACAATCGAGCCGCTCTGCGACGCGGTGCGCTCGTTATATTCCTTGCAGAAACCCATGATATTGAGCCCGTGCTGGCCCAGGGCGGGGCCCACCGGCGGGGCCGGGTTCGCCTGCCCGGCGGGTATCTGCAGCTTGATGATGGCTTTAACCTTTTTGGCCATTTTATCTCTCCGGAAACCTTACAGTTTGTCTATCTGCAAAAAGTCAAGCTCCACCGGCGTTTCCTGACCGAATAAGGAGAGAAGCACCTTGACTTTGCCTTTTTCCATGTTTATCTCGTCGACGACGCCGACGAAATCGATAAACGGGCCGTCGGTGACGCGCACGCTCTGGCCCTTGCGGAAGCCCACCTTGACCTTGGGGGCCTCGGCGGTCATCTGCTTGATAATCTCGCTTACCTCTTTTTCCCGGAGGGGGGTGGGCACGTTGCCGCTGCCCACGAAGCCGGTCACGCCCGGGGTATTGCGCACGATACTCCAGGTATTCTCGTCCATCTTCATCTGCACCAGCACGTAGCCGGGCAGTATCTTGCGGGTTACCGTGCGCCGCCGGCCGCCCCGTACTTCTATCTCGTCTTCGGTGGGTATCACCACGTCCAGGATTTTATCGCCGGAGTCCATGAACTGGACGCGCTGCTCCAGGTTCTTCTTGACCCGCTCTTCATGCCCGGAATAGGTATGAATCACGTACCACTTTTTATCGTTCTCCGCCACAAATAACCTCACTACGGGAATAACCGGGGAAACAACGGTTGACCGGCAATACGGACGACCTTGCTAACATCAAGCGGGGCCAGCCTTTATCCACCCACGAATATCTTGTTTACCAGCTGGGAGAAACCGTAATCCAGCGCCCCCAGGACGACGCCGGCGATGATGGTGACAATGAGCACCATCCCCGTCAGGTAAAGCACCTCCCGACGGGAGAGCCAGACGACCTTCTTCAGCTCGTTGACAATTTCGCCGATATAACGGAAGAGCCGAAAACCCCGGCGTTTCTTGGTGGTCGTCTGCTGTGTCATCGCTTTCCGTTACCCCACGCCCCGGTCGCGCCGGCTACTTGGCCTCCCGGTGCAGCCGGTGTGCCCGGCAGCGGGGGCAGTATTTATTGAGCTCCAGGCGCTGCGTGTCGTTCTTCCTGTTTTTCGTGGTCGTATAGTTGCGCTCCTTGCACTCGGTACAGGCAAGGTAGACCACACCCCTGGCTTCCGCTTTCTTGGCCATAGACTATTCCAGAATCTTGGTAAAGGTGCCGGCCCCTACCGTCCTGCCTCCTTCACGAATGGCGAATCGCAGACCTTCCTCCAGGGCCACCGGGTAGATGAGCTTGATTTTCATGTTGATGTTATCGCCGGGCATGACCATCTCCACGCCCTCCGGCAGCTCGATGGTGCCGGTGACATCGGTGGTGCGGATGTAGAACTGGGGCTTGTAGCCGTTGAAGAACGGGGTATGCCGGCCGCCTTCGTCTTTGGTCAGCACGTAAACCTGCCCCTCGGCATAGGTATGCGGTTTAATAGTGCCGGGGGCCGCCAGCACCTGGCCGCGCTCGATTTCGTCACGCTCCACGCCCCGCAACAGGGCGCCCACGGCGTCACCCGCCTCGGCCTGGTCCAGGATCTTGTGGAACATCTCCAGGCCGGTGATGACCACCTTACGCGGCTCGTGGTGCAGGCCGACGATTTCCACCTCGTCGCCGACCTTGACCGTGCCGCGCTCGACACGGCCGGTGGGGACGGTGCCCCGCCCCTTGATGGAAAAGACGTCCTCGACGTGCATCAGGAAGGGCATATCCTTGGGGCGCTCCGGCACCGGGATATAGGCGTCAACGGCGTCCATCAGCTTGAGTATCTGGCCGCACCACTGGCACTCGCGCTTGCCGCAGCCGCACTCCAGGGCCTTGAGGGCGCTCACCCTGACGACGGGAATCTCGTCACCGGGGAACTCGTACTTGCTCAGGAGCTCCCGCACCTCCACCTCCACCAGCTCCAGCAGCTCCTCGTCGTCCATCATATCCACCTTGTTGAGGGCGACGACGATATAAGGCACCTGCACCTGGCGCGCCAGCAGGACGTGCTCCCGGGTCTGCGGCATGGGGCCGTCCGGGGCACTCACCACCAGGATGGCACCATCCATCTGGGCGGCGCCGGTAATCATGTTTTTAATAAAGTCGGCATGGCCGGGGCAGTCGATGTGGGCGTAATGCCGTTTTTCCGTCTCGTATTCAATATGGGCAATGGCAATGGTCAGACCCCTGGCCTTCTCTTCCGGGGCATTATCGATACTCTCGAAGGCGCGGTACTCGTTACCAGCGATACCGGACTTGGAGAGAGTCAGCGTGATGGCCGCCGTCAGGGTCGTCTTGCCGTGGTCAACGTGACCGATGGTGCCCACGTTAACATGTGGTTTTGACCTGTCGAATTTCTGTTTTGCCATTTCAACCTCCCTTATTTCCGAGCCCACAATCAGATTCGAACTGATGACCCCGTTCTTACCAAGAACGTGCTCTACCAACTGAGCTATGTGGGCATCGGTATCATTATACCGATTTTTATGACTATTTGTCTATAGTATTATATTATATTTGAAACGGCAACATGGTGGAGGGGGCAGGATTCGAACCTGCGTAGCCCTTAGGGCGGCAGATTTACAGTCTGCTCCGATTAACCACTCCGGCACCCCTCCGGCAGGAACCGCTACTTCAAACCCAGCCCGAGGAGGGATTCGAACCCATCAGCCTACCGATTACAAGTCGGTTGCGCTACCATTGCGCCACTCGGGCATCATCCTTTACCCCTGTAAAAACAAAAAGGGCAACTTAACAATTATAAGAACGGCCAGGCTAAAAGTCAAGCTGAGTACGCTTACGAGACCGTTTAGAAATCGCTCATGGTGAGCCTGTATCTTTGCCGCTCATGGTGAGCCTGTCGAACCATGAGGCTCGCCCTTCGACCGGCTCAGGGCGAGCGCCGGGCAGATTCTCTAGCGGTAGATAATGCCGCGCAGCCGGCGGCGGAAGAAATAGCCGGCGATGAGCCCGACCGCCAGCCCGCCGATATGGGCCTGCCAGGCTATATCCGGGAAAAGACCCGGTATTGACCAGAGGACGAAAAATACCAGCACCACCACCCAGAGCGGCATGGGAAAGAAAAACCACAGCAGCACCCTCACCCGCGGCACCAGCACCACCAGCGCCCCGGCGATGGCGTAGACGGCCCCGGAGGCCCCTACCGCAATAGACAGAGAGTCGCCCAGCAGGAGGTAGAGGGCGTTGCCGGCGAGCCCGCCGATGAAATAGACGAGGAGAAACCGGCCGCTGCCCACCAGCCGCGACAGGAACGAGCCGAAGAAGAAGAGAATGAGCATGTTGCCTAAGATGTGCAAGAAGCCGGCATGGATGAACATGCTGGTGAATATCGTCCAGGGGCGCTCGGTGAAATAGTACGGTATCAGGCCCAGGTAGTAGGTAAAGCGGTCGCCGAGGATCTCGCCGGCCCCCCAGGGGTAGCGCCCCTCGCCGGAGACGAGCACGGCGATATAGAGCATGATATTGGCGATGATTATCGCCAGAACCGGGCTGAGACCGAACCCGCTTGATATCCGGTACCGCTGGGGCTCCTGTGCCGGCGGGCGCCTCATATAGTCACGGTCGTTTAACGGCAATCGCTTAAATCCTTATACAGATACGTTTCTCCCTATTCATTATAACATCTTGAGCCCCCGGTTGCAGCCCGGCCAATCTTGACTTGAAGCCGGGAAAAGGCGATAATACTGAGGAATCCGTTTGGCGTTCCCGAGTAGCTCAGTCGGTAGAGCGGGCGGCTGTTAACCGCTTGGTCGTTGGTTCGAGTCCAACCTCGGGAGCCAGCTTTTCATTGAGCCCTCAGCGATTCATCCCGCCGGAACTGGAATGATGATATCCGCACCAGAGAGTACACGCTACCGGTGGTATATCCTGCTCCTGGCCATGGCCACCTTCGGCTCCATTGCCGGGGCGGCCCGTCTCTGCATGCCGGTGCTTTTCCCGGAAATCTCCACCGAGCTGGGGCTGAGCATGGTGGCCATCGGCACGATATGGGGCATGGACCCCCTGGCCGGGATATTCCTGGGGCTGGTGGGGGGCCTCCTGGCCGACCGCTTCGGGGTGAAGCGCATGCTGACGGTGGTCTGCATACTGTCCGGCATTTTCGGGGCACTACGTGGCTTCTCGGTGGACTTCCTCAGCATGGCGGCGTTCATGTTTCTCTTCGGCCTGATGGCGGCGGCGACGCCGAGTATCGTCCCCAAGGTTACCGCCGTGTGGTTCGCCGGCAAGCGGCTGAGCCTGACCAACGGCATGCTGAACGTGGCCTGGTCCATCGGCTCGGTGATTGCCACCCTGTCCAGCGCCACGCTGCTCTCCCCGCTGCTGGGCGGCTGGCGCGGCGTGCTCTTTTTCTTCGGCGCGCCCCCGGTAATACTGGGGCTGCTCTGGTGGTTGACGGGCCGCGAGCCGCGGCACGACGACGCCGCCAATGCGCCGATGACCGGGGAGCCGCTCAAAAAGTCGCTGGCCCACGTCATCCGCATCCGGGACGTGTGGTTGATGGGGGTTATCCTGCTCACCTACTGGGGCGCCAACATGGGGTTCGGGGGATACCTGCCGACCTATCTTCGCGACATCGGGTGGGATACCGTGGCGGCCGACAGCGCCATGACGATATTCAGCGGCATCGGGGTCATCGGGGTGATACCCATGGTGCTGTATTCCGATAAGATAGGCTCGCGGCGGGCGGTGATGTTCGTCGCCATCCTCCTCCTGGGGCTGAGCATCGGGCTGATACCATTCGTCGGCACCACCGGCGTCTGGGTGCTGCTGCTCATGGGCGGGCTGCTGCGTTCCGGCGTGGCGGCGCTGGCCAACACGCTTGTCTTCGAGATGAAAGGGGTGGGCGGCACCTACGGGGGGACGGCTATCGGCCTGACGAATACCCTGGGGATGGTGGGGGCCTTCGTCTCGCCGCCCCTGGGCAACAGCCTTACCGCCTTTAGCGGCGATACGCCCCTGTTCTTCTGGGGGCTACTTTCGGTCGCGGCCCTGCCGCTGCTCTTCGTGGTCAAAGAGACCGGCTCCCGGCCCCAGGTTACCACTCCTGCCTAAGCTTCTCCACCATGCCCCTAGCGGGTATGCGTGCCGTAGGCGATATGAGTTGCCGGTATATCCTCCGGATACTTGAATCCACTGGCGGCTATTTTCACCATCTGTCTCCCCAGGTCGAGCGAGGCCTGCATACACTTCGGCAGCTCTTTCACCTCACCCTTGCCGCCGCCGTAAGCGGCCACGAAGCTGGCCGGGAGCATCTGGCGGGTTACCATGTAGAAATAGAGCTCTTTCACGGCGTCCACCAGCCCCAGCGAGCCCCCCACCACCACGATGCCCCCCACCTTGTTGGCCAGCCGCCTCCCGGGCTGGTTGAGGACGATGGAGCGGTCGATGACCGTCTTGCCCTGGGCCGTCATGGCGTAAAAATACACCGGCGTCCCGAAGAGGATACCGTCGGCGGCCAGCATCTTGTCGTAGAGACCCTGCATATCGTCCTGGATATGGCACTTGCCGGTATGCCAGCAGGCCATGCAGCCGTCGCAGGACTTGATATCGTGTTCCACCACCCGGTAGAGCTCCGTGGTCGCTCCCTCCTGGGCGGCGCCGGCCAGCGCCTGATTGAGCAGGATTTCCGTATTGCCCTCCTTGCGCGGGCTGAACGAAAGGGCCAGGATTTTCACGGGTTACCTCCTTTGAAAGACAGGTCGTTACGGCTGCATTATAGCATCCGGGGGCGGGGTGAGGAAAACGGTTCCCCCGTACGATGACACCGGATATCATTGACAAATAGGATAATATCAAATAGACTGCAGATACTTCTCAAAGGAGGGTAGGCAGATGAGCAAAGGAAGGATAGCACTCACCCTGGGGGTTATCGGTATTATCATATCCGGTCTGCTGCTGGCGGGAGGCTGCACCGGCATCAGCGGCGGCCCTGCCGGCAATTTCAAAGACCTGACCAGCCTGGCCAAGATGGCGCCGGCCGAGGCGACGATGATGGTCTATGCGGATATGAAGACCCTCATGGAAGATACCGACCTGGACGAAATGTACCAAGACATGGAAGACGAGCTCTCCGACGCCGGCGAGCTGGGCATCGAGCCCGGCAGCGTCAAGCACTTCGGCATCATCATGATAGACTACGAGGAGGTCACGGCCATCGGTGCCGACCTCGACCTCGACCTCATCTACACTAAGCTGGCCGAAGAAGACAGCGAGCGAGCCGATTACCTGGATATGGAGGTCTGGCTGGACGGCTATGACCAGGCCATGGCGATACTGGGCGATACCCTGCTGATGGGCTCGGAAAGCAACGTTAAGGCCTGCTTGAGCGCTATAGATAGCGGCGAGACGGCCTACGAAAGCAACCAGGATATGCGGGACGTCCTCGGCAGGATGTCCGACGGCATCATGACGATGGTTATGCCCGGCGACCAGTTCTATCCCGGGTCTCTCTACGCGGGCATCACCGTCGAGAAGATAAGCACCGATAACATGAAGATGCGGGGCCTGATGAAGTTCGCGGACGAGGAGGATGCGGCGGACGTTGAGGAAGAAATTAACGCCAGCATGGACGATACGGATATGTTTAATATGTCAGTCTCGCGGAGCGGGATCTTCGTCGAGTTCTCCGCGGACATCGATATCGACGAGGGGTTTTTCCCCTGGTAAAGGCGATATACCGGGCTTACTTACCGGCAGGATAGGCCCGGCCGTCCTTTAGCTCCACATAGCCGACGGTGGCCATCTCGTCCAGCATCAGCTCGACGAGGGCGGGGTTCAGCTTGGGGTAGACGGTATCCCGCTCGAAGTCGTCGTACTTGCCGATTATCTCGGCCACCGTCAGGCCCGGCTCCGCCTTGATTTTATCCAGGATACTCATCTGGCGGCGGTACTCGCCGAGGAAGTAGCCGCCGGTGGCCAGGTCGACCGGCTCCAGCTGAAAAACGGCCGAGGTGCGGGCGTCCTCGCAGACGCAGGCCCACCCCTGGCCGAGCCGTGGGAAAATTACCCCGTCCATCGCCTGGGGCGTCTCCGACATGCGGAAGCCGATGCCGTCGTACTTTTTCATGGCCGGGTCTTTAACGCTGTGGCCGCCGTGATAGCGGTACATGATGCGGTCGAAGTGCTTGTTGCCGCTGTTGAGCATCACCTCTATCTTGGGCATCATCGTATTGAGCAGGCCCGGGCAGACCCTGCCCTCGAACCTCTCGCCGTCGTAGGTAATTTCGTCGCCTATTTTGTAGCCGAAGTGGCAGGGGAACTTCTCCTCGTCCCCCAGATAGGCAATCAGCCTGGCTCGCACTTTGAATGGCATACCCGGTTACCTCCTCTAATATAGCGCTGGCGCCACAAGGGGCTAGAACTCGATTTCGCTGAGGTCGGGGCTGATGATGAGCTTGGGCTCGGTGACCGACTGGATATCCTCCGGCGTGAGGCCGGCGAACAGCTCCTTGAGCACCATCCCCTTGGGGGTAATTTCTATTACCGCCAGGTCGGTGAAGAGCATGCTCACCATGCCCATGGCCGTGGCCGGATACGATAGCTCCTTGACGATTTTATACTGGCCGTCCCGGGTGGTGTGCTCCATGGCGATGTAGAGCTTCCTGGCGCCGGCGCATAAATCCATCGAGCCGCCGATGTTGCCCACGAAGAGGCCCCGCGCCGGGTTCGACCAGCCGGCGTAATCGCCGCGGGCGTTGATTTGCAACGCCCCCATGACGGCCACGTCGATGTGACCGCCGCGTATCATCCCGAAGGACTCGGCGATATCGAAATAGGAAGTGCCCGGCAGGGCCGTCACCGGCTGGCAGCTGGCGTTAATCAGGTCCTGGTCAATGTCGTCGCCGCTGGCCAGCGGCCCGGTCTTGAGCATGCCTATCTCCGATTGTAGCGTTATGTCACGTCCCTCAATCCAGTCCGAGATGAGGGTCGGTATGCCAATGCCCAGATTGACATAGGTGCCGTCTTCCAGCTCCTTGGCCACCCGCAGCGCGATTAGCTCCCTGGATAGCCCCTTGAGCTTCACCTTTTCAGACATTCTTGTATCCTTCCTTCTAGTCTATGGTAATGGCAAACTGGGGCCGCGGCACCTCAATTATGCGGTGCACGTATATACCGGCGGTATGCACGTCTTCGCCTTCCAGTTCCCCGGTCTCGACCAGGCTCTCCACCTCGGCGATGGTAATCCTGGCCGCCGTGGCCATAACGTGGTTAAAGTTCCGGGCCGTCTTGGCGTAGCGGAGGTTGCCTTCGTGGTCGCCGACATAGGCGTGGACGAAGGCATAGTCCGGCTTCAGGGCGTACTCCAGGACGTACTCCTCGCCGTCGATGACCCTGGTCTCCTTGGGCGCCCGGTTGGCCTCGATATTGGTGACAATGCCCTCCTCTATTACCGAGCCGACACCGGTGGGGGTGTAAAAGGCCGGGATGCCGGCGCCGCCGGCGCGGTATTTCTCGGCCATGGTGCCCATGGGGTAGACCTCGAACTCGATTTCACCGGCCCGGACGGCCTGCTCGAAGGGGTCCTGCATCCCCTTGCTGGCCGAGCGGAAAAGGCCGTAGGAATCGATGACCTTCTTCAGCTGGCCGTTCTGTACCAGCGTCCTCAGTTCATCGGCGGCACCGAGCAGCGGGCCGCAGCCGCAGGTAAGCGTGAGGTCCTTGGTGCCTTTGCGGATGATGGCCTGCAGCAGGTCGCGGGGGACGCCGCAGGCGAAAAAACCGGGGATGGCAATCATGGCACCGTCGGCGATATCGGCTATCGCCTCGTCGATGCCGGGGTAGACTTTATCCAATCTTTAGCTCCTCCTGGTTCTAGGCTTTGGGGCGGATTTCGTAACCGATGCGTTTCAGGGCGTCTTCCAGGGCAATCTCCATGCAGCTGAAGGACCTCACCGAGCCCAGGTCGGCCATGAGCGGCTCCAGCGCCCGGGCCAGGGTGGTCTGCATATCGGCGACGATACATTCAGCCCCGAGCAGCCGGACGGTGCGTATCACCTTGGCCAGCTGGATGGCGACCTCGTTCTCGTCGACGATAGTCGCCGAGAGGTCGAGGAGGATGACCCTCGTCTTGGCCTTCTCGACGTGGTTGAGCAGGTTGACGGTGATGTCCTCGAAGCGCTCCACGTCGAGGTGCCCGACGATAACCATCACCGAGAGCCCCGGATAAAGCTCGAAGACGGGGGCGGCCAGCGCCTTCCACTTGTCCAGCTTGACCTCCAGCTCGTCGACGCGGGCCTTGACCTCGGCCTCGGCGCCGCCCCAGGGGCGGTACTTGGCGAAATAGCCCACGCCGCCGATGTACTTGCCGTTGGAGTCGTAGAGGTGCGAGGCCGAGACGCGCACCGGGATTATCTTGCCGCTCTTCGTCCTGGTCTTGGTATCCATGTCGTGAATGGTACCGCCGGCCTCGTAAATCTTGCGGTTGGCTTCCCGGGCGGCTTCGATACTCTCGTAGACCTCGACGATGCTCTCGCCGATGAGCTCGTTCATGTTGCGCTCGGTCAGCTTACAGGCTTCCTTGTTGGCGAACTTGATGATTCCTTCGGCGTTGATGGCGAGAATGGCATCGGGGCAGCCGTTGAGCAGCGCCTCGAGATGCCCGCCGCGCGGGGTGGTCGCTTGTTTATCCATTAGCTCTACCTCCTATTATACCAGACGCTATCTCCCGAAACCTGTATCCCAGGATATAGTCCTTAATACCTAAGTATATAGCATTTGAAAAGGCGATTGTCAAAACGGCCGGCGGGATAGCCCTACCCGACCGATTGTAAAAATAGCCCCCATCTCCTATTATAGAAATAGCAATACCCGTCATGACGAATCAAAACGATCAGGCCGAGACGATTACCTTCCTGGGGACGGCCGGCGCCCGCTTCATGGTAAGCCGGCAGCTGGCGGCCTCCGGCGGCATCTGGCTGAACCTGGCCGGCACGCAGCTCCTCCTCGACCCCGGCCCGGGGAGCATCGTCCAGTCCACCAAGCGCAAGCTCAACGCCGAGCGGCTCAGCGCCATCATCCTCTCCCACCGCCACCTCGACCACGCCGCCGACGCCAACGTCATGATTGAGGCCATGACCAACGGCGGCTTCAACCGGCACGGCACGCTTTACGCCCCCGCCGACGCCCTGGAGACCGAGCCGGTTATCTTCTCCTACCTGAGGGATTTCGTGGCGGAAGTCGTCACGTTGCGGGCGGAGACCACCTATCCCGTGGGCGATATTACCTTCACCACCTCGGTGCGCCACGACCACCCGGTGGAGACCTACGGCATGGTCTTTCGTACGCCGGGGCACAGCTTCGCCTATATCGCCGACAGCCGCTACTTCCCGGGGCTGGCGGCCAGCTACGACGCCGAGCTGCTCATCATCAACGCCGTGCTCACCGAGCCCCGGCCCCCCATCGCCCACCTCTCCCTGCCCGACGCCGAGCGGCTGATTACGGAGATAAGGCCCAAGGTGGCCATCCTGAGCCACTTCGGGATGCACGTCTGGCAGGCCCGGCCGTGGCTCCTTGCCGAGGCGATGAGCCAGCGCACCGGCATCCGGGTCGTCGCCGCCAGGGACGGCATGAAGTTCGACCTGGCCAGCCTGGACGCCGACCGGACGGAACAGAGGGTTGAGGGGAATGGATAGCGAGAGATTCGCCAGGCTCGTGACCGAGGCCATTGAGAGGCTGCCCGAGGAAATCCGGGAGAGACTGGAGAACATCGACATCGTGGTGGCCGACCGTCCTACGTCGCAGCAGCTGAGCGACCTGGGTGAAGACCGCGGCGGTACGCTGCTGGGGCTTTACGAAGGCGTGCCCCTGACCGAGCGCACCCACGGCTACGGGTTCGTCATGCCGGACAAGATAACCATCTTCCAGGGGCCCATCGAGGCCATGTGCCACAGCGACCGGCAGATTGTCGCCGAGGTGCGGCGCGTCGTCCGGCACGAAATAGCCCACCACTTCGGCATCAGCGACGACCACCTGCGCGACATCAATCGCTACTAGCCGCCCCACCCCCCGGTACTATTTAACCCGGTACGTTCGCGCCAGCCCCAGGCGGCCAAAACCGGCTGTTTCCGCTATATAATTTTAGGTAGTAACCGAACCGGCGAGGTTGACCGTGAAACGAAGATTATTCAAACTGGTATTGATATTCTGTATCTTCCTGACGGCGCTGGTGAGCGGCGGCGCCGCCCTGGCCGCCGACGGAGACCTCCCCGACCCCGGCATTACCCCGGACAGCCCCTTCTACTTCCTGGACACCTTCGGCAAGACCCTCGGCATGTTCTTCACCTTCGGGGCCGAGGCCAAGGCGGGCAAGGCCCTGGAGTACGCCGGGGAGCGCCTGTCCGAGCTGCGGGCCATGGCCGAGCGGAACCGCTTTCGGGAGATGGAGCGGGCCGCCGATGATTACGAGAATTACATGAACATGGTCGGCGAGAGGCTGGCCGAGGCCGGGCAGGACGGCAGCGCCCCGGCCATTACCGAGGCGGTGGCCTCGGCTGCCGCCAGGCACATGGAGATTCTGGACACTATCAGCGACGCCACCACCGCCGAGAGCGCCCCCGCCCTGGTGCGGGCCCGCACGGCCTCCCAGAACGGGCAGGTGAACGCCCTGCGCGCTCTGGGCGAGTCCCAGCCGGACAAGGCCCTGGCCATCGTCGTGGCGACCATCGAGGGGCGG
>Ga0315550_1002014_pt1 | contig 12459 bp, 13 predicted proteins | sample SalMarSW160190MG_2_FD_203100 | JGI IMG/M metagenome (GOLD analysis project Ga0315550, IMG submission 203100) | Salt marsh sediment microbial communities from the Plum Island Ecosystem LTER, Massachusetts, United States - Salt Marsh Sediment SW1601-90 ... | reverse complement strand
GATAGCCTATCATAGAGTCCACGGTATTGACCACCCGGTAGGCAATAGCCCCCGGCAGACCGAAAAGCAGGAAATAGAACAGTGGGGCCACCACGCTGTCGCCGGCGCCCTCCGCCACCGATTCCACCGCCGCGGATACCAGCAGAGGTTCGGGCAGGTCTTTAGTATCCCTGCTTACCAGCGCCCGCAGTTCATGGCGTGTTTCTTTTAGCTTGTTGTCCTGTAGAAGTTTCCTTACTTTCAGCGCGGTGCGCCGCAGTCCCTTGATGGAAAAGGTGCTTTTAAGTATCAACGCTCCCAGGATTATGGCGGCTACCAGGCTGATATGCCCGATATACAGGAAGATAAAATAGATAGGAAGGACGAAGAGCACCAGAGTGAAAAGGGTCAGGCATGCTCCGTAAACAAACCGGGCGGTGGGTTTGAGCTTCATCCCGCCTTTTTCCAGAAATGAAATGACCCTGCCCATCCAGGCTACCGGATGAACGGCATCCGGCGGGTCGCCCAGCGCCAGGTCGATGGCTAAGGCCAGGACTATTATAATAATATCCATAATTATGTTCCGGCAGTCTTATTCAGGTGCGCGCCCAGCAGCACGGTGGGGAGGCCGTTGACGGGATGGGTATAAACGCAGTTCTCGGCCCCGTAGACCTCCTTGATATTGCTGTCTGTAATAACCTCTCGCGGCGTTCCCTCGGCATGGATACGCCTCTCGTTAATCAGCAGCAGGCGGTCGCAGTACTGTGCCGCCAGGTTCAGGTCGTGGACGGCGGCCAGCACCGCCAGGTTACTCCGCGTGCAGAGATTTTTTATAAGGTCGAGTATTTCAACCTGCCGGCCGATATCCAGGTTGGCCGTCGGCTCGTCCAGGAGGATTGCCTTGGTTTCCTGTACCAGTACGCGGGCAATCAGCAGGCACTGAATTTCGCCGCCGGAGAGCTCGTTCACGTACCGGTTTGCCAGTTCGGCGGTGCCTGTCTTTTCCATGGCCTCCCGGGCGATTTTCCAGTCATGCTTGCTCTCGGACTGGAACAGGCCCAGGTGCGGATTCCTGCCCATGAGCACTATCTCGAAGGCGGTAAAGGTGCTGGGCAGCAGCGGCAGCTGGGGAACTACACCTACCATGCAGGCCAGTTCACGCCTCGGTATCCGGGTAATGGCTCTCTGGTCTACGGTTATCTTGCCGGACTCGGGGCTGATGACGTGGCTTAACGCCTTGATAATGGTCGATTTTCCGGAACCGTTGGGGCCGATGAGCCCCACCATCTCCCCCGGTGATACTTTGAGGGTTATATCCTCCAGTACCGGGTGGTGGTCATAGCCCAGTGTTACTTGCTGCATTTCCAGTTCTATCATATTAGCCTCGAAAAGCTGCCCGGCGGGTGTTTTTCTCCCTCACCCCCCTGTGTCCCCCGCTCCTTTAAAGGAGAGGGGGAAGAATCTTTATAAGAGGGGCTTTGCCCCTCTTGGACTCCCCCTATTTTATATTTTAGAAAATCGCCTTTTTACGCCGCCGCAGCAGGTAGAGGAAGAAAGGGGCGCCGCAGATTGCCGTAATCACGCCGATTGGTATCTCCGCGGGGGACAGGATAGTGCGCGCCACGAGGTCGGTGAGAATCATGAAAATTGCCCCGGTCAGCACCGACAGCGGCAGCAGAAAACGGTGGTCGGCTCCCCATACCAGTCGGACGGCATGGGGGATAATAATGCCGACGAACCCTATCGTACCCACGAAGGAAACGCTGGCGGCTGTAATCAGCGTAGCCGCCGCCAGCAGGAATAGCTTTAACTTTTCCACATTCACGCCCAACTGCTGCGCCTGTTCCTCGTCGAGCTGCATGACGTTGAGCAGGCGGGCGAATATAATGATGACCGCCGTCCCCACGGCCACATAGGGCAGGACGATTTTTATTTCCGACCACTGGCTTAGCGCGAAGCTGCCCATCAGCCAGAAGATAATGCCGTGCATCTTCTCCCCGCTGGAGATGATGAGATAGGAGACAATAGACCCCAGTAAAGCGCTCAACGCCACACCGGCCAGAATCAGCGTGGTTACCGGCAGGGTCTTGCCCACCCGCGCCAGCAGGTAAACGGTGGCGGTGGCAAGCAGCGCCCCGATGAAAGCGAGCAGGGGAATAAGTCCGAACCCCGAAATATCCCAGGCAACCGGCAGCAGGAAGCCGGCGACAGCCCCCAGCGAAGCGCCCTGGGCCACTCCGATGAGATAGGGGTCGGCGAGGGGATTGCGGAAGAGACCCTGGTAGGTGGCTCCGGCGGTGGCCAGGGCGGCGCCGACAAGTCCGGCCAGGATGACGCGGGGCAGGCGTATGTCCAGGACGATGGTGGCGATGACGTTCTGCCAGGTCTGGTCGATGTCCAGGAACGGCAGCCTGTCCAGCAGTATATTGAAGGTGGTCGAGAACGGGATGTGAACGCTGCCGATACTCGTCGCCAGCGCGATAACCGCTATCAGCCCGGCGGAAAGCCCCAGGAGGCTCAATATACGCGTGTGCCTCCCCGAGAGGTAAGTACCCGCCGGGGTCCTGGTTAAAGACGGATTAGAAGACATATATCAGTAAATCCTTATTATCTCGTATTTCAGGTCCTCGCTCCCCGTTAAATAAGACACGTCCTGGAGGTGTTTCCTGGCCAGGCTGGCGGCGTTTTCTATTTCGCCGGGAGCCGGCCGACGCCAGGGATTGTCGCCGGTGGGAATATAGGCGTCGATTCTATGGGGTATGCTCTTGTCCACTCCGGCGATGAATTCGGCAATCCTCTCCGTTTCCAGGCCGTCGATATACTCCGGGATAAAAATACTCTCGGTCCTAAGCCTGATACCCGATTTATAAAGTGTCGCGAAGTTCTTCAGCGCTTTTTTATTGGACGCTCCGGTGTAGTCCCGGTGAATGTTATCTGTAAGGGCTTTGATGCTGAAGACGACCTCGTCGATGTTGGAGAGGTCCGGGATGTGAAAGCCATTGGTTAAAAGTACGTTATAGCTGGAAAACTCCCGGTGCAGCGCCTCGGTAAGCTGCGGCAACCGGGGGTCGAGGGCAGGCTCGGCCCCCATGAAAATTACCTTGCTGACCTCCAGCTTGCTTAATATCTGTATGACTTCCTCCATATCCAGGAATTTATCCGGGGTTTGGCCGACCTTGCTTTGCTGCTGACGTATTCTGTCTTTTGTTTCCGTCAAATGACAATCGTATATCTCCCGTTTCAGCAGGCAGGCCCGGCAGTTTAAATTGCATCCCCAGAAGTGCAGCTGGGCTGTTTTCATACCGGGACCGTAGGTTATATGGTAAACATTCACGATTACTCCTTAAATAATTCGGGATGTATAAATCCGGCAAACAGCTCCAGGGCCTCGGTAATACGCGGTCCGGGGCGGCCAACCAGGTCGACATTTATCCCGTAGATTCTGTTATTGATACGGGCGTCGGTGCTTCCCAGCCTCTCTTCCGTGGTAATGAATTGCAGGGGCAGGTCCTCCCCCGTTCCCATGCCGACTCCGGCAATCATTACCTGGGGATTGGCGGCGATAATAGCTTCCAGGCTGATGGTGGTATATCCTTCGAGGTCGCCGGCCATGTTAATCCCCCCGGCCGTGCGTATAAGCTCGTCGTGCAGGGTCATCGCGCCGGCTGCCATCAGGGGGTCGTGCCAGACGATATAAAGAACCCGCGGCTTCTCCGCCCCGGTCAGGCCGGCTGTCTTATCGGTCACGGCTTCGGTCCGACTCCTCATGCCGGCTGTCAGGTCGGCGGCTTTCTCTACGGCTCCGGTGACTTTTCCTATTAAAGTTATCGACTCGATTACCCCGTCGATTGTCTTGGGGTTCACCGCCACTACGGTCAGGCCTCTAGCTGCAAGCTGGGGGATAACTTCGGCTTCGTGAATATTCGTGGCCAGTACCAGGTCCGGGTCCATCGCCACCACTTCCTCGATGTTAGGGGTGCTGAATCCGCCCATACTTGGTTTCTCTTCAGCTTCCGGGGGATAATTACAGTAATCGGTTACTCCTACCAGGCGGTCGCTCAATCCGAGCGCGTAGATGGTCTCGGTATGGCTCGGCGCCAGGGAGATGATTCTCTGCGGATGGGCGGTCTTGAGCGCCACCGTTCTCCCCAGCTGGTCGGTGATGAGGACAGGCGTCTGCGGCAGGTCTTCAGACGTTAGCGTGCAGGACACCGTGAGGCCCGTGAAAAGGGCGGCAACCAGGAAAATCACGCTGAATTTTATAAGCGTACCCTTCATCTCTCCTCCTTGTAACTTATAAAAAAATAAACCCCTCGGCTCCAGCCGAGGGGTAAAAAGACTTAATAAAAAGTCCTACCACTCCCCGCGGAGTGCCGTAGGCAATTCAGAGGCTGGCGTTCTGGCTGATGACGGTTTACCCGTCAATCACAGTGGCGCGGCCGCGTCGGAATCTCACCGACTTGCTTTCCAGTTAGGCCCTCGCTCGCGCTTGGGTGCCCCTGTTTGTGCATTCAATTGCGCTATGAGTATACAGTAGGGGGGATAAAAAATCAAGCCGTGGCGGGTGGGGAAATGTTAATGGATTATTTGTTTGGAGCGTCTCAACTTGGCCCGAATACGGGCTACGAACGCCCGCATACCGAAAGGCTTGCGGATAAAATCATCGGCGCCCAGAGATAAAGCTTTACGCAGCAGTTCCGTTTCGTATGCCGTGGCAAGCATGATGATGGGAACATCGGAATGCTTACGCAGATGGTCAAGGGTCTGAAAGTTGTCATTGTCCGGCGTGGTTGTATCCAGAATAACCAGGTCCGGCGATATTTTGTCCAGCATGTCCACCGCCGAATCACCATCGGCCACGATAACGGTATCGAAGCCTTCCATGTCCAGGGTGTGATTTAGCAGCTTTAACATATCCTGGCCATTATCCACTAACATGATACGTTGACGCTCATTCATACTCGGGATTTCTCACCTTACGTTTATTGAAATGGGCATATTTTCTTAGTTTTGTGAACCTGCGGGAAGCTCCGCCTTCCATATCGGAACGATAATCGTTTTGTTGACGGTTCTTATTACATGCCTGCCTCCTCCCGTATTGCAGGGGAAGGTCACGTCATACGGAATCGGCATATTCCTGGACGGCGTTAAGTCGTTCTGAAAAGCGTCATGGGTATGCCGGAATGCTCTCATATCTTCGAGATGCCGCTGAAAAGACTTGGCGTTGTTCCAGACAAGTATCATCTATATTCCTCCATGCCCGACACTGTTAACGATACTCAAAATAACTCACAAATATATCAAAATAAAGCGCTCAAGCGTTACAAAATAATCACGATAAGTCATTTATACCTGCTCCACCGTAAGATAAAACTGTGGAGAGATGTTATCTCCGCCGGTAGCGGCGTTTATGCAGTAGTAACAGCCGGAGTCTATGGCGATTTTATAACGTGCGTAGCCCGGCAGCGTGATATTCACGGGGCTGTTATGGAGTGTAAGGTAAGTATCTGCGGGTAAGTGGCCGTCTCGCAATGACGTCTTGCTCCACCGGCCGTTTTCGTCCTCGCAATATACGGCTACTTTAAGATTGAGATATCTAAGGTATGTTATAAGTACGTCGGCATTGGTGATATACAGGCTGATTAATATATCACCGGAACTGTCGGTGGCGTCTACGTAAAAAAGGTCGCCGGGGGTGACGCCGCCGATGGCGTTACCGAATATGGTTATTTCCGGTGTCGCCGGCGATTCGGCAGCTTCTACCTGAATATCAGTCTGCCCGCTGTCGCCGGCGCTTTCGCCGTAGGCGAGTGATGTCAGCTGGGGACCCAGGAACAGCAGTACAGCTAATACCAGCGTGAACTTTAAGACTTTCCACACATTTGCCGCTCTCCGTAGGCGGTATATCAAGTGTACGGAGCGCGGGTCACGTCGGTATCACAATTTAATGGCGAATCCTAACAGAATAATCAAACGCGGCTAGTAAATAGTACTGGTACCCTGTTCGTCACGGGCGAGCCGGAGCGGTCACGATTGGCGGCGGCCGTCTGACTATTAAGGCTTTGATATGATGTAGCCTATGCCGGGTCTGGTCATGATATATGCGGGGTTTTTAGCATCGTCCCCCAGCTTCTTCCTTAACCGGGCGACGTTCACCTGAAGGAGATGAGGAGCGCCGATATATTCTTCACCCCAGACCTTATTCAGGAGCTGGTCGGGCGTGACGACGCGGCCGGCGTTCTGGCAGATATAAGATAGCAGTTTGTACTCCGTGGAGGTTAATTTTAGCTCCTTGTTGTTCACCGTGACCCGGCGTGAAGCAAAATCTAATACCAGGTCCCTGTAGTGGAATATGGCCTCGTGCGGCTTTTCGTTATTTCCGATACGCCGCAGCACTGCCCGGACTCTTGCCGCCAGTTCGCTCGCGGAGAAAGGCTTGGTTATATAGTCGTCAGCGCCGATATCCAACCCCTCCACCTTCTCCTTATCATCGCCCTTGGCGGTAACCATTATTATAGGTACCTGGGAAAATTCCCTAAGACGCTGGCATACGGCATATCCGTCCATGTCCGGCATCATGATATCGAGTAAAACCAGGTCCGGCGTCTCTTTATCGAAAGATTTAAGAGCCGAGTCTCCGTTATTTGCTATAAGTACCTGGAAGCTCTCCAGTTCCAATATGCGTTTCATCATACGCAGCATGCGGATATCATCATCAACCACCAGAACCAGAGTTTTCTTTGGGAACATAGCTTTACCTCACTTCCCGGTGAATGATATTATATTCTGCAACAAGAGTTTTTTCCAGCGTACACCCTTGTTTTTACCATAATTATTGTCCTTTTCCCGCACCGGCTAATGGGAGAGCAAACTGGATGGTGCTCCCTTTGCCCACGGTACTCTCCGCCCAGATTCGGCCGCCGTGTGCCTCCACCAGTCCCCGGCATATATACAGCCCCAGCCCTATCCCGTCCCGACCCGGGGATAACCTCTGTTCTATTCTGTACATCCGGTCGAATATGCTGGTCAGTTCCCCGGCGGGTATCCCCGCGCCCTGGTCGTTAATACTGATAAGCACTTCGCGGCCAGCTTTTTTCGCTGATATCAGCACCTTCGTTCCCTGCGGTGAGTACTTTACAGCATTATCAACGAGGTTATCCAGCACCTGCCGGATTCGCTTGCTGTCTATGTTTACCCTGGGTAATCCGACTGTAGACTCCGTAATAATCTGGTGGTGATTAGCCCTGACATTCGCTTCGGTAGCCACTTTCTTGATAAGTAAATTAATATCGGTAGCAGACCTTTCCAGTTTGAGCAGTCCCGCCTCCATGCGTGAGGTGTCCAGCAGGTTATCGACGAGTTTGGCCAGCCTGTCCGTCGAGTTGTCTATGGATGCAAGGTAGTCTTTTATTTCATCAGAAGAGAGCCTGGTATAGTAATCAAGTATCATGGTAGAGTAGCCTTTTATCGTCGCCAGGGGGGTACGCAGCTCGTGCGATACCGTCGCCAGCAGGTTGCTTTTCATTTTGCTAAGTTCTTCGTATTCGGTTATTTTTCTCTCGAGATATTTACGTTCGGTGATATCCATGAGATTGCCGAGTATCGCGTCTCTGCCCTCGTAGTGGATGGGGGTGACAGTCTGCATAACCCATTTTATTCTTCCCGTCTTGGTGAGAATGCGGTATTCGCACGGGTAGGGATTTTTCTCCTGGATTGTGAACACCGTGCTGGACCTGACCACGTCGCTATCTTCGACGGCGATGAGACTAAGCAGCTCCCGGCCGGCTAGTTCTTTCTTGCTGTAGCCGGTTATTTTCTGAAATTGCGGATTGGTGTATTGCAGCCTGTCGTCCTGCATGATATATATACCCAGCGGTGACCCGTGGGAGACCGTTTGGAGTATCTCCTGGGACTGTTTTTGCTCGGTAATATCGGTTATGGTGTGCAGGCAGCACTCTTCGCCGCCGATGATTAAGGATTCGCTGGAATACAGCCCCACAATTATCACGCCCGTTTTATTACGTATCCTGATTTCCTTATTCCGGACCTTCTTATTTTCTTTTATAGTCTTAACCAGTTTAATATGCGTATCCTGGTCAACCCAGATATTCAGGTCGGTGGCGTTTTGACCGATTGCTTCCTTGCGGGTGTATCCCGTAATACGGGTGAAACTATCATTGACTTCAAGGAATTTACCGTCATCAAGCCTGTTGATAGCCACCAGGTTAGGGCTGGCGTTGAAGGCCTTGGAGAACTTCTCCTCGGATTCTTTGAGCGCTTCTTCCGCCTGCCTGTGCTCGGTTATCGCTCCCAGTCGCTCGGCCACGGCATCCAGCAGCAGTCTTTCTTCTTTAGAAAAAAGGCCGTTGCCCGTAACCGGCGGTGTTTTAGTGCAGCCGATTTCTACAGAACCCAATTTTTCCCCCTGTATGACGATATCAGCAGATATCTTCTGCTCGGTCGGCTGGTAATTATCAGTTTTATACTCATCTCTGTTAAGAGTAATCCTGACGGAGGTATTCTCGGAGTGTTGAAATCCCCGGGGGAGGATTCTCACTATCTCTGAAAACCTTTCGCCCAGGGTAAGGTGGGCAGTGCCGGTGATGTTGGCGATATCATAAAGACACCTAAGCTCGTTAAAGCTCTTACCCAATGCGTTATCCGCCATCGATTTTCCGGTTCGTTTTTCCGTTTTCTTACCGCTCATGTTACCTGCCTGTTCTCAACAAGCGCTATTATAATAGTAAGTAATCGCAGCAGTTACGTCAAGTGTCAATTAATAGTCCTATTCCTGCTCATTGTCCGTCCAGTATCTCCTCCAGTTCTTCTATATCGCTGCTCCGTGCCAGGGCTTCCTCTCTTTTTATTATCCCGCTGCGATAAAGTTTAACTAAAGACTGGTTAAGGGTCTGCATGCCGTATTGTGTTCCCGTCTGGATGCAATTTATCATTTGATGTGTCTTGCCTTCACGTATGAGATTTCTGATGGCGGGGATGGCCAGCATGACCTCTATGGCGGCGGCGCGTCCCGAGCCGTCGCTTTTTGGCACCAGAACCTGGTAGAGTACTCCTTCGAGCGTTATGGAGAGCTGTATGCGTACCTGTTGCTGCTGGTGCGGCGGAAAGACATCGATAAAACGGTCGATTGCCTCCGGCGTCCCCGGCGTGTGGAGGGTGGTCAGCACCAGGTGGCCTGTTTCCGCCGCCGTCAGAACGGCGGCTATGGTCTCAAGGTCTCTCATCTCTCCCACCAGCAGGACATCGGGGTCCTGTCTCAAGGCGTGTTTCAGGGCGCTGGAAAAAGCCCTGGTGTCCCTGCCGATCTCTCGTTGGGAGAAGAAGCACTTATTATCCCTGTGCACGAATTCCACGGGGTCTTCTATGGTGATGACCTTGCGCTTTACCGTCTGGTTGATATAGTTCACCATGGCCGCCAGGGTCGTCGATTTACCGCAGCCGGTCGGGCCGGTAACTACTACAAGTCCGCTTGATTTCAAAACCAGCGTCTTACATACCTCGGGCAGTCCCAGTTCTTCGATAGTGGGGATTTCCGCCTTTAACGGTCGGCAGGCCAGGCTTATACTGCCGGCCTGAAGGCAGACATTAATACGGAAACGGCCGGTTGCCCCGGTCTGGTAGGCAAAATCGGCCTCCAGTTCGTCGGCGAAGGCTTTTCTCTGCTCATCGGTGGTTGCTTCTGCCAGGAGTGCCTGCATGGCGTCTTCGGTTAGTATGGTCATGCCCTCCTGCGCAGCGAGTTCTCCATTGATGCGTAAAACGGGAAGGCTGCCTACTTTCAGGTGCAGGTCCGAGGCACCCCTGGAGTTTGCCATATTCAACAGGTCGTCTATATGCATAATTTACCCTTTTTCAATATTTACCAGGATTTCAAACGTAATCACGCTGACTCCTTCCGGAGAGGTTTCTGCCTCTTCGGTTTCAGGCGCGATTGAAATATCTTCGTCCAGTCTGGTAATACGTACCTGCGAGAATTCTTTTTGTCCCTCCAGAGCCGTTGCGTACTCGATAGCTCTGAACACGCTATCCGTTTCTCCCTGTGCAGTAATTGTATCGTTGCCGATTGTTATTGAAGTGAAAAAAGCCCGGGGCGGCAGCTTTTCAACAATCTGCTGTAAATTACTGGAGTAAACGCCCCTGTTGCCCAGGATGCTCCGTTTGGCTAAATTAAGGGCCTCGGTGCCGGCCAGTATTTCCTCAATAGCGTCTTCTGTCCTGGCTGTCTCTTCGGCGATGAGGCTGGCCAGGTTGACCTGCCGGCTGACGCTGTTTAGCTCGTCCCGTAGTCCGGCGTTTTCCGCGTTCAGCTGGCTTCGGCTCTGGTAAAGCGGGAAGAGGAAGATAACGGCGATTGCCAGGAAAACGCCCAGAATTATATATCCGGCGGGCAGCGGCCTGGCTTTGCTTTTCCGGTATTTGCCGGAGAGTATGTTTATATTGATGTCATGGAAACGGCTTTCCTCTCCTTTAGCTGCCGCCCTGGGTGGGGTATTTTTAAGGGCAAGGCCGATGCTGGCCGCGTAAGCGGCGACAGGCAGGTCTGGGGGGAGTTCTACCGGCGGGACAAGTGGCTCCACGGGAAATTCCACCTCGGCCTGGAGCAGTCCGCTTACCGGGGCTTCGGCGGCCAGTTCACCGGTAATCAGCAGGGGAGTGGTGGTGCTCAAATGGATTTCCGGGTGGCTGCTCTGGTAGAAGGTGACCGTTTTGGACAGTTCGTCCGCCAGGCGCCGGATATTATCCTCAAGGGTGGCTCCCTCGCTCCTCGGACTGATGGAGTGTATCACCGTGGGGATGCCATTAGCGATGAAGACGATATCAAAGCAATCGGGTTGCAGGTTGACGACTATGGCGTCTCCCCGGTTAGCCGCCCTGGCCAGCGCCAGCGGACGCAGGTCCATGAGATATGGCTCTATTTTTGCGACGCTCAATGTCTGGAGCGCGGCGTCGACGAGATTTTGCGGTACGCCGAGGACGAAGAAAGCCTGCTCGTCTCCCTTGCCGGGGAGAGGCTGCCAGGAGAGGTAAAGCTCATCCATGGGCAGTGATATTTCTTTCCTGGCGGCGCGCAGAATAGCTTCCGGGAGGAGGGCATGTTTCATCCGGGGCAGGTTCAGGAAACGGTAGGTAAAAGACAGGCCGGCCAGGGTGACAACGACGTTTTCCCTGGGAATTTTACTCGATTTAAAAAGCGAGTCGATTGCCTCGCCGACGGCCTGCGGCTGGAGAACCAGGCCGTCTCTGACCAGTCCTTCGGCAAGGGCGGCGCTTCCCCATCTCTTTACCTGCCTGCCTTTCAGCGAAAGGAGCTGAATGCTGCTGTTGCTGATATTCAGAGCGACACGCATTATCTCTTACTCGCCCTCCTCTTCTATATATGCGGCCGGGGGACGGGAATAGATGGCTATATCGAGCCTGGCGTCCACCTGCGTTGTGTCGCCGTAAACCCCTTCTCCTCCGAACGGGTCGGTTATGCTGTCAACGGTGAAATATTCCACGACCAGTGTATTGAATTCTCCGCTTTCCAGCCGTTTCAGAAAGCTCGATACCTGCGAGAAAGACCCCTTTACGGCTACGTTCAGCCGGAAAACGGAAATATTTACTTCGTTAATACTCTCTGTTGCCCAGGCCTGTGTCACCAGCGGTATCGCTTTCACTCCGATATCGTCCGCCAGCATGAGAACGGAATTGATTATACGCGTGCTGTTCAACCGTTCGGGGAGGGTCATATTGGCGGTTTGCAGGCTGGTTTGCGCATCGGTTAGCCGCTGCTCCAGGTCGGCGGTCGGCGCCGGAATCAGCGTCAGTGCCTGGTTAGCCCCGGCAATCCCGGACGCCAGCGTCTGGTGGTCCCGCCGCTGTTTCAGGTAGTCGGAGCCGAGCAGGTAATAGACCGCCAGCAGGGCAACCGCGAGTATTACAATGAGTAATTTCCTGGTTTTCACGGAGGTCTCCCTTTTCGGTTATTGTTTTCTGGAAAACTGGTAGAGTATCGCCAGTATTACCAGGTTGGTCAGGGCGATACAGGCCAGGAATATATTGCTTACGGTTGTCGAATCGAATGTCATTTTATTCCTCCTTTTTACCGAATTATCGGTATTAATCCCACGATACGATGCCCGTCCCGCCCCCGGGTTCGCCCATTTCCGGGCAGTCCGGGGCGGAGGGATACAAGCCGGTATAATTTTCGTAGACGTCGCCTAAAATATTGGACTCGCGGATGATGTTGCTAATGGTCCCGGTGGCGTAGACGTCTTCGTAGATGCTGGCGTTGTTGGCCAGTTGTATCTTGGTGGTGATACTGCCGCTGATGTACACGTTCCCCTCGATACGTGCATTGTTATCCATGATAATGGTGGCGATATCGGCGCCGACGAACAAGTTGCCTTTGATGATGGCATTGCCGTTCAGGTGAACGTTGCCGGTTGTGTAGACATTTCCGTAAATTACGGTGTTATTATA
>Ga0315550_1002012_pt1 | contig 12463 bp, 10 predicted proteins | sample SalMarSW160190MG_2_FD_203100 | JGI IMG/M metagenome (GOLD analysis project Ga0315550, IMG submission 203100) | Salt marsh sediment microbial communities from the Plum Island Ecosystem LTER, Massachusetts, United States - Salt Marsh Sediment SW1601-90 ... | reverse complement strand
CAAAATCCGCAGAATCTTCTCTTTCGTACTCAACTCCAAACCAACCCCAGCCGTCTTCCGCTTCTTCGCCAACTCCTGAAGCACATCCGTCGCCTTCAAACCGCTTCCCGTTATAAGACACACAACAGACTCATCCCCATCAACCACGCCCTGATTCACCAGCTTTTTGAGGGCAGCAGTCGTAGCTGAACTGGACGGCTCAGCAAAGATTCCCTCAAGACGGGCAATCTCCTGCTCAGCGGCGAAAATCTCGGAATCCTGAACCGTAACAGCCGCGCCATCAGAATCCTTTATGGCACGAAGAGCCTTCCCTCCATTCACAGGGTTGCGCACAAATATTCCCAAAGCATGTGTGTACGGCTCAGAAACATCAACTGGAGCTGACTTATCTTTCTCAAGGGCTTCAACTATGGGTGCACATCCATAAGCTTGAACCCCAATCATTCTCGGAATCCTGTCGATCTTTTGGAGGGCTTGCAGGTCCTTGAAGCCTTTCCACAGGGAATAGATTGTTCCGCCGCTTCCCATAGAAACAACGAAACAGTCAGGAACCCCGAACTGCTCCACAACCTCAAAACTGATCGTTTTCTCCGCTTCAACAGTCAAGGGATTAAATTCTGCGGTGGCTTGATACCAACCTGTCTCCTTCGCCAAGGACTCCGCTCGAACATTGGATTCGTCAACAGTCTCTCCATGTTCCTCAATTATCGCGTCATAGATCATCATCTGCGCCAGCTTGCCCACATCAACCAATTTCGGAACAATAACATTGCAGGTTAATCCAGATTTGGCGCAGTAAGCAGCCATAGAGGCTCCCATGTTCCCGTTAGAGGCGCAAATCACGGAGTCATGCCCATAATCCAGAGCGTTTGAAACCATCAAAGCTGCGCACCTGTCCCTGAAGGAGTTCGTTGGATTGCGAGTCTCATCCTTCAGATACAAGTCCTTTAACCCAATTTTCTTAGCTAGCCGTTCAGCCTTGTGCAGGGGTGTCCCACCTTCTCCCATAGTTACCACGTTTCTGACCTCCGGCAAATAGGGTTTGAATTTCCAAAACGTTAAAGGCTCAGGGAGAACAACATCTTTCAGCTGCTCAAAATCATAAGTGTAATCGAGGAGACTTCCACACTTTTCGCACCTATGTTTTGGGGGATAAAGCGAGAAATGAGACAAACATTGGCTGCACTGCAGAACAGTCATATCCGATTGAACTCCCTAATGAAAAGACGGTTTTCTAGCATTTATCGGTTGCCTAGAAACATTTCAGAGAAAACTGGAGCAAATTAATGGCAAACGGCTTTCAGGACAACGTGCTCAAAAAGGCTGAATTAGTAACTGGCGACTCCTTTTTTCTCTGAATAATCATACCATTTCCAAAGTTTATCGATCGCCTTCTCAGAGTATCCGCGTTGTTTCAGCAGAATATTAAAGGAGTTTTTCGTTTTCATCTGATGGCTTCCAAACTATATAGAATACATATATGAATATAAAAAAGACTTGCGAATTCAGAATCCAGTTTTTGTAGATGTGTACAACATAGATACAGTTACATGATACGTTTACCGCACAATGTTACTTGGGACCAGTATTCTCCAATTTTTCAACGATAAGAATCCGTTGTCAAGCACCATGAACCTTAGGCCGAAGTTGATCAGCCCCATTTCTTAAGAAAGTTTTCTGCTGCTGTTCGCAATTTTTTCCGTGAACTATCACGATGCACTTCAACAAAGGAGATCACTCTTTCTTTCTGGTCAATTCTGTCAAAAAACAAGTCTAGAACTTTAATGGTTTTCTCAGCAATCACCCTTTTACATTCTTCGGTTAGATGAGGCGCAGTGCAAATGTCTTCAACTTTCAGCAGTTCCTCTGTAATCTTAGGAATAAGATAGGGTTTTGCCAAGGCAATCTTGCCTGAATTGCCAACAACATTAGCTACTGTAACCATGTAGTCGTTATCTAAAAAGCTGTAATACTTATCAAAAATGGCGTCGAACTTCTTGTCTGCGTCAACTCGGGTTAGATTTGCAATGATGGCAAAGGCATTCCAAGTTAGGATTCGGTATTTGCTGTCTAACAGATCAATGAACGAATCAAAGTAGGGATACAGTTTCTCCGGATGTTCTTCGCTTAAATCCATCAGCACTTTTGCGCAACCGTATCTAACAGCGGCTTTTGAAGAATCAACACCACTAAGCAGAAAAGAAATTAGGCTAAAATCTTGCTTGACCCTTTTGAGTAGCTCTTCTTTCGTTATTGACTTGTCCACAAGAGCCTCAGTTAACTGAGAAAAATCATCGTTTTTACCCATTTCCTTTTCTCCTAATTTGTGGGAGTTCTGTAAGTGATCAAAAAGTGGTAAATTTTTGTATATAAGAATTCTTTCATTCAATAGTGTAAGAGACAAAGAGCATGTTGAAATTATCGAGTTGTATGCTGGAGAAATGGAATTTAATGAGTTAGCTCAGAAGCTTGGAAAGTCCACACGCACACCTTACACTCACGTTCACCGACATAATGATGCTGTGAAGCGGAGTGGTTTCTGTGCTCTCTGTCGAAGAGCTGAGGAGAATTAGAGAATACACAGGTGTTCAAGCGAAAAGAGCTGTGTTTAGTAGATCAGCGCAAACACGTATTTTAATCAGAAGCAACAATGTGAATGGCTACATCAAATCTGTTAATTTCATTCTCGACAAGATAATTAATGAAGGCATCTGAAGAAGAAGGGGATAAAGTCATTGTCACAGGGATAATTTCTCCAGGGTTGATAAGTGTTCCATTATAGTCCCATGATATTGTCAAGTAATCTGAAATTTCCACGGGATTCCAATCCGTTATGTTAAGGTTCAATGTTACTCTAAAGTTACTCACGCTTTTGACATACACCGTAGTGTTAACTGGTCCTGTCTTAATTTCGTCCCATTCCGGTTTTTCTATCTTAATTTCGTCCCAGCTCAGGGTTTCTCTTTTGTTCTCACCATTTGGATCCCAGTAGATTTCAACATCAATCGTCTTTATGGTTCCAAGACTTGGCAGGTAAACCTCAGAAACAGATTCACTTAACAGCATAGAAACCAAAGTGGTGCCAGCAACAGAAATTATGGCAACAATTGCCACTAGAAACAGTATTTTATATGAACATTTCAAGAAAACAAAAAAGGAATGAAGCTGAGCCCAAATTTTTTTAAAGGCATTTCGCGCATAATCGCGCTCTTTCTCTTTTAAGCCATTAGAGATATTCATTAAAACCGCCTACTTAATACATGTCAAAATGTTGTAAGCGCGTGTATTCATAATACAGTAGTAAAACAGGTCTTTCTAGATGATAAAGATTATGTTAGGCACATTTTGGCACAAACTAGAGAAAGCTAATTTGTGTTTATGATGTGGAGCTGGGGATGGGAATTGAACCCATATAGAGCAACTCTGCAGGCTGCCGCCTGAACCATTCAGCCACCCCAGCAGCCTAAACTTCATCGTATAAAAACTAATAACCTTATCGATGCCCATTACGTGAAAGTGCCTAGCCCTACTGGTTCTATGAGATGCGGGTAGCTGCTTGTTTATGTTTTGAGGTACTTTTCAGGGTTCTCTTCGAAGGCTATCTTGCATCCGGGAGCGCAGAAATAGTATGTTTTTCCATTGTAAACCGTTTTATGCCTCGCCGTTTTCTCGTCCACTTCCATCTTACAAACTGGATCAACTGCCAATCAACTTCACCTCCCTTCCATTTCTAAGCTGGGCTATCCAATTTGGGTTTAAACCTCTTCAGGAGCGAGGCGTTAGTAACCACAGACACTGAACTGGTTGCCATTGCCGCAGCCGCAAAGACTGGGTCCAGCAAAACGCCCATGAAGGGGTATATGATACCCGCGGCTACGGGGATAAGGGCAATATTGTAGGCGAATGCCCAGAACAGTCCCTGCTTAATCTTCCTCATTGTGGCTCTGCTGAGCTGTATGCTGATGACCACATCTCGCAAGTCATCTTTAACCAGCACGATGTCACCTGTTTCCATAGCCACGTCGGTTCCGCTTCCTACAGCTATGCCGATGTTTGCCTGCGCCAAGGCTGGAGCATCGTTTATTCCATCGCCGACCATGGCAACTATTTTGCCTTCATCCTGTAATCTTTTAATTTCAGATGCCTTGTCTCCAGGAAGCACCTCTGATAATACTCTATCAACACCCACCTGCCGTGCAATAGCCTTCGCTGTTCTTTCATTGTCTCCAGTAATCATGATTACTTTGAGACCCATCCGCTGGAGAGTCCTAACCGCCTCCACAGAATGCTCCATCAAGGTGTCAGCCACAGCAATCAAACCAGCAGCCTTCCCGTCTACTGCCACAAGCATAGCGGTCTTCCCATCCTCCTCCAGCGCCTTCATCTTCTCCTCAAATTGAGCTATGGCTACGCTGTTTTTCTTCATCAACTTTCGATTACCAAGCAAAATTGCCCTGCCACCATACTTCACTTCCACGCCGTATCCAGGTATGGCATTAAAGAATTCGGGATCAACAACTTTGAGATGCTTCTCCATCGCTCTCTTTACGATAGCTTCTCCGAGAGGATGCTCAGAGTTCTTTTCTGCAACAGCGGCAAATTGTAACAGCTCATCTTCACCAAGTTTTTCGACCTTTTTGGTAGCAAATGAGGATTCATCAACTAAAGATGTGACAGAGACGATATCCGTGACTTCCGGTTCTCCTTTAGTCAGGGTTCCGGTCTTGTCGAACACAATCGCCTGAAGTTTATGAGCGGTTTCCAGCGCTTCTCCGCTCTTGATTAAGATTCCATTTTCGGCTCCCTTTCCGACGCCTACCATGATGGCGGTGGGGGTGGCTAAGCCCATGGCGCATGGACATGCAATAATCAGAACTGCGATAAAGACTGTGAGGGCGAATATGAAACCCATCCCTAGAAGATACCAAACAAGAAACGCGGCTGTTGCGGTTATCAGGACTGCTGGAACAAAGTATCCGCTAACTACATCCACTAGTGTTTGGATGGGTGCTTTGGATCCTAATGCGTTCTCAACCAATTTAATAATCTGGGCTAACACTGTGTCGGCTCCGACCTTTGTTGCCTTGAACTTCAGCATCCCAGTTTTGTTTATGGTTGCTCCGACAACCGAGTCGCCTGCCTTCTTTTCCACGGGGATGCTTTCGCCTGTTATCACTTTTTCATCCACTCCGGAGTAGCCGTCAGTCACCACGCCGTCAACAGGTATCTTCTCTCCGGGTCTAACAACCACAATATCTCCGACTTGAACGTCTTCTACGGGTACTTCAATTTCGTTGCCGTCTCGTATAACCCAGGCTGTTTTGGCTCGAAGCCCCATGAGTTTTCTTATAGCCGCGGATGTTCTGCCTTTGGCTACCGCTTCCAGCAGTTTGCCTAGAATGAGGAAGGTCATGAGGGACACGGCAGTCGTATAATACAGCTTTCCTTGGCCCGTGAATGTAGCGTAGACGCTGTAGAAGTATGCTGCTGAGGTGCCTATTGCAACTAGCACGTCCATGTTTGGGTTTCTGTTTCTCAGCGCCTTGTATGCGCCTACAAAGAAGTCGTGTCCAACTATGAAGTGGACGGGCGTGGCTAAGATGAACAGTAGTAACGGAATGAAATTGTCTATGGGTAGGGTGGGGAGAGTGAATGGTAGAAAGCGCCAGTTGCTGTAGATTACTACGGGTATGGTTACTGCCGCAGAAAAGGCTAATTTATACTTCAGTGAACGTGTTTCTCGGTCTCTTTCCTTTTGTTCTGCGTCTTCCACGCCTTCTTCGGGTTCAATGACGTCGTATCCTACGTCTCGTATGACCTTTTTGATTCCCTCTAAGCTGATCTGTTCTGGATTATATTCGACAGTCGCCGTTTCTAGGGCAAAGTTGACGACAGCCTTGTATATGCCCTCTTTTTGGTTTAGTGTCTTCTCTATTGTCTGGGCGCACACGGCACAGTGCATTCCGCTAATCTTTAGAGAAACGCTTTGATGAATTACCCTGTAGCCTACTTCGACAATGGCTTCCTCAATAGTTTTCTGATCAACTAGGTCAGGGTCGTAATCTATAATTGCCTTCTCTGCCGCAAAATTGATTGTCGCATAAATTATTCCCTTCAATTTTGGCAATCGCTTTTCTATTGTCTGGGCACAAGTAACGCAGCTCATTCCCCCAATGTCCAGAACAATCCGTTTTTTCTCTTCTTTAACCATTAACACTCCCTCTCCTTCGCGACACTACCGCTCGCAGAGCAAAGGCTCTTGTTTGATTTTCAGGTGAATGATAACCAGTTTTGTTTGGCACAGGATATTCTATAGTAATGGATGTTTTTGAAAATATTTAACGATTCCTTTTTGAGCTAATTCTCCAAAAGTCTAGAATGAATGAAAACTGTCAGCATCTTCAATTACTGGGATTACTCCTCGGTTATCTTCGACGACCTGTTCAAAGCAGGAGATTTCGTTATATTGGCTGCCGTGGCGATTGTGCTAATCATTATAGGCGTATGGGTCTTTGAAAAGAAGGACATACCAACGTAACATGAAAAACTTTGAAGTAACGGGCAAAGCTCATTTCGAACATCAAATCGTTCCAATAGCTCCTAAGTCCCATAGTTCATGCAACCTGAAACCATAATCTTTTAATGATGCGCCGCAACTGGAAATCAAAAGAAAAAACTAGATTTTGGGATGTGACCGTCAAGATGGAAAATGAAGAGCTTGAAAGAATAAAAGCTGAAAAGATGAAGGAAATGATGCGCCCACAGAATCCAGGCGTGGTTGAATTGAATTCGTCATCTTTTGACAACTTCCTAAAAACCAATTTACCTGTTGTGATTGATTTATGGGCTGAGTGGTGCATGCCCTGCAGAATTATGGGTCCTGTGATGAAGGAACTGGCTAAAGACTACGTAGGAAAAGCCCTGTTCGGAAAAGTCAATGTGGACCAAGATTCTGCGATTGCCAGCCGCTACGGAATCATGAGTATACCCCATTTCCTAATCTTCAAAAATGGTACCCTTGTCGAGAAAATAGTTGGTGCCGTGGGTCGTGGACCTCTAGAAAACGCCCTGAAGAAGCATCTCTAAGAACCAAAAAAGAGATTACTGTTGTAATCTCTAACCGGATAGCCTAGGGAAGTCGACGGTTACTAGAATAGAATAGGGAATGAGTTTCCTTGCCATCGAGAGTCCTCAAAGATGATTCAAAGAAAACATTGGGGTTCATAGTTAACCCCATCGCCGGCATGGGAGGAGCAGTTGGGCTAAAGGGCACTGATGGCAAAGACATCTTAGAAAAGGCGGTTAATCTTGGAGCAGAGCCAGTGGCTCCAGCAAGGGCAGAATCTTTTCTATCTGAGCTAAAGGCTATCAAAAAAGATGTTAGGCTGATTGTAGGAGCCGGGTTGATGGGAGAAACTGAAGCCCTAAAGCACGGTTACTCCTGCAAAGTTTTTGGAGAAAAAAGAGAAGAAACAAAGCCTGAAGACACAGTGGAGACTGCAAAACGAATCGTAAAGGAGGATGTTGATCTTCTCATCTTCTGCGGTGGAGACGGCACAGCCCGAGATGTGTTAAACGCTGTTGACAAGCAGGTTCCTGTTTTGGGCGTTCCAACTGGAGTCAAGATGCACAGTGCAGTTTTTGCTGTTGACCCCAAAGCCGCGGCAAGGATTGCCTCAAGGTTCCTGAGAAAACAACTGCCTCTCTGGGAGGCTGAAGTGATGGATATAGATGAGGAGGCTTTCCGGCGAGGCAGAGTTTCTGCGAGACTCCACGGTTACCTCTTGACGCCCTATGAGCCAAATTTGATTCAGGGAGCCAAGATGTCGTCTCCCATGACGGAGAGTGATGTGCGGAACCAAGCGGCAATAGCCATCTATGTCATAGAAAGCATGAAACCGGATGTTGTTTACATTATTTCTGCGGGAACAACCACGCGCATCATAGGAGACCTTTTGGATGAGAAAAAGACGCTGCTTGGAATGGATCTTTTCTGCAACAAGAAAATAATAGCCAAGGACGTGAACGAGAAACAGATTCTAGAGGCGATCAAGGATAAAACCGCTAGGATTATCGTCACTCCCATAGGCGGTCAAGGCTTCATTTTCGGGAGAGGAAACCAGCAGATAAGCCCGGAGGTAATCCGGCAGGTAGGCATAGACCACATAGTTGTCATTGCAACAAAGAATAAGATGAAAAACCTGAAAAGCTTGAAGGTTGACACTGGCGACACAGAACTTGATGCTGCTTTTCGTGGTACAATTAAGGTTGTGACCGATTACAAAGTGGAGCAGACAGTGCCTATTGAATAAGTAAAGATAAGATCATCATATTGCAGTTAATGGAGCTTGAAGGCTAAACATATCCATCTTTTCATTAACGGAGAAGTGGTTGCAGAATCAAAAATCAAATATGACTAACGAGAACTTGGGCTGCTTTGAGACCATCCATTTAGAAAGGATTTTTAGTTCTACGAAGAGTCTCTATCGGAAGTTGCTTGTGTTTTGAGCCATTTTGCTAATTCGGAGAACATCTGGTTAGAGCTGACATTTAAGATTGGCACAGGAACTTCTCCCTGTTCACTTTTGTAAACCAAAAACGGTTTGTATTTATCCATTATTGCAAAATTCACTCCAAGATAGTATAAACGTCCTTTTAAAAAATCTTCTACAAGTTCATCTGTAACAGGTTCCATAGCAAAATGGATAAAAACAACTCCTTCAGCCCAATTTAAAGCCACAGGTTGCCCAACTGCTCGTAGTTGTGCAAACATGTATAGCAAGTCTTTAAGTTCCTCAAATCTTGTGAAGTCTTTAATGACAATTTCTTTGAATGGCTCATATGTAATTTTCATATCTAATCAAATATTGGTTTGACTCATCCGTTTATAAAAATATGGGGTGAGGAAGAGATAGCTGAAATCATTAAACTCCAAACAATGGATCATAGAAAGAGAGATAGATGAAAGGGTAGGCTGTGTTTTGTAGGTGATAGGTAGACTCTTCGTTGATGGTCTGTGATTTGAGAAGGAACTACATTTTCAGTTCTATCATTGGATAGTTTTTCTCTTTTATATCAAATTTTATTGGTAGAGACAGAGCTTTCACAAAGCGTTCACTTATTTCAAAGCTTTCTTTATCAGAAAGCTCATCATAGTTTTTTCCTGCAGATATATCTCTAATAGTAGCAGATATTTGGCAGATAGCATTATTTATACTGGCAACTAAACCCTTTCTAGGAGCCAAATATTTTTTTAAGACTAGTTTCTTGTTACCGATGCTCCCATTATCTGACCACTTTGTAACTTTGATGAAATTCATTCGAGTAGTAAATGGAACAAAATTTTTGCAGTGTTCGAAAAATTTTATTTGCCTTAATAATGCCCTCTTTTCACGTTTAACAGCAGTTTTTTCGTCAAATTCTTTACGGCTCTCTTCTGAAATTCCAATTATGCCATTTTCTTCAGAGAATTGATAATGATCATACTCGTGAATCAATTCTCCACCAAGCTTCCATACAGGTGAAGAAATTACACAATCTTTGTTTGTGAATGGATTTTCGACTACGGCAAAAAAAAGATTCCATAAATTAAGAATTAAGATGTCTTTTTCTGCATCATATCCAGCAGGTAATTTAGGATCTATTGTAAGGCTAATTTTTTTAAAACACTTGGTAATAGAGTCCAATGATGTTTCATAAGATTGGAAGTAATGTCGTAGTTCAGTTTTTATGTTTGCCCATACCTTCTTCAAAAGAATCTTATTGTCCGATTTATTTAACAGTCGAATATCTTTACATGAAAGCCAAATCAGACGTAACTTAATTTCCTCTAACTGGTTCATTCTTTTCCCAACTATTAGATTAATCTTCGAGGGAAGGAAGCAGGTTAGTGTAAAGCATTACGTAGACAAGTATAATGACTCCTACTATTAATCCTGAAATGGGATCATACAAAAGTTCTCTTGGGGAGACCTCTTTTATGCCATAAGCCAGAGGCAGCTTATTTAGACATAGTAGAATTGAAGCCAATAGAGGCATCATTGAATAGAACATAGAAATAATTACGCCAAGTCTTTTTCTTCCAAGCCGTTTTAACTCGTTTTTTAACTCATGGAGAGTTTGCTTTTGTTCTGGATTTTCAAGAATTTTTTCATAGATTATATTGCCCTTGCTATGAATAGCCCAAAGAAGCTGAGCCAGAATTACTCCATCAAATCCTATCAGTATTCCATCTACAGTGAGAATTGTCTTGAGCATTTCTCTTGCTAGTTCAGGGCTAATGCTAGTTGGAAATGATAAGAAATATGATTCAAGTATCCATGCAAAAAATAATGCGATTATTATTAACAAAACAAGCGGTAAGCTCTCCTTTAGATTTTCTCGTCTTGTTCTTTGTTTAATTCCTATTAGCCTCTCAAATTCCACCCACGCTTTCTCGAATTTCTTGGCGATCGACATTACAATGAGGAAAAGCACAAAGTAAATGGCTCCGCCAATTAAAGGCTCCCAATCTCCTGTTGATATTGAGCCAATAATTCCTCCCAAGACAAAAAGGACTAGGAAGAATCCAGCTACAAGCACCAGAACCAAAAAGAGGGCTGCTCTCAAGTATATAGATTTCTTTGACGGTTCTTTTAGTTCTGTCATAACTATAAATCATCATGTGGAGAGAAATTATGTTTTTTGGTAACAATAAGTTATTTTCTCTGCTTAGTAACTTCAAGCAAGAAAAGAAGAAACAGAAAAAGTAGTTCTACGAAGTCCAGATGAGATGGCAGCATCTAAGAAGGACGAAGCATTTCGTCAGGTATGTCAGATTCCCAAATTTTTATGTAGTTTTGGATGGTTTCCTGCATCTTTTTATGACCAATAGCCTGTTTCTCTAAAGATATAAGACCTCCATAATGAATAATCAGATTAAGAAGAAACTCCTTAACTTTAGCTTCACCTATAGATTTCACGACATCAAAAGAGATTTTACCTAACACAGTTTCAGGAATTATCCTCTCAAAAAATACATACTTGATTAAGTCAAACAATACTGCAAGACTAATATGTGTCACATCTAAACTCAAATTTATTTTCACTTTATATTTTCTTTCAAGTAGATGGCTATATTTTTTCCATGCCCTAATCCTTCGATCGAGATATTGCTTTTCCAAAGACATCAGTTCATTAAAACGATATGTCAATTTAATAAACTCATTAATGTAAGTGTCTGATGGGCGGTCAAACACTTCAAACTGTATTTCTCCCAATCTTTCTTCTAGTGCTAATAATTCCATGTCGGCATCATGAAATGAGCATATTTCATCATCCAATTCTTGGAGTGCTTCCTTTTCTTCTTCAGACCCTTCCATTTCAGAGTATTCGCTTTGTCGTCTATGAATAATTTCTTGGAATAGTTTCTCTTTGAAATCTCTAATCCATTCAATTTGAGTTTTATATTTCGGAATCATCAAAGGAAAAACGTAAAATCTTTCCCAAATTTGATATAATTTACAAACGTTCTTGCTTTGTTGCAAATCATCAACAAAAATATCATCATTGTCAAAAACCATGTATCCTGTTGGAAAATTTCTTGAGGGTCTAACTTTAAAAACCGATTGACCAAATCTTATTACCCAATATTTTTTTCCTTCAATGACTATATCAGGAGAACCCATAAACGTTTCATTCTTTTTCTTGAAGGGGTCAACAAAACGAGCAACTTTCTGCCCTCTCCTTGTGCTTTTTACAAAATATTGCAATGCTCCTTTTCCTAACTTTTTTTTGTAGTTTGCATATTCTTTTGTTATCGCAATGAAAAGCTTGATTGTATCTTTCGTTGTACCTAATTTTGGAGTTTTTTTAATCTCAATTTGTTCCTTCAAAATGTTTAACTCCCCTTTTGATAATTATCAAAACTACCATTTTAGATTTGCAGTAGCTTTTTGCATTAAAAATCTTGTAAATTCATTCTCAAGTCTAATGTCCACTGAGAAGAAATGTTTTCAGCATCTACTAGAAAGTTAAGAATGGATTTCCTCATGAGTTATAATGCGGGGATTTTTTTATACGGTTTTCCAATGTTGTCAGAAGCCTATTTATTTTCTTGAAATCTTTATTTTTTAATATGATTGGCGTGTCTTGCATTGGAGTATAACTTCCATCTCCAATTTTCGTAACCAGTCGCTTCAGCATTTCTCTGTAATCCCTTTCTGAAAGAGTTAGATACTGATGTATGATGTTTAACTGATTTTGTTTGAACACTTTGAGTGAAACGTGACCGACATCCAAGTCGTTTCTCAAAATCATTAGTGGAATGAATCGTTCTTCTATCTCTTCATTTGTGTAACCAAGTTTCATCAACTCCGTTCTGACATTATCCCTGCTATGACCAAACAAAACTTCAAGTGTTTTACATAAGTTTAGAACAACCTCAGACAAGAACTCGTAAGGAGAATTTCCCGCCTCAACAAGT